>Ga0315904_10008396_pt1 | contig 13686 bp, 12 predicted proteins | sample LakEriMetagenome_6_FD_203529 | JGI IMG/M metagenome (GOLD analysis project Ga0315904, IMG submission 203529) | Freshwater fungal communities from buoy surface, Lake Erie, Ohio, United States - Buoy 12 MA120 | ecosystem: Environmental > Aquatic > Freshwater > Lake | place: USA: Lake Erie, Ohio... | reverse complement strand
ACAGGTTGATCGGCGAGAGCGATTTCCGGTAGCGCAGGTAGCGCGTGGAGCCGTCGGCGAAGGCGAAGTTGGACCCGCCATTGGCGGAGCCGCCGCGGTCCGAGCGCACCGCGCTGTTGTGGACGGCATGGTTGAGCACCTCGTTGTCGTTGCCGAGGTTGCCCTCGAGCAGGTCCATGAAGAAGTGGCCGATCGGGTAGAGCTTCTCGCCGTACACGATGGTCTCCGACGGCTCGATGATCGCGCTGTCGGTGATGGTCTTGCCCATGATCGAGCCCATGTTGAAGGTCTCGCCGGCGCTGGTCATCTGGCGCTCCAGGACGTCGTTCCAGCCGTTGATGATGTAGGTACGCGGGGCCGAGTCGGCCACGAGGTTGGTGCGTGTCTCGGCCGTGGCCGGCTTGTTCTTCGCGCCGGAACCCACGTCGCTGGGGCAGACCAGGATCTGCACCGACCGGAAGGTGGGCCACAGCCGCTCGCACCAGCGGGGGCCGGTGTTCCGCTCCGGATACTGGCTCTGGTTCTCGCCGGCGTAGAGCGCGGTGGCGATGCTCAACTGGCGGAGGTTGTTCACGCAGGAGATGCGTTTGGCGCTCTCCTTGGCCTTGGATAGGGCCGGCAGGAGCATCCCGGCCAGGATGGCGATGATGGCGATGACCACCAGCAACTCGATGAGGGTGAAGGCGCGTCGGGTGCGGTTCGGGCGGGGTTGGTGGCGTTCAGGAATCATGGCGGTCGGCATATCGAAACACAGTCGGGGCCCGTCGGTCCACCCGCTCCGGAGGTCCGGGAGGGCATTCCAAGATTCCCTCGAATGCGACCCGGGGTCGGGAACGTCTGGTCCCGTCATGGATCGCAAGACCTGGGGAATCGTGCTGCTGGTCGCCGCGGGCGTGGCGGTGCCGATGTACCGCCTCACCGACTGGTTCAGCCACAAGGCTATTCAAGTGAGCGTCTCCTTCCGTCCGCTGCGCCAGGCCGAGCCGGGTGCGGCCCTGCCCGTGGTGGTCGGGCTCGACCAGGACTACGAGTTGAACTCTCTGGTGGTTTCCGAGATTCCGTCCGACAAGGCTCCTGCTTCCGACAAGGCTCCCGAAAAGACGGAGGCGGCGGGTCGTGTGGTCTGGCGGCTCGAGAAGCAGGGCAAGGGGGCGACGACCCGGGGTTTCCTGTACGGGCAGCCGCCCGAGGGACTCCAGCCGGCGTCCAAAGCCGGTGCCGAACCCCTCCGGGCCGGTGCCGCCTACCGGGTCGAAGTCGCCGCCGGCAAGGTCCACGGCTCCACGGTTTTCCAGGCCCGCGGTCCCGAGGATTGAGTCCGGGGTTGTGAGTTCCAGCGGTTTCCCTGCCGGAATTCCCAGAGGCCGGTTGGAAACAAGGGCTGCAGATTCCGGTTCCTTGGCCGGCGGACTTGGAAGAAGCTTCGTTTCACCGGCGACCCGCCGGGCTTCGTTCGCCAACCAAGGAGAATCCGACCATGGGCATCATCGACTACCTCAAGACGCAGTTCCTGGAGATCATCCAGTGGGAAGACGACTCCCGCGACACCCTCAGTTGGCGGTTTCCGGACCAGGACAAGGAGATCAAGAACGGGGCCCAGCTCCTGGTGCGTGAATCGCAGAAGGCCCAGTTCGTGTACCTGGGTCAGTACGTCGACACCTTCGGTCCCGGCAAGCACACCCTCCGGACGGAGAACATCCCCATCCTCAGCACGCTGCTGGGCTGGAAGTACAATTTCGAGTCGCCCTTCAAGTGCGACGTCTACTTCGTCAACACCCGGCTCTTCACGGGCAACAAATGGGGCACGAGCAACCCCATCATGGTGCGCGACCCGGACTTCGGGATCGTCCGTGTCCGGGCCTTCGGCACCTACGATTTCCGCATCGTGAACGTGCCGGTGTTCCTCAAGGACGTCGCCGGCACCGACCACCATTTCCGCATCGACGAGTTCCAGGACACCATGCGCTCGCGCTTCGTCAGCGCCTTCAGCGACGCGCTGGCCAGCTCCAAGGTGCCGGTGCTCGACCTCGCCGCGCGCTACTCCGAACTGGGAGAGGCCCTGTTGCCGGTCCTGAACCCGATCCTCACCGAGAAGTACGGCATCGAGCTGGGCAGCTTCATCGTCGAGAACGTCAGCGTCCCGCCGGAGGTCGAGGGGGCCATCGACAAACGCTCCAGCATGGCGGCCATCGGCAACCTGAACGATTACGTGAAGCTGCAGTTGGCCGAATCGCTCAAGCAGCCGGGTGGGGGTGGGGTGGCCGGGCTTGCGGCGCAGTTCGCTCTCGGCACCCAGATCGCCCGCGACCTGGGTACGGCCGCGCCTCCGGTGATCGGATCGGCTCCGACCCAGGCCCCGGGTTCGGCTCTCCCTGAACTGCTGTCGCCGGCCGAGGTGGCCCAAAGCCTCGGGGTCTCCGAGGCCGATGTGCTGGCGGCGCTGGCCGATGGGTCGCTCAAGGGCAAGAAGATCGGTTCGGCCTGGCGCGTCACCCGGGCCGCCCTCGAGGAGTTTCTGAAGCACTGAGGTTCCGGGGCCGGTGTTGCCCGTGCAGGCCGCAGGACGCCGGTCGTCGCGGTGCCGGCCGCGGCTCCGTCCCGCGGTCCATCGGCGTTCCTCGTTTCCCCGGGGCCGCCTTTGGCCTAGGATGGCCCCGGAATGGACGCTCCGATCCGAGTTCGCTTCGCGCCGTCGCCGACAGGCTACCTGCACATTGGTGGGGCCCGCACGGCGCTCTTCAACTGGCTCTTCGCCCGCCATCATGGCGGCAAGTTCATCCTGCGCATCGAAGACACCGACACGCAGCGCAACAGCCAGGAGGCCATCGACGTCATCCTGCGCGGGCTGAGTTGGCTCGGCCTCGACTGGGACGAGGGCCCGACCTCGGGCGACACGGCCTGTGCGAGCCGTGGGGATCGGGGGCCGTATTTCCAGAGCCGGCGCGGCGACATCTACGCCCGGCGCATCCAGGAATTGCGCGACAAGGGCCTGGCCTACGACCGCGACGGGGCGGTGTTCTTCCGCATGTCCCGCGAGGCGATCACCATTCCCGACCTCATCATCGGCGATGTGCTGCGTCCGTTGACCGATCGCGAAGAGGCCGATCCCGATTGGGTGCTCGTGCGCAGCGACGGCAACCCGGTGTTCCACCTGGTCAACGTGGTGGATGACCTGGAAATGGGCATCACCCATGTGATCCGGGGTGAGGACCATCTGGCCAACACCGCCAAGCACATCGCCCTGTTCCAGGCCTTCGGGGTCGAGCCTCCGAAATATGCGCACATCCCGCTCATCCTGAACCCCGATGGTTCCAAGATGTCCAAGCGCGACCATGGGGCGCACGTGACCAACTATCAGGACGACGGCTTCACGCCGGAGGCCGTGTTGAATTACCTGGCGTTGCTCGGGTGGGCACCGGCCGACGGGAAGGAGTTCCTGCCGGTGGCCGAGTTGATCGCCCGTTTCGGGCTCGACCGGGTCAACCGCAGTCCGGCCAAGTTCGATGTCAAAAAACTCGAGGCCCTGCACTTCGAGCACACGCGCATCATGGAGCCGGCCCGGTTCGTGGAGCGGGGTGTCGCGGCCCTCTCCCATGCCGGCATCCAGACTTCGGGATTCGCCCCGGAATACATCGCCGCCGCTCTCGAGACCGCCCGCGAGAAGGGCAAGCTCTTCAAGGACCTGCCCGCCTTCGTGGATTTCTACTTCGCGCCCGACGATGCCGTGCCGGTGGAGGCCGAGACTCGGGCCAAGGCCCTGAGCGCCGCCGCACGCATGCCCCTCGAGAGGCTGGCCGCCGCCTTCGGTGCGCTCGCCGAGTTCAAGGGGGCTCCATTGGAGGCCGCCCTGAAGGCCCTGGCCGCCGAACTCGGGGTCAAGGTCGGAGCCCTGGTGCAACCGGTCCGCGCCGCCTGCACCGGCAAGTCGGTCGGCCCCAGCCTCTACCACCTGCTCGAGGTGCTGGGCCGCGAGCGGGTCCAACGCCGCTTCGCGGCGGCCCTCGCGGGCCTGCCAGCGGCCTGAAGCGGGGGCGCTCGGGGCCCTTCCGAGCGTTGGTAATCGAGCCGGGCACCTGCCGATGGGTCGGTGTCGCTGGGGTCTCAGGCCTGCGCAAAAATAATTTTCATTATTTGGTTGCAAAAATAATGGGGGGGTAATAAGCGGCCAATGCATAGGATTGGTTGGAACCAATTACGGCATTCCGGAAGGTCGCGCCCTTCGGGCGGCCTCGGGGCAGTGAACCTGAATTAGCAGCCAAGGAAAGCAGATGAATCAAATATTCACCAAACTTAGGATGCCGTTGCCGTTTGTCATCGTAACCGTCGGTCTGGGAGTTGCACTCGCATCATTATCGCTTGAGGCGAGTTGGGGACAAAGATGCGACGGACCGGCAGATCCTTCTAGGCCAAGTGCATTCATTGCCTACAAATGCGGTTCTTGGTGGCAAGTGGTGCAGTGTGATTCCCAATGGAATTCTAGACAGGGTGAATGTGAATATAGGTATTGGTCTTGCTGTGAGCCATCCGCAAAGAGAACCGTGACGGCCAAACGGGTTTCGGAGTAGCCTCAACCCATTCCTTGAATGTGGACCAGTGGGGAGAGGAAATTGTTGATGGTCCTACGGTTCAGGAGATGGTTCCAACACCATTGAAAGCTCATTCGGGCTTGGGGTGTGCGTCAGGTGCCAAGTTGAGTCGGAATCGTTATGAAAAAACTCTGGATCCTATTGGCTCCGATATTGATTTTAGCGGTGTTGGGTCTGGTTCAGTATAAATTCCGTATGGATCACTCCACCGAGATGTATTCCAAAGTCGCTGACGAAATGATATCGGAGTGGAGATCTCGGCCTTTTACCTCGTTGACGAATATCGCTCCGATCCGATCGGTTTTAGTCTACAACGGAGGAGTGAAACTCGACGAGGCCCAAACCGACTCCCTCCTAACAACTGTGGGGGCTTGGTTTCGAGCCTACAGTGAGGGCACTGAGTCGGCCTACCTGGCCTTTCGACTCCCTGAGGGGGTGGAATGGGAGTGGGTACCCAAGGCCTTGGACAATCTCTCCAACTATTTTGTCAATGCCACCATCTTTTATTCCGACGAAATGCAAGATCGCTGGTGTAAGAAGTATGGACATCCAGATCGGGTTGAGTCGTTTATTCCATATTCACTTTTCATTCATCGAAAATCCCCTAAAGAGCTTGCAGAGATTCGCCGGAGATGGATTGAAGACTATGGTCCGGGTGTGGTTGCTCCGAAGATTCCGGCTGAACCGATTGAACGGTGGAAACAAATCGCCTTTGATTCCTCGGGCGAAAAATGGTTTGACGGTTATTGGACTGGCTACTCCTTGAAGGATACGGAAGTTCAGATTTACCAAACCAACTCCCTCCCCAGCCCGCTGCACCTGCGTCATTTTGGGACAGATTTCCAGAGCCGAAGTTTTGGATTAGATGCAGGATTTGAGAACATAGGTATCGCTCCCTTGCATGAGAAGTCATTCATTCGATGGAAACTGTCGTATGCAGACATTTTGCAGAAGACGGGAAGCCTTCTCATCGCTGATGTGAAGACACTAATCAATCAGTCTCCGCCCGAATCCCCTCGACCCATGTTCATTCGACTCGTGTTCCGGGAAGATATAAGGCGCTGGGTGCCCTATGAATTCGTTCAAGGGAGCATCCTGGACACACACAGTCGATATGCGTTTTGGTAATGCTTTTGACTCCCGCCGACCGAGTCCATCCACCGCCAACAAGGCACGGTGGTGTATCGGACTATCTTTGCTAGTGTTTGGCATTGGCAAAGGGGGAGGGCTCTTCATGAGCGATATCAACTGGAAAATGGGGGATCCAGTATTGATTTGGGTTCCGCACTCCATGGTATTCGTGACCGCTGCGGTTGTGGAAATTGCTGTTGGAGTCTTATTGATTCTGAAGCGCACTGAAAGACGATCACTGGATCACGCGCTATTTGCCTGGGTGGGCTGTTTGGTGGGCTATCAGATCATTCGCTCGTTTTATAAAATCGTGCTTCCCTGCCGCTGCCTCGGCCTCTGGCAACAATGGCTAGGATTATCAGATACGGCAGCCAACATCGCTTCTTTGGTGAGCCTTGGTTTGCTGGGTCTTGGTTGCCTGATGATCGGTCTTGAAAACACCGAATCCCACGATTCGCATTCATCCCAGCTCCCCTCGTCACTCTCTTGAGATTCCTTTCTCAAGCCCTGGAATTCCCAGGAGTTCAATCCAAAGGGTCGGACAGTGCTGGGGGCTTCCGAACCCTCTACACTTGGGCCCTTGGAGCAAAACTGTTGCTCCTCACGATCTTGTTATGGCTGAGCCCGGGACCAAACAACACCGCCTTCGACAATTACGAGCCACACTGGCCGGAACGAGGGGGCGTCACCTGGCAATCACGGTTGTCCTGCATGGACGCGGGGCATTATCTTTGGATCGCGCAACACGGCTACAGCCCCAACAACCCCTCGAATGCGTTTTATCCGCTCTGGCCCGCCGTTCTAAAAGTTCTGGGAATCTCGTCCTCACCGAACGCACCGATCTTCGCCGCGCTGACAGCGTTCGCCCTATGGGCATGGTCCATGAGGGAGCTTTATCAATGGATAAAGAAACGATTCGGAGAACCGGTGGCGTGGTCCACCCTGTTGGTGTTTTTGCTGTTGCCGAGTTCTATTTTCTTTTGGGTCGGGTTTACGGAGTCCTTGTTTTTGGCCCTCTTCGTAACCTATTTAACTAGCCTGAGCAGGGCCAACAGGATTCCAGCACTTCTGGCGGCTTGCTTGCTCCCGTTGGCGCGCCCGGTCGGCATTTGCCTCGCGGTAATTCCATTAGTGGAATGGGTTAGGGGTCGTTCCCGCTCGTTTCAATCGATGACCCTGGTTTGTTTTCTGATTGGGTTTGTTACCTATCTTTCAATCCTGCGGGCGGCGACAGGAGATTTTTTTGCAGGATTCCATGCGCAGCAGTATTTTATAAATTCTCCTAGCTTGTCCCACTTGCTAGAACCCGGGATGGTCGTGTCGCAATTCTTCCGGTTTGAGGAATTGCACAGCCCGCAGGGATCCATGCTGGATCGAGTGATGTTCCTTGGCAGCCTGGCCCTCATTGTTCCCGCCAGCCGTCTACGTCTCGGTTGGGGTGCGGTTTGCTTGGCAATAGTTGTTATTCCTGCATCCACCAACTGGTTCCTTAGCTTCAGCCGGTTCTCAATGGTTGCGATACCATTGTGGGTGGTTGTTGGTATTCGTATGGCGAAAACCGACCAATTTTTCATGCGAGTCGCTGTTGCTTATAGTTTGATCATTCAGGGTTGGCTCTGGTGGCGCTTCCTGCAATTTCAATGGGCTTCCTGAAAGATTGTGTCACAAAAAACAATAGACCCTGGAATTGCAAAAGTGGAAAGCAGGATATCAAAGATGAGTTGGCGAGGTTGGGTGATCGCGCTCTTATCGTTCATTGCCTGCGTGTTGCTGGTGAACAGAGGGATCTTCCCGGAGGCGCCGCGCAATCAGGACAAAATATTGAATTCTGAAGAATCTGCGAACCCAACGATAGTCGCTGCTCCTACGCAGGATGGTTCTCGGTGGATTCCGGGTTTGAAACAAGATCGCGCCAACTCAAAACCATTGCCACCCGCCAGCGATCTGAGAAGCGATTCTCGTTTTTCCGGGGCTATTGATACGTTCGATCATATTCAACCTACGATGGACAAGCTTCCGTTAAAGTACGGTACTGCAAGAAAATATCTCAACGGTTTGAAAGAGAAGTTGTTCATCGATGACTATCGTTTCATCGCTACCAGTTTAGGGGTGGATTGTGCGGGGGCTAAGGCGGCGTTTGATCAGGTAAACGGTGCGATCGAGGTTCGCGCTGAACGCCCGGTCTCTGACCCTGGGTCGGCCATGGGAAATGTGCAAAGCAACGCCCTCGCAGACCATTGCAAGCGGCTGATTGAGGAGTCTGGAAACCCAGGGTACTCGAATATTGCGGGTGTTTTCGTGTCCCGCGGCATTGAGGGTGCGAGTCAAAATCAGCTCCTCTTGGATGCAGTGATTTATGTGGCGGCTAAAACCGACCTCGAACAAGTTCTTGAAGAGGATATCCGGCACGACGCAGGTATTCGGAAACGGTTGGACGCTGAATTTGGGGATCAGAAAATAGGGGATGAGTGGGCGAAGGTTGCAGAAGAATCCGTCTCGGAGTCGACCCATGTCCTTGACGCCTACCAATCCATTTTCCAACGACGACTGACGAGGCGCTTGGGGGCAGCAGGCGACGGGTTCATGGAGGCGTTGGGTCAACTGAAACTCAACAACGTTAACTTTCTGGAACTGAGTGTCCCTTGCAACTGACGGACAGGAGGCGGCGACGGTCTGGGGATAATCTTTCCGACCCGCTCAAGAACCGGTTGACGGTTGTCATAAGGCGCTGGGCACGGGCGACTTCTCCGTGAGTGTCCGCCAGCGTCTGTCGCTCTTGCTCTCCGATCCTGAGATGCTCCGGTGTTTGCTCGCCGGGGAGGTGGTGCTGCTCAGGGCGCGTGGTTTCGCACCGTCGATTGTGCGCTGAAGAGCGGATCCAACGCGAATCGCTCGGCCCCCGGGGGCTTTGGCTACGCATGGACCGTGTCCAACGTCGCTTCGCGGCGGCCTTGTCCCAAGTGCCTCAGGCTTGATCTCTGGTCCGATCGGTGGCTGTAGTCACTGCCACCGATTCCCATGAATGATTCCTCCTTGTCGCGTCGCGAGGCGCTCCGGTCCTTGGCCCTCGGCTCCGCCCTCCCTCTGGTGACCCTCGGGGTCGGTGGTTGTGTGTCCGGGGCGGGCTCGGCGAGGGCCTCGGTGGTTTCCTCCTCCTTCGGCCAGATGCCCGATGGTCGCCCCGTGCGCTTGCATACGCTGAGGAACGCCTCGGGTGCCACGGTCGGTGTCTCGGAATACGGGGCCACCATCACGTCCATCCGGGTGCCCGATCGGTTGGGGCGGTGTGACAACGTGGTCTTCGGGGCCGATTCGATGGACGCCTACCTGCGGGGGCTGCCCGCCGCCTCGGTGATCGGCCGGTGTGCGAACCGGATCCATCGGTCCCGGTTCATGCTCGATGGTCGAGAGGTCCGGGTCACCGCCAACGAGGGGGAAAACCACATCCACGGCGGCAAGGAAGGCTTCGCTTCGAAGCTCTGGAGTTCCCGCACATCGGTCGAAGGCGGCACCGCCATCGCCGAGTTCCGCTACCGCAGCGTCGATGGCGAGGAGGGTTACCCCGGCAATCTGGACGTCACCGTGACGTACGCCTGGAACGACCAGAACGAGTTGCTCGTCACCTACCGGGCCGAGACCGACCGGGCGACCGTGGTGAACCTGACGAACCACGCCTATTTCAACCTCGCCGGCGCGGGCAACGGCGACGTCCTGGGACATGAGCTCCAGATCCAGGCCCAGCAATACACCCCGTCGGATGCCGCCCTCATTCCCACGGGCCAGAGGGCATCCGTGGTGGGCACACCCCTCGACTTCCGTCAGTTCCACCGCATCGGCGAGCGGATCCGTGATATCCGCGGTCCGAAGGGCTACGATCACAACTTCATCGTCGATCGTCGCGGGGGCGGGCTGCAGTTGGCGGCGCGGGTGATCGATCCGGCCTCGGGTCGCACGGTGACCTGCCACACCACCGAGCCCGGCATCCAATTGTACACGGCCAACCATTTCGACGGCGTGCGCCAGCCGCGGTACGGGGCCTTCTGCCTCGAGACCCAGCACTTCCCGGATTCGATCAATCATCCGCAGTTCCCGTCGACGGTGGTGCGTCCGGGGAAGGCCTACCATTCCCAGACCCGTTTCGGGTTCTCGACCGACCGTCCCAAGGCTTGAACATTTCTCCGCGCAGAGGTCACTCTCGGCCCTTATGAGTTCCCCGCTGGTCGGCATCATCATGGGTTCCCAATCCGATTGGGAGACGATGGAGGCGGCGGCCCGGCAGTTGGAGGCGTTGGGGGTGCCGCATGAGGCCTCGGTCGTGAGTGCCCACCGCACGCCGGACCTCCTGTTCGAATACGCGGCGACGGCCGCGGGTCGAGGCATCGAGGTCATCATCGCCGGCGCCGGTGGGGCGGCCCACCTGCCGGGCATGTGCGCCAGCAAGACGGCGTTGCCCGTGCTGGGCGTGCCGGTGCAGTCCAAGGCGCTCAACGGCATGGACTCCCTCCTGAGCATCGTGCAGATGCCCGGAGGCGTGCCGGTTGGCACCATGGCCATCGGCAAGGCGGGCGCCATCAACGCGGCGCTCCTGGCCACGGCCATCCTCGGGAACAAATATCCGCAGTTCCGGGCCGCCTACGAGCGGTTCCGGACCGAACAGACCGAGGCGGTGCTCAAGAATCGCGTGCCCGGAAACCCGCCGTCGCACTGAGTCGTCCCGGACGAGGCCACTCAGAAGGGCAGGGGATCCCGCTTGCCGCGCAGGTCTGGTCCCCGCTTTCATCGGTCCGGATGAAACGTCGTGATTTCCTGACCCTCCTGCCGCTGGCCGCGGGTGCGGTGTCCTGGGGCTGCCGTCGCAAGCTCCGGCCGGAACTCATCAAGATCGAGGATTTCGAGGATCGGAAGGGCGGGTGGCGGATCATCAAGGTGGCCTGTGTGGGCGACAGCATCACCCACGGCGCCGGCGTCGAGGATCGCGAGAAGAACAACTACCCCAAGCAACTCGGGGAACTCCTGGGCAACCGGTTCGAGGTCCGCAATTTCGGGCGCAGCGGGGCCACTCTCAGCCGGGTGGGAGATCTGCCCTACGCCGGCACCGACGAGTTCAAGGCCGCCATCGCCTGGCAGCCCGATCTGGTGATCCTCAAGCTGGGCACCAACGACACCAAGCCCCAGAACTGGAAGAATCAGGCGTTCTTCGAGCAGGAGGCACGGTGGATGGTCGACCAGTTCCGCGGGCTCAAGTCGAAGCCGCAGGTCTGGGTCTGCCTGCCGGTGCCGGTCTACGCCGACACCTGGGGCATCACCGGTCACATCCTCGAGGACGGGGTGATCCCGGCCCTCATGGAAGTGACCAACGACAAGAAGATCCCGGTGATCGATCTGAACGACGCCCTGACCGGTTATCCCGAGATGTTCCCGGACAAGATCCATCCGAACGCCGCCGGGGCGACCTTGATGGCCCGCACCATCTTCCAGGCCATCCGGCCCTGAACGGACCGTCCGACCGACGGTCGGGTTCTCATGCGCGGGAATCGTGCCCGGGGCCGAAATCCTTTTTGCCTCCCGGATCGGTCGGTCCCTACAGTGCGGGTCATGTCGAGACCGGCCTTGGGACGGGGATTGGGAGCCCTGATGGGAGTGGGGTTGAAGTCCCCCTTTGCCCCGCCGGCCCAACCGGCCGCCCCGGCGGTTCCCGGGGAGGTTCCTGCGTCCGCGCCGCCTGCGACGCCATCGCCGGTTCCGGCTCCGGAAGCCCCTCCCCCGGGCACCCTCGTGCGCAAGGTTTCCCGGGACCGGGTGCGGCCCTCGGCCTTGCAGCCACGCAAGGACTTCCCCGCGGAATCGCTCCAGGAGCTGGCCGATTCCATCCGCGAGCAGGGCATCATCCAGCCTCTGGTGGTGCGGGCCGTGGGCGACCACTTCGAGCTGATCGCCGGGGAGCGCCGGTGGAGGGCCGCGGCCCTGGCCGGCCTCGCCGAGGTGCCGGTCATCGAGCGGGTGGCCACCGATGCCGAGGTGCTGGAGATGGCGCTGATCGAGAATCTCCAGCGCGAGAATCTCAACCCCATCGACGAGGCCCTGGGCTACCAGCAGTTGATGATCCAGTTCTCCCTCACCCAGGATCAGGTCGGCAAGAAGGTGGGGCGCAGTCGCGTGGTCGTGGCCAATGCCACGCGCCTCCTCAGGCTGCCCGAGCCGGTGCAGGCCGCGGTGAAGGACGGGGCCCTGTCGGTGGGCCACGCCAAGGTCATCCTGGGGGTCGACGATCCCCGCCAACAGGAGACCCTGGCGCGCCTGACGATGCGCGGCGGATGGACCGTCCGGCAACTCGAGGCCGCGGTCGCCAAGAAGGGGCAGGCCCCGACGGTCGCCACCGCCGATCCCCGGTTGGCGTCCGCGCCGGCTCCGGCCGACCCCCATGTCACCGACCTCGAGAACCGCATCCGCGAGCGCGTCGGTCTTCGCATCGGTCTCCAATATCGGGCCGGCAAGGGGCGTCTCGAGATCCAGTTCCACTCCGACGACGAACTGGACCGCCTGCTCGATGTCCTGGGTGTCCGGGTCGACTGAGACCCCGCTGCCGCCGGTTCAGGATCGGGCCGACCCCGCTTTCCGGCTTCACCCCGGGCCGGCAATCCCCATATTCGGCGGGCCCCCGGGCCCGTCCCGGGATCACCGACCATGCAGAACACGCCCGAATTCCGAGCATCCGTCGCCTCCCGCCTCGCCGCCGCCGCGGCCCAGGTCCCGTCGCTGACCGCCTTCGTGGGTCTCGACGGCTTCGTGGACGAGATCCTCCACGTGGTGGACAAGCGCTATGACGCCGTCCGTTTCGATCGCATCCCCACCATCGCCGCCTACGCGCAGCGGTTGGCCGCCGCCGCTGGACGCAGCACCAACATCGAGCTGGTGAACGTGCTGACCAAGCTGGGCGGCAATGGCCCGATCATGGCCAATGCGCTGGCCAGCCTGGGCATCGGCGTGACCTATGTGGGGTCGCTGGGATGGCCGGCCCTGCATCCGGTGTTCGAGCCGTTCGCCGCACGCGCCGAGGTCCACAGCATCGGTGAGCCGGGGTTCACCGACGCCCTCGAGTTCGAGGACGGCAAGCTGATGGTGGGCAAGCACTACACCCTCAAGCAGATCCACTGGGACAACCTGTGCCAGCGCTACGGCAAGGAGAAGTTCGCCGCCAAGTTCGCCGCCTCGAGCCTCGTGGCCTTCGTCAACTGGACCATGCTCCCGCACATGTCGGCGATCTGGGAGAGCCTGCATGCGGAGTTGATGCCGTCGTTGCAGGGCCCGCGCCGGAAGATGTTCTTCGACCTGGCCGATCCGGAGAAGCGCACCCGGGAGGACATCCGTCACGCCCTCGACCTGATCGTGAAGTTCCAGAGCCGCTTCGACGTGATCCTGGGCCTCAACGAGAAGGAGGCCTACGAGATCGCCGGGGTGCTGGGGTTGGACGCCTCGCCGAGGGACTGGAAGGGCCTGGCCGAGTTGAGCGTGGCCATCCAGCAGCGCGTGCCCGTGGACACCCTCGTGGTGCATCCGGTGGCCTATGCGCTGGCCGTTTCCGGTGGCGTGGCCTCGGTGGTCGAGGGGCCCGTCTGCAAGAAGCCCAAGATCACGACCGGTGCCGGCGATCACTTCAACAGCGGATTCTGCCTGGGCAAACTGCTGGGGCTCGACAACGCGGCCAGCGTGCTGTGCGGCGTCTGCACCAGCGGCCATTACGTCCGCACCGCCGAGAGCCCGAATGTCGAGGCTCTGGTGGCCCTCATGCGCCAATACCCGGTGGAATGAGCCGGGTTCGAGGTTCCGGGGTTCCGAGAACGGGGTTCCGGAAGACGGGGTGGGAAAAAGATGGTGGTAGGAGGTGGATTCGAACCACCGAAGGGCGTTAGCCCGACAGATTTACAGTCTGTTCCGATTGACCGCTCCGGCATCCTACCACGGTCCCGCG
>Ga0315904_10008390_pt1 | contig 13690 bp, 7 predicted proteins | sample LakEriMetagenome_6_FD_203529 | JGI IMG/M metagenome (GOLD analysis project Ga0315904, IMG submission 203529) | Freshwater fungal communities from buoy surface, Lake Erie, Ohio, United States - Buoy 12 MA120 | ecosystem: Environmental > Aquatic > Freshwater > Lake | place: USA: Lake Erie, Ohio... | reverse complement strand
AAGCACCACCACACTCACGATGACCAATAACCGAGTGACCACATACCTCATGACAACCTGCTTTGCCCAATCACAATACCGTGACAATCATACCATGCTGACCGTCACGGTATCGCGTTTGTTCCACAGAGGAGTGACGTATTTATCCGTCTGCCAAAACGATGAGCATATCCGCCGGTGTAAATTTCACCGTCTGTGCTTTGGCCGGATTCATGACAATGCCGTATTGGTGGTCAGCATCGGTGTGGAGTGCTTCAATGCGATAGCCGATGGCCACCTCTTTGCGCCGGCTCGCTGCTTCGATGAGGGTAGCCACCGTAACCTCGGTATCAACTGCCACATAGTCTTTGATGGGCTTGAGGTATATTTCCGCACCGTCGGTGTCAAATAAATCGGTAAAGACGCGATTCAGCAGTTTGTTGCTTGCAACCTGCGCCATTAACAAGCTGACGAGGCGATCGCTGACAATGAAATCATCAGCTTTGGTGACTTCAGCCAACGTACGATTGCGCACATCAAGCATTTCACTCACAATCGAAAAGTGGTGCCCGCGTTTAGTCGCAATATCACGTAAATGCAACAAAGTGATGAGGGTACGTGCATCGGCAAGCTGGACATCGAGTGTGTCGGAATATGCCATCACAATGATATGACGATAACTTTTGAGGGGCAACGACTCCAGCGTTTTGCGGTTGGTCGTGTCATCAGCGTGAAACGTCAGGGTGTGATTGCGGAGTTCAACGGCGTTGACGGCCATTACAATCTCACCCGTGGGATCGGCGGCCACCACAGTCATCGTTGATCCTGCAGCCACATAACTGTCGATCTCACGCATGACGGTGGCGGAACGCCAGTTCCATCCAAGAATCAACGTCTGTTCTGGTTTTTTTCGCGTTGCCGCACCCTTTTTGATAGCCGTATGGTCCACCGTTGCTGGTGGTGCATCACTAAAATGAATGGCACTATCATCGGCTGCAATGAAAATTAGCTGATCATCGGCCGCAATCAGCGTGGTCGGTGCCGGATTCAGGGTCGTGCCTGACTGTATAGAATGGATGCCGATAACCGTAGACGTCGGGTAACCATTGAGTGCTGCATGGAATGTCTGACCGACCAAAGCAGGCTCATGCTTGAAGTAGATTTCATCGCCACCAAAATCGAGTAATTCAGTATAGACAATGGATAGACCCGACTGCCGACACGTTTGTGCGAGCACACGTGCCACCAAATCACCAACAGGGATTAATTCGACTTCATCACCACCGACCATTTTGGCCACATCAAAATTAGCAATGTCGTAAATTTCAGCCACGATGTGGTATGGTGCAAGGCGCCGCTGCGGGTCTTTGGTAATGGCCAGCAAGATTTTGATGACCTGCGAATCGGGATCTTCACCTTCTGGGCGCATGACGATAATCGATTTACTGGACTGCAGACTCACAATCGCCAAATCAGCAGCATCAATCGGGTTACCGGTACGGCAGACAATTCGTGTCGTTTTGAACACACCAATTTTGTCAGTCAACGCATCCTGCATTTCGACGGTGTCTTTGTCACCCATAATCACAATACAGGCGTCGCGTTGACTCGCATTGGCCTCGATGAGCTCTGCCACCAACGTCATGATGTGTGGTGACCACCCTAAAATGACCGTGTGCCCTGTTTCAATGACTTGCGATCGCCCACGGCGCAACGATTCCAATCGGCCTTCGATTCCAGCACTAAGCACGCCTATCAGCGTACTCACCACAAATATACCACCGATGGTTACTGCTAGCATGGCAAACAAAAAGCCCCAACTGCCAGCATCACCACCCATGGTACCGGAGTCGAGCGTACGCATCAGCCCCATCCAGACAATCTGGGCAAATGAGAGATTGGCGTCAGGAGCCAAATTAAATACTTTCACAACTGTCGCAATCACCACGATAATCAGCAATGAACAAATCGCCAAAAGCACAATCAGTGCCCCTGTACCACGTGCAAAAATGTTGTCAACGCGGTAGCGCAACGTGGCAGCCCAACGTTTCGTGTCCATGTGACACTCCTTGATACTCACAAGCAATATGTGGACTTCAGCATATCGGTGTACTGATTATACGCCCAATCGTTAAAAATACAAGAGAAACCCAATATCGGGCAGTTGTTGATACGTCGACAACCCTAGCAGAACTGAACAACAGGATAAATTGTCATGTGTTTCAAACATTCTACGACACAGAATAGTACGATGTTATATGATTGTAGTGCTGTATTTATATTTGTTGACGCTTGCACAATTCTACACAAACGCCTATAATACAAAGACCGATTCAAGCACAGTAGTCACGGCGCAGACAGAGAGATGCACATGTCATATCGCAACATCGCAATTATCACTGCAGTGGTGTTGTTCTGCATTGTCTTTCCGTCGGCACAAGTGCGGCATGCGTTTTCGGATCGCTACGGTATCCCGACTGCACCCACACCAAATGCATCCATGGCTGATTCTGCATGTGATACGTCCAACGACCAGACCGTTGATCATACCGTGTGTGGCAGTGTACTCATAAATATCTTGACGGTTATCATGCAAAACGTGCGTGGTAATCTAGCCCTCGTAGGCATCGTGGATACTCGCGCTGATTCACCTAATGTAGCCGGGGATGTGGTGCCGGGTCCTGGGAGCGGAGCCATGGTGCAGCCACCCACTGCAGTGGCTAGTGCCACTGCCATTCCTGTGGCCACACAAACCATCCAACCGAGTGCAACCATGCCCCGCAGCATACAGACACACACACCCACATTACAGCGCCTTCAGACCATCACGGTCTCAGCTACAGTTGCACAGTCGCCGCAAGTGGTGCAGGCGACTCAGACTACCGTTATCGTCGCCACAGAAACCAGTGTACCTGCCACAGAGACCAGCGTGCCCGCAACAGTCACAGTGGCACCACCCACTGCAACCGCTGTCGTGTTGCTCCCACAATCCATTCTTGACGGATTTCGTACGCGCATGCCAGTGGCCGGGTACTGGGAAAGCAACAAAGATGGGGTGTATGTTGCAGTGGGAAGCTTTAAATATCTACGCACATTCTACTCATCAGAAGCACCAGACACCAAGCGCTTTGTGGTCTGCTCCATTTTGATTGCCAACACGCGCAGTAGTGGCAGTATTGATGTCTATGTTGATCGTACGAACATCTCACTCACCGATATTGACGGCAAACAGACAACCGCACTCGTGGCAAGTGATGACCTCGATAACGCATTACAGGCTGCACGCATTGCACCGGGACAGCGCGTAGGCGGGCAAATTGCCTTCTTGGTTGGCCAATACGCGGCACCAGCCCAAATCACACTCAGTACAGCCAACATGGACGAATACTTGACGCGCACAACCCAAACCATTGAGTTGCGGGTATGGCCGATTGTGCCATGAGTTGCATGATTACTTAAAGAATTACACAAGTTGCCAGCAATCAACACTATTGTAATCAATCTTTCATCGTACAGCGTGTATTAGCGGTGTATTTGCATGGTGCAGTACATCAGTACTTCGTATACTAGGCTTGATACTTCACGCGTAGACGAAGGTACTGTGGTATGCGCACTGGTGTAGGGATTCTCATCATTCTGACCATCATCGTGATAAGCCTCTTTGTTCCTGAGCCCGTAGACAACAGTATGTTTCGTGGAGTCATTCATATCCGCAGCCAAAGCCTAGCCCTGCTTGGGCTCCCAATCGTGATTACGCAGTCACCCGCACAACTGTTGAGTGACTCCCATCACACACCAACCGCAACACCAGGCACATCCATCCACACTGCCGAACACATGATGCTCTGGATGCTCGAGCAGGCCAATGTCGTGCAGCAAGCTACTGATCACATCAAATATGCCACACCAGCCACGTCCACTGCTACGAAGCAGCTGGCGACCACCACAATCACACCGACGGCAATGGTCGTAGCACAGCTCGCCACCGACACACCGATACCACCCACACATAGCACTGCAACCACGCCAATCAGGAGCGAGACACCGACAATCGCATTACCCGAAAGTACTCCTGTGGCGTCCACGGCAACACCTGTACTACTCCCACAACGCATTCTCGACGGCTTTCGCAGCAGAATGCCAGAAGCTGGCTATTGGATGGGTCAACAGGATGGTGTGCGTGTGGCCGTGAGTAGCTTTCAGTATGCGCCCCAACTCTACAGCAGTGTGCCGCGTGCCAAGCACCGCTTTATAACACTCACTATCCAAATCAGCAATACTCGTGATCGCACACAGCCAGCCATCTATGCCGACCGCACGTATGTAACACTCAGTGACATTGATGGAAAGTACCACCAAGCTGAACTCGTCAGCGATGAACTCACCAGTGGGCTGATTGCAAGTAGTCTAGCACCACAACAGCAGGTGACAGGGCAGTTGGCATTTCAGATTGGTCAGTATGCCGCCCCAGCACAGCTCATCGTGCAGTTTGCCAACCAAGACGACTATCAGAGTCGTAATGTGGTCGTCGTCGAATTACGCGTATGGCCAATCATCGAATAACAACGTACACCGCCACGCCGGACACGTTTGTCCAGCGTGGCGGCATGCACACAACGCACATACTACAGATCAATGGCGACTTCGCGACCTTCGCGCTGACTACGGTAAATGCCATCCAGGATTGACATGACATACAGGGATTGCTCTGCAGGCACTGGCGAAGGTGCATCATTGGCGACTGCCTTGGCGAATTCCACGCACTCTTGCGCATGTGGCTCGAGCTGATCACTGGTCACTTTGAGCTGGCGGTTGTAGAGTTGGCGTGTCTCGTAGTTGGTCGACAAGAACTCCGCTTTGGGCCAATGAGCACCGCCATCTTGGCCATAGAGCCAGATTTGCATGTCTTCACCCATTGTGTCGTGGTGAAGTGCCCAGCTGACCTCGATGACAAGGGTGGCGCCGTTTTCGAAGCGCACAAATCCCGAGGCAAAGTCTTCGACATCCATGTCCGCAGGAATACCACCCGGGTGCCATACCGAGAATGCACCGGGCTTTTTGGTGAGCTCACGGCGGGCGACACCAGTCACAGCCACCGGCTTGGGGTGCCCCATCAACCACAAGGTCAGGTCGAGCACGTGTACCCCGATATCGATACAAGGGCCACCACCACTCAGAGACTTCTTCACGAAGCCAGCAGTAGGAATAAAGGCGTTGCGCCGGAGCATCCAGCTACGGGCATGATAGATCTCACCCAGGGCACCCGTATTAATTTCCTTTTTCATGGCTTGTGACGTGCCCGCAAAGCGGAAGTGCTGGGCAGTCATGAGTTTTTTACCCGATTTATCACGGGCCGCAATCATCTGGCGTACTTCAGCAGGAGTCGGTGCCAGCGGCTTTTCACAGATGACATGCTTGCCTGCCTCGAGAGCAGCAATTGCGATAGGAGCGTGGTGCATATTAGGGGTACAGATGTCGACGATGTCGATGTCTGGATTGCGCAAAATCTCTTTGAAATCGGTTGTCGTATACGAAATCCCATACTGTGCTGACCACTTTTCGAGTGCTGGAGCACTGATATCTGCGCCAGCAACCACTTCTGCATCGGGTGATGCCTTCCAGCCGGGCATGTGTGTATGAGCGATGCCACCAACACCAATCACGGCAACTTTTAATGGGTCCATTGTGCTTCTCCTCTGATACGACAGAACAGTACCATTGTACAACGATACGCTTGGTCAGCGTACGATATTCGTATTTTGATGGAATGTTGCAGCACACACACACGCCTGACACACCACATATGGTCGATATGATTCACAAATGTGCGGTGAGTGCATCAACAACAACAAAGAATGAAGGAGATAAACATGATGAAGAGATGAGAATCACGGTTATTTGCGCCAAAAAGTGATACTGGAAACAAAAACAGACATCCACAACCATGCAAGTAGGGGTACAGTATATAAGGTGAAGAAAAATTGAGACTTCATTGAGACTGCATGAAAGAGGCTGAATCATGGGACAGTGGCTACGCAAGCCTGTCGTAATAATCATTATTGTAGTCGTCGTCGCACTGGTTGGATTTTTGGTGGCGCGTACGGTCAGCACGGAGAGCACCACAACCAAGAGCAACATTACTACCGTAACTCGTGGTGACCTCACTACACTGGTATCTGGCAGTAGTAACATTGTTGCAGAGCAAACAGTATCGCTGGCGTTTCAAAGTAGCGGTATCGTTAATACCATTGCCATCAAAGAGGGCGACACTGTCAACCAAGGGCAAGTCTTGGCAACCATCGATGCACGCGATCTCGAATATCAGCTCGCATCAGCCAAGGCATCATATGACAGTGCCAAAGCCAAGCTCGACCAGCTCACATCTGGGGCGGGGCGAAGCAGCGAATTAGCATCTGCGCAGGCGGCCGTGACCAGTGCACAAGCTCAACTCGCAAATGCACAAGACAAGTTGGCATCGCTCAAGAACCCGACCCGCGACAAAATCAGTGCGGCCCAACTCAAAGTACAACAAGCTGAAACGTCGCTACAGACAACCCGTGACAGCAATTCGGCCAACAAAACCAAAGCTGAGCTGGATTTGGCCAAGGCCAGTGAATCACTCATCCAAGCACAGTCCAAGTACGGCGTTGCCAAATACAACTGGGACTGGGTGGAACGCAATAACACGGACCCATCGACGGGACGTGGCCCCATCAGCGATGCGTCCAAGAATTCATATCGTGATAGTCTGGTGCAAGCCGAATCAGTGCTCCGTACTGCAGAGCAGAGTGTACAGGCAGCCCAAGTCACTTATGACAACACCAAAGCGGCCGAAATCGCAAATGTGGCGCAAGCAGAGGCATCCCTCACCGATGCCAAACTCCAGCTGGCCACATTGCTCAAGCCGACGGCTGCAGATATCAGTGCTGCCGAAGCATCCGTGCGCCAGAGTGAAGCAACACTTGCATCCGCCAAAGCCAGTCTCGACAAAATTGTGACACCAGGCACACAAACAGACATTGTCATGCAACAGGCGGCAGTAACACAGGCAGAATCAAGCTACAACCAGGCCAAACTCCGTTTGGAGAATGCATCCTTGACGGCACCCTTTGCCGGCATCGTGAGTAGTGTCAACATGACGGTTGGCCAGAGCTCCACGGGTGGCACCATTGGACTTATAGACCGTAACCCGATGCACATTGACGTCAAATTCGGTGAAACTGACATCGTCTACATCAAGGTTGGTCAATCAGCACGTCTGAGCATTGATGCATTGCCAGACTGGCAACAAACGGGTACAGTCACCAGCATCTCACCTGTCGCAGATACCACGAGTGGCGTAGTAAGTTATGCAGCACGGATTGACTTTGTTGATAGCGATGTCCGTGTACTCATCGGCATGACCGCCATTGTTGAGCTCGTAACCGCCGAGAAAAAAGGTGCCTTGCTTATCCCCAATTCGGCCATTCTGCCCAAAGGATCTGGGCGTGTCGTACAGGTGCCTGATGGCGCAAATGCCACCAAAGAAGTAGACATCACGATTGGCATAAGTGATGGTGTGCAAACCGAAGTATTGACCGGACTCACCGAGGGCCAAGAGATTATCAGCACGCCACTCACAAGCACGTCTCAGCGTGGGGGGTTTGGCCCACCGTAATGAACATAGGACGAGGATAACACTGTGATTACAATTCGCGATATGACCAAAGTCTATACGATGGGAGAAATTGAAGTCCATGCGTTGCGTGGCGTCAACTTGCACATCGGTGCCGGAGAGTTTGTGGCCATCATGGGACCAAGTGGCAGTGGCAAAAGTACGCTGATGAACATGATTGGGTGCCTCGACACGCCCACGTCAGGAAGTTACACCCTCGACGGAATCGAGGTGGCCACCCTTGCCGACAACGAGCTATCGGCAGTGCGTGCCCGCAAACTGGGCTTCGTCTTTCAGCAGTATATGCTCCTGCCACGACAAACCGCACTCGCCAATGTGGAAATGCCCATGTTGTACCGTGGTATCGATGCCAAGGAGCGCAAGCGCCGTGCCCAAATCGCCCTCGAAATCGTGGGCATGGGCAACCGCACCGATCATCGCCCAAACGAGCTCTCTGGTGGGCAACAACAACGTGTCGCCATCGCACGCGCACTTGCTGGAAGTCCTGCAGTCATCCTCGCAGATGAGCCCACCGGGGCACTCGATAGTTCCACCAGTGAAGAAATCATGCTTACGTTGCGCCAACTCAACCGTGATCAACAGCTGACGGTCATCATTGTCACCCACGAAGCTGATATTGCGGCGTATGCGGACCGTACCATCACCATCCGCGATGGAGTGGTCACCAATGACCGCAAAAACGAGGTGCCCCATGTCTAGTACCACACCACGCCGTGTATTGACTCCCGTTGAAGAAAATAGTCGCAATGGGCTCGATTATAGCGAATTGCTCCGCGTATCGCTGGACAGTCTGCTGGCCAACCGTTTGCGCACATTTCTGACCATGCTGGGAATCATCATTGGGGTGGCATCGGTCATCTCGTTGATGACACTCGGGAATGGCGCAAGTATAGCCATCACTAATCAGTTTTCGTCATTGGGAACCAATGTACTGACCATTTTCAACAGCCGACCCAATCGCGGTCCTGGGCAATCGGGGAACATCCCGCCGCTGACGATGGCCGATGTCAAAGCTATCGAAGTCATGAAACTACCGATTGTTGGACCAGTACCTCAGTTCAGCTCCAACGCCACCATCACTGCAGCCGCTGCAGAGAAATCAGCCCAAATCCTTGGCACCACCGCAACATACAAACAAGTGCAGAATGTCACCATGGAATCGGGGACGTTTTTTACGGATGCCAACGTACAAGGAGCTTCGCAAGTCGTAGTCCTGGGCACAGGTCTCAAAACATACCTCTTTGGCAGTGGTGAAGCAGTTGGTCAGATGGTGCGCATCAATTCAGTAGCGTGTCGTGTCATCGGTGTAATGGAATCAAAGGGTGGTGGTGCATTTGGCTCGGTCGACGATCAAGCGCTCGTACCAATTACACTCGCGCAGAATCGACTCTTTTCGGCACGTACTGCAGATGGCAATCTCCGCGTCAGTGTCATTTCGCTGTCCGTGGTAAATTCAGATGACATCGAATTCACCGAACAGCGCATTGAGATGGCACTGCGCGACAAACGCAAACTCAACAGCGATGGCAGTGAAGATGATTTCAACGTGCTCAACCAGGCTTCATTTCTCACGTCGCTGTCTACCATTACGTCGTTGTTGACCACATTTCTGGCCGCCATTGCAGGCATTTCGCTGTTGGTGGGTGGCATCGGCATCATGAATATCATGTTGGTCAGTGTCACCGAGCGTACCAAAGAAATCGGCTTACGCCGTGCAGTTGGGGCACAGAGTCGTGATATTTTGTTGCAATTCATGATTGAGGCCACCGTGCTGAGTATGCTCGGCGGCTTATTAGGGGTCATCATGGGCAGTATTCTACCCATTGCCCTCACGGTGACCGGCACATTTGAGGCTCCCATCACCATCGATTCAATTCTCATTTCGCTGAGTGTGTCATTAGCCACAGGACTCTTTTTTGGGATCTGGCCTGCACGCAACGCAGCGCGGCTCAATCCCATCCAAGCACTGCGCCACGAATAATCAGCGCACACCGTACCTGTTGCATCCTGCCACGACTATCCTGAAGTCGTGGCAGGATCTTTCTGGAAACCACGCACACGCACACGTTGACCAGCAATTTCGACATCATACAAGATGTGGGTACACCAGTACTGTCGCAGATTTTTCCACAGTTGGCTCTGCGCAGCAACAGTGGGATCCTGCGCAATATAATCGAGCACTTGCTCTGAGGCCACCACAATCACCTTGTGACGCGCCCGACTCAACGCCACGTTGAGTCGGCGCATATCAAACAGAAACGATTCATTGCGCCGAATGTAGGCACTATCACTTTCGGTAGCACTCACAATCATCACGTCACGTTCACTCCCCTGATAGCGTTCCACGGTGTCCACCCCAGCCACATCAACCTCATCAAAGAGAATATCGGCACGTGCCGGCATATGCGGCCGTAACAGGCTCTTGATGGTGCTGCGTTGTAAACGATGTGGCACCACCACCCCAAAGCCACGTTGGGCATCATAGTGAGCCTGAATCAGTGGCACCAGCATGGTAGTCACAAGGTTCGCTTCAAACAGATTACGTGTACGGCTGCCTGATTCGTCATGTTCAATGACGATGATTGGATAATCGGGGTGGAGTACTGCTGCCACAAATGCATCACGACAAGCAACCAGCCGCATTTGCTCTTGTTGCACCGAATGATAGGCAATGCCGTCGTGTTGATAGATTTCATGACGAAGAAAATCAGCTAATTGTGGAGGTACACGATAACTTGTAGCCAGGCGAACCATGGCAGGAGTTTGCCCAAACAATTCGTTGCCATCACGCAAATAATCAAACAAGGCGCGATAGACGGGGTATCGCACAAAACTCCGCCGCTGCATGCTGTCCCAATCGTGTGCCACAATGACCGGCATTTGACGCGGATCACCCACCACAATCAACATGCCGGTGGCATGCAATACCCGCGCCGCAATCAAGGCATGCGGAATACTCATTTGTGATGCTTCATCGAGAATCAACACGTCGCACCACGTCAAATCGTCAGCAGCGAGTGATTCAATACTTGTCGGCGTTGCGCCGACCACACACCACTGTTGCGCCTGAACGAGCTGGAGCATTTGGGCTTTGTCTTGGATATGCTGAATCCCTGTGTGTGCTGCATCAGTATCAGGGCGGCGGTAGCGAAACAGTGCAATCCGTTGCAGTTGTTTGGCCATGTCAGACGATTGTGTCGTCTGATGCGTTTTGACATCAGCAAGCTTGTTCAAGAGCTCATTGATGGCGGCATGCGTTTGACAGCTGATGACCACACGCAACGGTCGATTGTGACGCATTGCCGCATACATGCGTGCCATCACCGCATGTGCCGTGGTAAAGGTTTTACCCGTGCCCGGCGGTCCTTGTACCAACAACATTGGTGCAGCTGCATATCCAGCCACATAGTGACGCGCATCTCCCGCAAAAAACGGTCCCGTCTGATCACAGGCGGCAATGTACTCGTGCATGGCATCAGCATCGAGTGCATCCGTGGTCACAGCGAGTTCGGCCAAATGACGATACAGCGTGTTGTAATCCGCACCAGCCAGTACACGCTGGAGTGCACGATTTGCCACACGCGCAGGGACATTGTCAGGCGCTGTATCGAGTACATATCGTGCACCATCAACGGGCATAAATGAGCGCCCCCCATACGAGTATGGGGCATCGTGTTGCATTGATTCAACGTCGAGTGCAAGCATGCCCGTCTCACTATTCCGCTGCACCACTTTGACGCGCATCCCCTGTTGCATCAGCTGATCTGCCCATATCGGTTTACCAGTCGCGTTATGCAACGGGTTCAGGATTGCTGAAGATGATTCACCAGCAAGCTCACTGAGTTCAAGTTGCTGCGCCAATGGGGGGAGTTCGCCATTCGCACAAATTTGTACCACCAGCCTCACACGATTCATCGGTATCGGTGTACCGTCAGTATATGTTTTAGCCAGTTGCGTGAGTTGCAAAACGGTCTGTTGGCTCTGCGATACCATACGAAACTCAACAATCAGCGATGTCCCAGCACGTACGCGTGCCAACGGGAATGGCTCGTGCGCCGTACGCCATTGGCGTAATTCAGCGTGGCGTTCACAATCCATGTATTCGCGCACCACACCACTCAGCTGCGTTGGTGCAGCATGGGTATGCGCAATTGTACGAATATCAACTGCATCACAGCGGCTGTTCCACCAGCGCCCCGCACGTTTGGCAAGATGCGCGAGTCCGAGCAATCGTTGCCGACAATATGCAACCAACATATCACGTGTCACATGGCGAAACCGTGCCATGCTATCCGGAATCGTGGAGTTATCGACGTTTGGGAGTGCCTGCCACGCCGCATACGCATATTCGAGTGGAATCGCACTACTAAAGCGGGCACGCTGGATGTAGTAGCCGTCACCGTCGGCCATCCGTCCGCTCGCATCAAAATGCATGTATTGGAACTGTGCGCGGTAGTTGTAGTGTTCGTCTTGCCAACGGAATCCATGCAGACTCGCCAATGCCATCAAACTGGGTACCGTGGTGGTGATACGATTCGCATTGCGAATTTCATCGATGAGCATCGTGGTGAGTGGCGCATCATGTGGACGTGGCGTCGTCACAAAATCATGCCACATCTGACATAGCGTATCATCATAGTGACGATTCAATGCATCATTGAAGGCGTGCCACACCGTCGCATCATAGACCACCACATGGAATGGCACCGTGTGCGTCGTATCACTATTACGAATGTGCGTATCCCACAGCCGTATAATTTGGATAAGCCACCGTTGCAGCAAGCTACGCTCATCAGCGAGTGTGGTTGGTGGCTGTTCGGCTATTTCGACAACATGATATTGCGTGTATGAAACACCATTGAGATAATAATCCAACAGTGCACCACACTGCCACACAAAACCAGTAAGATGGTTGACATGCATGTCGACATAGAGCACTACCGCAGTTGGATTTTTTTCGGTGTTGATACGTGGCAGAGAAATAAACGACTGCTCCGGATACGCTGCGACGGCAGTCTGCCGGTCACTACTATTACGCAATTGCTGCGCTCGCACAATCCAGTAGTCGAGCAACGGTCCTAACTGTGTATCGTTACCGAGTGTGTGCAACTCACGTGCATAGTTGGGATTTGCTTCAAGCGTGCGCTGCGCATTGGTCAATTTGAGTTCAGCTACTTGTGTCACCGTTTTGATGCCTTGGGCCACAAATGCGCGCCTACTTTCGCGGTCGAGCAACGGAATCAACGCAACATCTTGGCGCTGATCACTATCCGTCAAACAGAGTTCCATGTATCGGCACCCTTCACAGGTACGACAAATGGCATATGGCAATTCACTAAAACGTGTTTCAATAGACTGCAATAGCGAAGAGCGTGGGTCGAATGCAAACATCCGCGCCACGTCGTTGCGCAGTTGCAGTGGCTGAGCAATCAGCTCGAGACATGCATCTGTCACACCAAACCACGTTGCAGCCGCTTGTTGAGCCTGCACGAGCGCCTGGTGATCGTGCGTAGTGAGCGCAGAGTGATGTGGCGGCTGAAAGAGCACACTGGTCGCAATCGTACATGCCGGAAGTTGCCGTAGAATCACATCAAGCATGATGTGATAGATGGCCACTTGCGTGCGGTGCTCGGGCTTGACTCGGAACGCCGATTTGATGTCAGTTACCAGCACATGCACCTGACCATCAGGCTGACGCATAATACGGAGCATGTCGGGCCGTCCCGTCACCGTCCACTGACCAAGGACCGCCTCAAGATTGGGCTGCAAGACACACATCACATGCCCTACCGGGAGTGTAGTAATCAGCTGACACAGTTCTTCGTTGTGGAGCGTATCAATCTCGCCGAGTGCCACAACAGTCATCCCTGTGCGTTTAATCGCATCGGTAATCGTATACTCGAATGCCTGGCCGACAATAGCAGGGAGTGGTGATGGTGGCTGAACTGCTATCCCATTGCGGCGCATGATGACACCCAATACATGCGCACCGGTGTTATGTTCATAGAGGCGCAAGCGCAAAAAGCGCTGGCAACT
>Ga0315904_10008387_pt1 | contig 13693 bp, 11 predicted proteins | sample LakEriMetagenome_6_FD_203529 | JGI IMG/M metagenome (GOLD analysis project Ga0315904, IMG submission 203529) | Freshwater fungal communities from buoy surface, Lake Erie, Ohio, United States - Buoy 12 MA120 | ecosystem: Environmental > Aquatic > Freshwater > Lake | place: USA: Lake Erie, Ohio... | reverse complement strand
AGACAAAATTCATTGGGGATATTTATCAACTAATCCTAAAGCAATTCACATTTTGGAACAAAATATAGACAAAATTGATTGGGGTTGTTTATCAAGTAATCCAGCAGCAATTCATTTAATAAGCGAAGTGTTAGAACAAAACCCTAACAAAATTAATTGGATTGAGTTATCAAGAAATCCTAAAGCAATTCATATTTTGGAACAAAATCCAGACAAAATTGATTGGGAAATATTATCAAGCAACCCAGCAGCCATTCATATTTTAGAACAAAATCTAGACAAAATTGATTGGGATTTGTTATCAACTAATCCAGCAGCCATTCATATTTTGGAACAAAAGCCAGACAAAATTGATTGGGATTGGTTATCAGAAAATCCAGAAATATTTACTTATGATTATGATAAAATTAAAGAGCATATGGAAACTACTGGAATTAAAGATGAATTGATTGCTTATTATTATCGTCCTGAAAATATTCATAAATTTATTGAACGAGGTGATTTGTTAGATGATTTTAATTCTAGATGGTCTTAAAGTGTGTAATTTTTAATCAAACTTTAACTTTTTTCTAAAAGTGTGATGTTGTATACCCACTCTTCCCCATCCACCACAAATATTCCACCAATCGACTTTGAAATAAAATACTAAAAATTATAATTCCTACCCTTAACAACATTAGACATCTCGCGTTTAAAATCTTTACCCTTTACTTGTCGCGGTGTGTTTCGAATAACTTCATTAATTTTATTTGCACGATATACTCTTTTTTGAACTAATTCTGTTCTTGCTTCACTATGAATTATTTTTTCATTTGTATAAATTCCCTTTATTATTTTAGATGATATTTCTAATCTTTTTAAAGAACACGCTTTACATCCACAACCTTCATCTATATAATGTTCTAGTTGAATATTATCAAAATATGTATTTTCCAGTGTGATTTCATTATAAACTTTATACTGCTCTAATGTATAACTAGTTGTTGGTCCAGTTTTTTTATTATTCCAATCATTATAATAATATGTTAATTCGTTAGGAGAATAATAATAATTTAAGTATTTGCATTTTATAATATCATCTAAAAAATTAATAGGTATTTTATATGTTCTTTTAAACAAATTATATAAATCTTTAATAGGCTTATTTATAGTTTCATAATCTTTAACAATATATATTTTAAAACCAAAAATATTCGTAAGTATAGTTCCCCATTGATGCGAATCTTTTAAACGTAATGTTATATATGTAATATTATATTCTTTAACTAACAAATATTTTTGATCATAATCAAAATGAGATGGAATTGTGATATTATATCTATCCATAAAATGATCCCCTGTTTCAATATACGGAAAAATATTATTAAATCTATGTATTACCTTTTCCACTTTATATTTATTTATATTTTGATCAGTAGTATTATAATGATAAGCCCCTATTTTTTCAAAAAAAGACGATATTTTACGTTCAATTGGACTTCTATATACATTTATAACATATACGTCTTTTCCCAAATATTTATTAAATAATATCAATTCATTTACAGTTACACCTTTAATATGACCCAATACGTGTAACATTTCTTCGTCGTGAATATGAATAATATCAATATTATCCAATCCAAAAATTCTTAATGAACTAACAATAGAAGTTGAACCTACTTTTGGAGCAGAATATACAAATAATATACGATTATGTTTTGATTTATTAATCCGTAATAATTCATTTGCTTTAATTAACAAATTTAATTTTTCTGGTTCTTTTATAAATTCAAAATGAGTATTTGAATCGTCTTTATTATTACTATCAGCCATATTGTATTGATATATATTTATTTCGTTAAATAAACATATATAATAACCTACCAACATACTAATTATCTAAACAACCAAATTAGACAATTTATCGGGTGTAAAATGTTTATTCATATATTTTTGAATAGTAAAATAAGTAAGATTTGTGTCATTAAATTCATCACTTTTTACACCAAGAAGTTCTAATAGTTTTTGATCGGGAACTATCTTATTCTCTGTTTTATCAAGTAGATTATTATTTTTAATATACGCAACTAACGTTTTTGTTACCTCGGTTCTAGCTATTTCAGTTCCCTCAGGTCTATCCATAAATTCACATAATTCCTTTGTTACTTTTGTTGGTTTTGCAAACCCAGACGGAGACCTTATATTTTTAATTTTTATATTATTTTTTTCCTTTTTATTATTTTTTAGTTCTTTCTCAACATTTTTCTTAATTGTTTTTACATGTTGTTGAAGAGTTGTTATTTGCATTTTAAATAATGTTAAAGTGTCGGTAACCGTGTTAAATTGTTCCAGAAGTTCGTTTAATGCATCCGTTGGTAAATCGTTATTCATATTTGGTTCGCTCATTATATACTAAATAATTATAGTATATCTTTATATCTCTTTAGAGATTTATAAAATTTTTTTATAATATTATTATATAATGGCTACTATAATTAATAATGATAACATACGCGAATTGGTTGCGATGTATTGTCATAAAAAAAATAAAAGGAATTTACCAAGGGATTTAATGGGAAAATCTATTAACGATTGGGATGTGTCAAGAGTAACTAATATGGAAGGGTTATTTTTAGTTAAATTTGAAAATAAGTTTAATGAACCATTAAATAATTGGGATGTGTCTAATGTAACTAATATGGGGCATATGTTTAGACGTTGTGCAAATTTTAATCAATCTTTAAATGATTGGAAAGTATCTAAAGTAACTAATATGAGGTATATGTTTGATGAGTGTGTAAATTTTAATGAACCTTTAAATGATTGGATTGTGTCTAATGTGACAACTATGGAAAATATGTTTACAGGATGTACAAATTTTAATAAGCCTTTAAATAATTGGGATGTGCAAAATGTAACTAATATGGCACATATGTTTACAGGATGTACAAATTTTAATAAGCCTTTAAATAGTTGGATTGTGTCTAATGTAGTTAATATGATGGCTATGTTTGCAGGATGTGTAAATTTTGATGAACCTTTAAATAGTTGGATTGTGTCTAATGTAGTTAATATGATGTCTATGTTTGCAGGATGTGAAAAATTTAATAAGCCTTTAAATAATTGGAATGTACAAAATGTAACTTATATGGCACATATGTTTGAAAATTGCTATAATTTTAATCAGAATTTAAATAATTGGGATATAAGTAATGTAAATAATGATATGGGAGATATTTTTACTAATTGTCCAATAACAGAAGAAAATAAACCGCAAGGACAAGTACAACAACAACAACGCATTCAAGTAGATCCATTACACGTTCATAGGGTATTTGCTAAAATCCCTATTACTGCATTAATTCGTTTTATTAAAACAACTCTTGACCCACCCTCTTCCCCCCCTCCTCCTGCAAGTAATTATAATGATTATATTAGAATAACCATTAATTCAATGATTGATGAAACATCGAATCCATTAGAAAAAAAACAACAATTTAATTATATTATGGTGAGTCATTTAAATGGCTTAAATTTTAGACAGCTAAGCCCTGTTTTATTAGAAGCCATTTATTATACACTAGAATTTGTAAAAAGACAACCCCTTGAATTTAAAAATTCTTATTTATCCCCATTTTTATCTGATTGTGTAAACGCATATGAAGGCCCTCAATCTTCTAGAATGAGTTGCGCTGGTGGAATACTTGAACAAATGGTGTATTCGTTATATCCTGCTTGTGAATCTGAAATTTCAAAAAAAGATACATCGATGGCTACCGAAATAAATAAGAAAAGAAAATTTGGAGAAGAAGAAACTGATAATGCATATAATGAAATAGTAGAAATATTCCAATCTAATCCAGTTGTTTTATGTCCATTATATATTAAAGAATGGTATCAAATATATAATATTGCGAATAAAGCAAAGAACCCTGGGTTTTATAGTAAATCAGATGAAGAAAAAAAACAAATATTAAAAGATTATTTAATGGAAAAACTTCCAGATCAAGCAGCATTAATTGATTCAAATATTGCTGAATATACAGATGCCATAGGATTAGATGAAGATTCCTTTACCTATGGTGGAAAAAGAAGAACTAAAAGAAAAAGTATTAGAAAAAAAACAACTAAAAGAAAAACTAAAAAAAGAAGAACTAAAAGAAAAACTAGAAAAAGGGATTAACTTCTTCCAGAAGTCTTGGTTCGTTGAACATTATCTCGTTGTCTAGCACCTGTCTTGGCTACATAACTCCACTGACCTCCATCATCCCGAGGTCCTTGGCCTCTGGCTCTTACAGACCTTGGCATCCTTACTGGTTCAGTATTTTTAGAAGCGCGATAATGAGTTCTCGCGGTTTTTGAATCGTGTCTAGTTTCACACATTAATTTACCCCCCTTAACACCACTTACATCACCCGCTTGAAATTCGTGATTATTCGTCTTAGTAGTAGACAAAGAAAATTCAACATATTCACCCTGAACCAAATATTTGTATTGTTCGGAAACAACTCTAATAGAGCTGTGATGAACAAATACATCTGTTCCCGACTTAGGTCCATCAGTTACAGTAATAAATCCATAACCCGTCTTATTATTAAACCACTTTACACTACCAATAAATCTCTCTGAAGAGCTTGAAACAACAGTTGTAGTACTACTTGACATTTCTTGATATAACAATATAATATATCTTTATATTGTTTTATTAACTATATATTATACTTGTCTAATTCAGTCATCATTAACTTGATTAAATACTCATAATCTGGTCTTTCATTAAAATCCAATTGTCTAATATAATATAACATATTTTTAATAAAAGATGGAATTTCGTCATTAGATATAATTTCTTTTTTTAAATTAGCAATTTCAATAATATTTGATTTATGAAACCATTCTAATTTCCCTAATAACATTGTTAGTATAATATAAATACAAGATTCAATATCATCTCTTCTACTTGGTTCAATAAGATTATGAACATTTAAACTAACAAAATTTGGAGAACCTACAATTTTATTAATACTTTTTTCTTCAATATGTGTTCCATAAAAATCGTATCGTTTTGCAAATCCAAAATCAACCAAGTATAATTTGTTAGTTTCATTATCTTTTCCAAATATAAAGTTGGACGGTTTAATATCTCTGTGTAATAAATGATGTTCGTGGAGTGTTTGTATTCGTTTGATTATTTGTATACCTAAATATAACACATTATTAATATTTAAATGATTAGTTTGTATTATTTCAGTTAATGAATGACCTAATAAATTTATAACTAAAAAATTTTTATCATTTATAGTTCCAAACATTTTAAGATATGGAAACCCATCTAATTTACCCAAATATTGATATATTTTCGCCTCATTTTTTAAACTTTTAATTATAAAATTTTTGTCTTCAAATTTAATAGCTACATATTCATCAGTTCGCTTATTTATTGCTTTAAATACAGTACCAAATGACCCTTCATTAATTTTTTCAATTAAATTATATTTATTTGCAATCATAATAAATATAATAATTTGTTTTAAAATAATAATTAGTTTGTATTATGTTTCTAATATCATTTTCTCTTCCATATTTGGAATATCGTTTCTAACAAATATTCCTTATTATTTTTTATAAAAGAATTTGGTTCCAAATCACATTGATGAACTAAATAAAAATCTAATAAATAAAAATCTAAAGGTAATTTTGTTTTTATATTATCATCCGTAAAACTTTTTGGTAATATAAATGAAATGGTGTCACAAAATGAGGCCGATTTATGTATAAATTTAATTGCAGTGCTTGATTGACGGCCAATTGGTGGGCAACCAATAACGTGAATTTTGCTATTCTCTTCTTGTGGTTCCAAGTCTGTCTTATTATTAAATGCCAAATAATCTTGTTGAATAACAATAGGGTGTTTAGGGAATATATCAAAAAAATAACAATTTAAGCTCATTTTCAATAATTCTGGTATAAATGACCCATTTCCAGCACTGGGTTCAATAATAATATCATTTTCAAAGTTTATATCAATAAATTGTTTAATAATGGAGCAACATTTTTTACTAACCTCTAATTTAGTATAAAACGGTTCTTCTGAAAAGTACATAATATATACTATTAGATAAAAATTTACGATTTACTCATGAAAATAATATATATTAGAACAACTTAAAGAAAATAATATATATTACACCTTTTCACATTTCAAACGCCGATTTTAAACATCTTCAAATTCATAAACTGCTTTCATCATTTCAACTAATTCACCAAGTGTATTTTTTATTTCCTTAATATCATTTTTCATTTTTTTTACGTCATTTTGTAATTCTATATAATCATTTTTATTAATGCTAATAAAAACATTATCTGCTTCTGTTGTTTTATTTTTTTTTGAATTATTGTTTTGTCTTTTTTGTATTGTTTGTTGAATACAATTATAATCTAATTTAGTTTGTTTAATTATTTCTTCAATAGACAATTTTTTTAAATACATTTTGTAGGCGATTTCTTGGCGTCGTGAATTAATACCTCCAACCGTTCTACTATGTTTTTGTGCTATATTTTCAATATCTATATTATTATTTAGTTCTTCTAATAATAATCTTTCTTCATCATCACTCCATTTTTGTCCCATATTAGATGGATATTCTTTATCTTCATTTGAAATTCTCACCATATCCCAATACTCACTACCGCGATATCTATTCATTTGAATTATTCTAAATTAAATTATATTTACTATTTAAATAATTTTCACTATATAAAATCGGCGTTTGAAACGTTAAAAGGTGTAAAACAACTTAAAGAAAATAATATATATTAGAACAACTTAAAGAAAAAACTACAATATAGTATAATCATAATGGTTAAAATTTGTTCAAATATTTATTCGTCATCATCTGAAGATAAATACTCTATATATTTTGAAAAGTACTCTTTTCCACTTAGTTCTTTTCAAAAATTCGCAATTGAATCTATTGTTGAAGGAAATCATATTCTTGTAACTGCTCATACAGGTTCAGGAAAAACACTTCCTGCTGAATTCGCAATTGACTATTTTGTCAAAAAAGGTAAAAAAGTTATTTACACTTCCCCTATTAAAGCACTATCAAATCAAAAATTTTATGAATTTACGCATAAGTTTCCACATATTTCTTTTGGAATTCTTACTGGTGATATTAAATCAAACCCTGAAGCGGATGTCCTTATTATGACTACCGAAATTTTAATGAACACTTTATACGCTAAAAATCGTAAAGAAGATATAAGTGGTTTCAATAAATCATCCAGTCTAACTATGTTTGAAATGGATTTTGATTCTGAATTAGCGTGTGTTGTATTTGATGAAATTCATTATATTAATGATTTAGATCGTGGAAAAGTTTGGGAAGAAACTATTATGATGCTTCCTAGACACGTTCAAATGGTTATGCTTTCAGCTACACTTGATTCGCCTGAAAAATTTGCTCTCTGGTGTGAAACTCGTGGTCAAAATGATATAAGCAAAGAAAATGACATAAGCAAAGATAAAATAGTATATTTAACAACTACATATGAACGAGTGGTTCCATTAACACATTATTCATTTATTACATGCACACAAGGAATATTTAAAACGATAAAAGACAAAGAAATTGAAAAAGAGATTAAACACGTCACAAATAGTCTTCATATATTACAAGATTCAAAAGGCAATTTTAATGAAGTTAATTATATGCGCGTACATAAAACGCTTAAATTATTCCAAGACAAAAATCATTATGTAAAAAGGCAACATATCCTTAATAATGTTGCTAAATATATGGTTGATAATAATATGTTACCTGCAATTTGTTTCGTTCTTAGTCGAAAAGCTTTAGAACAATGTGCAAAAGAAATCACTACTGTTCTTTTAGAAGACGACTCAAAAGTGCCGTATATAGTTCAAAGAGAATGTGAACAGATTATTAGAAAATTGCCTAATTATCACGAATATTTAAATCTTCCTGAATATATTAATATGGTGTCACTGTTAGAAAAGGGTATTGCGATTCATCACGCAGGTATTATGCCAATTTTAAGAGAAATGGTTGAATTATTATTTGCCAAAGGTTATGTTAAACTGTTATTTGCTACAGAAACATTTGCAGTTGGAATTAATATGCCAACTAAAACAGTGTTATTTACAGATGTTAATAAATTTGATGGTTCTATAATGCGTCCATTTTATTCTCACGAATATACTCAAATGGCTGGACGCGCAGGACGTCGTGGGATTGATAATATCGGTCACGTTATTCATCTTACTAATTTATTTAAAAATATAGACCAAACAATAATAAAAACAATGTTAAAGGGGAAACCACAAACACTGGTATCAAAATTTAAAATATCATATAATTTGATATTAAATTTAATTGATATTGGTGAAACAGATTATACTAAATATGCGAAACGAAGTATGGTTCAAAATGATATTGATATAACAATAAAGGGTTATTATGATAATATTAGTATTATTCAAAAAGAAATGGATAATATGGAAATAGTATTAGATACGTGTAAAACACCAATACATACTGTGGAAGAATATATTCATTTTAAACAAGCTAGGAATACATGTGTAAATAAAAAAAGAAAAGATATTGATAGAAATATTCAACAAATAGCAGAACAATATAAAACAATAGAGAGAGATGTTGAGATTGTATCGAAATATAATTTAAAAAAGGATATTTATAACAAATTAAATGAACAATTAGTATCAACTGAAACTATGTTAGAAAAAAATATTGGTAAAGTAGTTAATTTGTTAATAGAAACGGGGTTTGTTAAAAAGGAAGATGATAAAAATATATTATCGTTAAAAGGATATATTGCTACAAGTTTAAGAGAAATACATTGTCTAGTGTTTGCTGAATTAATCTATTCTGGTAAATTTAAGACATTTGAAGCAAAGGATATAGTGGGTATTCTTAGTTGTTTTACAAATATAGTCGTTCCAGAAGAAAAACGAAATATAATACCTAATACAGATAATAATCATATTAAACAATGTATTACTGAAATATATGATATGTATCAAAAGCAAATAAATATTGAATTAAAAAATGAAATAGATATTGGTTTTGATTATAGTATGCATTTTGACCTTATTGATTATGTAATTAAATGGTGTGAATGTGAAAATGATATGGAATGTAAAAGATTATTAAATGAGATAATAGAAAGTAAGGAAATATTTTTAGGGGAATTTATAAAGGCTATATTAAAAATTAATAATATTACATCAGAAATGGAAAAAGTAGCAGAGTTTATAGGTGATATAGAATTATTATCTATTCTTAAACAAGTTCCACAGATTACATTAAAATATGTTGCTACCAATCAATCATTGTATATATAAAAATAAAAATATATAATTATATATATGAATATTTCGGATTATAATATTGTAAAATATACATTCTTGTTTAATTTACTTGTAATAATAGTATTTGCGTTAATTTATGCCAATATTTCACCAGATAATTTTAAACCATTAAATCCAAAAAAAGGATTAACTTATATTGATTACTTTTTTTATGCGATAACAATTCAAACAGGAATAGGGTTGCCTGATATAACAACAATCTCAAATTTAGCAAAGATATTAGTTTCAATTCAATCTCTTATTTTTATGGGAAGTGCGTTTATTTTGATTACTTTTATTTTACGAAAAAAACAATAAACTAAATTTGTTAGTCTTGCTAGGTAAAAATATAGAAAATATATTATTTTTACTTATCGTCTTGTTATGGTCATATATAAACTCTCTAAATATTGGCGAAATTTTCAGTAACAAAGTTTAAACAAAAGTCCGGAGGGTTTTTGAAAAATGGACATTTTAAAAATGTCCAAAATTGGAAAATCCAAAAAAGTCTTGAAAAATACCCTCAAAATTCGCGCCTGAGAGCATTATGGTCTGTTTCACAGAAAAAATGATTTTCAAAGTGTTACGATAAAATTTTTTATAAAATAATAAAAAAAGGTATTTAGAGTTTTTTTGTTAACAATTTATATTGACAAATGTTGACAAAAAAGTCGCAAAAGTCGCTGGAAAATTTTTTATGTGAAATTTGTGACTATAGAACGTCTAAGATATATGATTATAACAAGCATTTATCCACACGTAAACATAAAATGTTGACAAATGTTGACAAAAAGTCGCAAAAAGTCGCTGAAAATTTTGAACCCATAAATGGTGTAAACATTTTTGAATGTGTTTGTGGAAAAAAATTTGCGTATAGGCAAAGTTTATCAGTGCATAAAAAGAAATGTTTGGAGTTAATAAACAATAATGAACCGATTAGTAAAGAATTGGTGATGCAATTAATAAAACAAAACCAAACTTTACAAGATATGTTACAAGACCAACATAATAAAATGTTTGAATTAGCAAAAGAAGGGAAAAATATAACAAATAATACAACAAATAACGCGCATTTTAACTTGAATGTATTTTTAAATGAGGAATGTAAAGATGCGGTTAACTTGATGGATTTCATAGATTCATTAAATATACAATTAAAAGACTTGGAATATACCGCAAGGGTGGGATATGCCGAAGGTATTTCACAAATATTAATAAAGGCATTATCTGATTTAAAGGTGCATAAAAGGCCAATACATTGTAGTGATTCAAAAAGAGAGGTATTATATATAAAAGAGAATGGATTATGGGAAAAAGATGACGAGGAAAAAAGCAAACTAACAAAGGCGATTAAGATAGTAGGCAATAAAAATATAAAGCAGATAAGTGAATGGCAAAAAGCATATCCAGAATATAAGGACCCAGAATCAAAGCATAATGACAGATATATGAAAATGATTTGTAATGTGATGAGTGGTTCAACAAAAGAAGAAGCGGATAAAAATTACGAGAAAATTATAAAGAATATAGCGAGGGAAGTAGTGATAGATAAGAGTGGTGTATAAATTATAATATTGGTAAATAGTATAATTTCATTATCAACTAACAAATGGAATAAAGTATTTGAAAGTGTCATCGGGCAAAATTAAATAATATATGTAAAAAACTACTTAAAGACAAATTATTAAATCTAATATATTCAACTTTTAAATAGAATTTATTGGAGGACCTCAGCCACCATACATAACAGGTGTTTTTTTAACATATCCTGAGTTACCGTTACCTCCTCATCCACCTCTTTGTATTCTACGTGTACACCTATTACGCCTACTACTATGTCTAATTTTAGAACGAATTCGTCTATTTCTAGTTTTCATAAAATATATAAATATTATTTTATATTTTATTGTTTATTTTCTTTATCATCGCATTTCATTATATGTCATTGGTCTTCCAACACGTTGTTCATATCGACTTTTATAGGTTCTAACAAACTATGTATATCCTTTGTTTCAATTGCCTTAACCCTTCTTCTTTTGACTTTGGATTTACTTTTTTTTCTAAATCCTTTATTACATCTTATAGTTTCTCTTGTTTGCAAACTTGTGACATATGTAATAAATTGTATATTATCTTTATACTATGTGTAATTCTTTATACTATTTGTAATTCTTTATACCATTTGTAATTCTTTATACTATTTGTAATTCTTTATACTATTTGTAATCTTATTTTTTTTTTAAACTTCTCTTCGTTGTTAAACAAATATAATTTATATTGTCTTTTTTCGTAATTTTCAAGATTATCTCTAATTGTAATCCTTGATGTCAACCGCAACTCAGGTAAAAACACAATATATTGATAAAGCCCATCATTTCTAATAATTTTATCAAAACAATAACCATCATAATTTTTATCCATCGTTTCTGGATTATTATAACAAAGGTCAAGTAAATTACAATCATTTTGCACTTTTCTAATAGAGCGCATAGTAACATTTATATATTCTATTTCTCCAATCCATTTATCGTAAAATTGATAAGCATCGGGTGAAAAAGATATTAAATTATTATTTTGTTGAAATTTAATCATATTAAGTAGATCAACCAATCGTCTTATTGGAGAAGTAATATGTATATAAGCATCCATCTCAAGAAGTTCGTGTCTTGTTAATGATTCTTTATTTTTGGAACTAATATCTATATATTGACCAGATGCACTATTCCATATTTTAATATATTTTGTAACATCTTCTGGTAAATAATCAGGCAAACAAATAGGTTTTTTAATAATAGTAGATCTAAATATACCATTATTAGATTTAAGAAGTTCTTGAGCACAATGGTAATTCATAAAAATCATTAAATAACACACCACTTCGTGACTATTACGAACATTTGCAATATATTTATATTTCAAAGACATTTGTTTAGCCGTTTCAAGAAGATAATTATACTCTATATCATCTAATAATTCTGGTTCTTCGTATGCAAAATTTTTAAATACTTTAATTATACAGTTTGAATATTTTAAAGATACTATATTAGAATCATTATCAAGTAAAATATCAATAACAAATGCAAATCGTTTATTATTTTGCTGGAGTGAGCATAAACAATCAGACAAAATTGTAGGAAGCATAGGTCTTTTTCTATCGGGTAAATAAATCGTAGAGATGCGTTGGGAAAATGAAGACCAAAGATTTAGGGAATCCATCCAAATGGTAACATTCGCAATATATATGCTTACAAGAGTATTATTACCTAGTTTCTTTATGCTGAAACCATCGTCATAATCAAGACTTGTAGCAGGATCTATTGTAAATGTTTTCCAAGAAGTGCGGTCTTCAATTTGAGGATATTTTTTTCCAATATTTGTAATAAATATATCATGAACTTCAATTTGTTTAACAGCATTAGTTGTTGCTTTATTAAATTTTTGTATAGATGTATTAAGACTTTTACAATAAAGTTGGTATTCATAAAAATTATCAATAATATTAATAGGACCAATAGTTTGAGACAGAATTGCGTGAGGGTGTTTATCAATCCATTCTTTGTAATGAATTGTGACATATAAATTAGATAAAACCTTAGAAAATCCCATTTGCTTGATTTCATAAGGTACTAGAAATATAGGAATTCGTGTATCGTCAGGAATGCATTTATATAATAATTTTCCTTTAGATACATCAGTGCGTTTTTGTCTTCCATAAGTTTTGTTATCAGCAAGAATAAGAACTGCTGGAATATTCTCATTCATTCGTATGGAAGAATGAATTATTTCTACCTTGCCCTTGTTATAGGTAAAAATATCGTCCGTAAATAACATATGTTCAGACGCATTAAACCCTTCCAAAACAATTGGTTCTAAGGTGGTAGCATTAAACACCGTCCAAGAACTATAATTTCTATTTTCAATATAGATTTTATAATTTGTCATTTCCTTACCATATATGGTAACATATCTTTAAGTAGATTTAATAAAATATTTTTATATTTTATCCAGATAATGAACTAACAAGTGGTTTATCTTGAATTGTTAATGTTATATTATTTTCATTTTCATTATCATTATTATTATTACTAATAAAGGTTGAATCAACAATATTATACATTGACTCATCATTTGGAATCAAAATAGCTGGAATTTCGTTATGAAATTCTTGGTTATTGTTATTTTCTAAAACAGGTATATTTGTTAGTTCGTCTATTGAAGTAGAGTCATTACTTTCTTTGTTTTGTTTTTGTAATTGTTTTATATCTATTTGTTTGGCTATTTTACGTTCAACATTTTGATTTTGTAACGCATACATACATATTT
>Ga0315904_10008382_pt1 | contig 13700 bp, 8 predicted proteins | sample LakEriMetagenome_6_FD_203529 | JGI IMG/M metagenome (GOLD analysis project Ga0315904, IMG submission 203529) | Freshwater fungal communities from buoy surface, Lake Erie, Ohio, United States - Buoy 12 MA120 | ecosystem: Environmental > Aquatic > Freshwater > Lake | place: USA: Lake Erie, Ohio... | reverse complement strand
CACCGTAGGATCGCACCCATCCTTATCGCGCGACGTTCCGCGATGGTTTTGAATCGCCCGTGCCGATCGAGGTCTTTCCGACAACTCGGCGTCACGGATCCAGTTCGGGGATCGCGTCGGCATTTGCGCGTGTTCCTAGAGACCGCCACACGTGGGGTTGAATACTGCTGGTGATGCTTCGGACCGAGCCATCCATGCTCAGACCGCTGACGAGGCCTGCGTGGAAGCTCCGAGAGGTGATGATTCCGTAGGTGGGGAGCGTCGCAGAGAGCCCCTCGCGCGAGCTGCTGACATCGATGTCGTAGATTTTCATAGAAGGGGCGGTGTAAAGAATGCGGGTTTGGGGCACAAAGGTGGTTGTGAACCCGCAATGGATCGCGCGTCCGCATACCCATTCCGTATGTCCCGCCGCAGCCGACCACGCTCCGCCGATGTAGGCCACAGAAACGTCCTCCGGACGAGAAGGAGGTGAAATCGGGATGGAGGGAACGTCGTGGAAGCGGGGCTGAAATGCCTTGACCTCCGCCATAGCCAGCGTATTGCTGAGTCCATCCACGAAGTGCGATGTGGAGAACCTCGCATTGGGCGCAAATGCTCCGCTGCCGCCTTGCTTGGTCACCGGGTCATAGATCAGATACTCCCCGAGGTTGAGAGCATAATTCAGCGGGTAGTGTTCCGGCTCCCCTGTGGTCGCATTGAGCCTGGCGCGATCCTCGACTTCGCTCGGGCACATCAACACGGGAACCCGCGTAGGGGCAACGCCAAAGGGGGGCAGCACGCCGCGATTGTCGGGATGGTGGTAGCCGACCGAAAAGTTGATCTGGTTGTAGATCGTGTTCCCCTCGACGTAGGGGAGCAGAAAGCTCTGGGCCGACCAGGGTTGATTGGAGGCCCCGCCGACCGCGTAGGTCGATGGGGGAACCCGCTTCATGGCGCTCTCGTAATTGTGAAGCGCCAGACCCAATTGCCGCAGCTTGTTCTGGCAACTCATCCGCCGCGCTGCCTCGCGCGCCGCTTGAACCGCCGGCAGGAGCAAGCCAATCAAGATGCCGATGATCGCAATCACCACCAGCAATTCCACCAAAGTAAACCCGTGGTTCCTAAAACGCTTCATCTTGACTTCCTCAGTCGCATTCCATCGCACGCGTTCGGCCGTGCTCCCGTCCCCTCAAGCCACCGTGGCGAAGGGAATCGATCGAGATGTGGCTGGCTGAGGAACTGCGCCCAAGGCGCCCAATCGCTTGCTGGAATTCTCGACACCGCATATTGTTATTGAGACTCAGTCTCATTACAATCCCTGTTTTCGAATGATCGCAGTAAATTGGCTGGGAAATGTGCTGGTGGGGGTACAGAGATGGGATCGGAACGGCAGCCGGAAGAGGGGGAGGCGGGGGATCGTCGACGCAGCGAAGGGGCTTCCCCGCGCGCGGAACGGGTTGAGCCGCGGCTTCCCAAAATCGTGCCGTTTCGCGAGTTATGCCGTTGTGGGGAGGAGATCTGGATCGAGAACGACGGCGAGCTCTATCGACTTCGCCGGACCCGGCAGGGGAAGCTGATTTTGACCAAGTAGCCCTTCATTCGCCGGTATCGGCTTGAATGGCGAGGGTTCGTTCGTCGGGATCGAGGGGTTCGTGCGACTGGATTTGTTTTTCGAGTACCGACAGGTCGGCTTCGGAGGGGTCCTTGCCGAGAGCCAGACGGTCCGCGATGCGTAGGCGAAGCGTCTCATGGTCCGCGTGGCAGTCGAGGATGTGGAAGGGGATACCTTGGTTCTGGGCCAATCGCAGCAGTCGAGTCCGTTGTGCCTTCTGGAGAAAGGTTGCATCAACAATAACGGGATAGCCCGTATCCAGAATGGTTTGGGCCAGTTGCTCGAGCCGTTCATAGGTCGCTTGGTTCGCGGAGGTGTCGTACTGCCCCGGTCCGAAGAGCCGCATGCGCTCGACGTCGGAACGGATGCGGATCCCGCGATGCGACTTGATCCATCGCAACGACTGAGTGGATTTGCCGCTGCCGCTCAAGCCGTGGGTGATCCAGAGTTCGGTTGCCTGTTGGCTGGTGGCAAACTCGGTTGCTAATTGGGTGTAGCGTTCCAATTCCCGCAGCGAGGCTCGCATCGCCTGCGGATCGGATTCCTGTTGATGCTCCCGCATGGCAGCGACTTTCGCGCGGACCATGGAGCGGTAAACGAGGTACCATCGCAGGACGTGCAGTCCGTCGTAGTCGCCGGTCGCTTCCAGGTACGCGTTGATCCAAAGGTGGGCCAGATCGGGACGGCCTCGAGCGTACAGGTCCATCATCAGGAATGCCGCATCGTCGATAACGTCGATGCGCGACAAATCGGGATTGAATTCGATACCGTCGAAGAGGATCCATCGACCGGACCATTGCACGATGTTACCGCAGTGTAGATCACCGTGGCATTCGCGGACTCTGCCAGCGAGGAATCGTTCGAGGTTGGTTGCTGCGAGTTGTTCCCACGTGTCGCGTGTCCAGCATCGGAGCCATTCGATCTTGCGATCGATCGAAGGGTGGGGGTGTTCAGAGATCACATCGAGGTTGTCGATGGCAAAGTGGAGTGCGGTCTTGGAAAACGATTCGAACGACCCCTGGATCGCTGCGGCGTGCTGGTGAAAGCGGGCGGTGGTTGTTGCGAGATCGAGGATATCGGTATCGGTGACTTGGCGATGGTCTAGTCGCTGGCTGAGGATTGCGTCATCCTCGAAACGGTGCATCTGCACCGCGTAATCGACGATGAGGCTGTCGCCATCGAGCGTTTGCGAGGAATGGACGACAAGTCGATCTCCTGTCTGGACGATCGGGACAACGCCCAGGTAGAGGTCGTCGGCGTAGCGGCGTCCGAGTCGAACCTCCTCTTCGCAAGCCTTTTTTCGTAGGGAGATGGAGCTGTAGTCGAGGAAGGATGTCTTGACGGGTTTCTTGAGTTTGTAGGCGAAGGGACCTGCGAGGTAGACGCGCGAGATATGGGTCTCGTGGACCTCGATCATTCCAGCGACCGGGTGGGGGTAATCCTCGGGACGGTCCATAGCGGGGTGAGTTATCTCTCGGGAAGCGGGGTGGTGACCTTGCATTGCGTCCCGAACGGGGTTTGTCGTCTCTATTGCCGCGATTGGGGAGTGACTTTGAATCGAAGGACTTCCTCTTTGCGGCGGACGACAATATCGGTTTCCTGGCCGACTTTCAGGGCTTCGATGGCGTAGGTGTAGTCGTAGATATTCTCGACCTTGCGACCGGCCAGTTCGATGACGATATCCTTGGCTTGCACCCCGGCCTTGGCGGCGGGCCCGTCTTTCGAGACGCCTGACAGGAGCACCCCTTGGATGTCTCCTTGCGCGTAATCGGGGATGGACCCCAGGTAGGCGGTCATCGCGGCCCGGGTCCCCTGATTTTCTGGCGCTTTCTGTTCGGTGAACTCGGGAGCGGATTCGGAACTGGCGACGCTGCGGGTGATCAAGCCCATGAGTTTGGCGATCTTTGCAGCCCCTTCGTAGTTCAGCAATTCCGGCGTATCGCGCGGGGTGTGGTATTCCGAATGCGAACCGGTGAAGGCCGACAGGATCGGTATTCCCTTCAAGTAGAACGAGCTGGCATCGGTTGGCAGATAGCTGTCGTTCTGCAGGGTCACGGGAAGTCCAACCACGGCGTTGCGGCGTTCGATTTCCCCTTTCCAGAACGGCGAGGACCCGATTCCTTGCAGCACCAATTGATCGCGCAACCGACCGACCATATCCAGATTCAGGCATGCTGCCACGGTTGGGTACAATTTGTTCCCGTCGGTTTTGGGGAGGTTCGGATAAATATCATGGAAGTGGTCGACAAAGTAAGCGGATCCCAGGAGCCCCATCTCTTCGCCGGACCAAGCGGCGAACAGGATATCGTGATTGAGTTGAAGTTTGCCTTGTCGCTTCTGGAGAGCCAGGGACTGGGCGATCTCGAGCATGGCGGCAACGCCCGATGCATTGTCGTCGGCACCGCGATGGATTCCTTGGCGTTCTTCGTCGCGGGCCAAGCTCGATCCGCTTGCGCCGGCGCCCAAGTGATCGATGTGAGCTCCGACGATCACGATCGAGTTGGCGGGTTTGTCGCCGGCTCGCAGGATGCCTAGCACGTTGGTTCCGTGGCGTTTGACTTGTTGAAGATCGATGGTGGCGCGGACGCTGACATCGGGGAGCACGAAGCCCATCATCATTTCGCCACGATCGAGTTCGGATTGAAGGTCGGCGAGTTTCTCCTCGTTCTTTTCAAACCACTTTTCTGCGACGGCATCGGCGACGCTGATGGCAGCGATGCTCGAGCCGGAGAGGGAGCCATCGGTTTGCAGCGGGACCAGTTGTTGGCGCACGCCGCTCTTGGGTCCGCTGACCACGATGATCCCCTTCGCTCCGCGGTCTCGAGCTGCCATGGCTTTGTAGCGCAGAGAACTGTGCCGCGCCAGATGCTGCCTGCGTTCGGGAGAAACATCGCTGGGCATTTGGCGGAGGACCAGCACCCACTTGCCTTCCACATCCAAGTGGACATACGAGTCGTATTCCGGAAAGCCTTGATCCGCGGGAGCGACGATGCCATAACCAGCAAAGACCACTTCGCTCGGCTCGATACTCGTCGAGTTGGAGAAGACCAACGGTCGCCAGTCCTCGTCCAATCTCCACGTGGTGTCGCCCGATTGCAGCAGGTTGCTCGACAAAACGTCGACTCCCGCCGTATAGGGGAAGGGATGAAAGAACGGTCGGGCGGAGTCGGTGGAAATCGCGGCTTGAGCGCCGTTCGCGGAATCGGGAGGACCGGGTCGAGTTTGGGTGCCGGCCGGTTCGAGACCAAGCGATTCCATGTAGCTGGCAACGTAGGCCGTCGCGAGTTGTTCCCCCTGGGTGCCGGTTAATCGGCCTCCCAGTTCGGGGCGGCACAGGTAATCGACATGCCGACCGATATCGGAGGCTTTATAGTCTTGGTCGGTTGCAGCCGCGTTGGTTTTGGCGAGTCCGGAGGCTTCCGCAATGGCGGTTGCCTGGATCGGCGCTTCTTTGGGCTGACTGGGGGATCGGAGGTCCAAGGCTTTTCGGGCTGCGGCATCATTCCACTGGGCGATGAAGATCTGCGACTTCTTGTCGGCGGTTCGATTGCTGGTCCATGCCAGTTCCTTGCCATCGGGGGTGAAGACGGGCAGTCCGTCGAAGCCTTCGGTGGTGGTGACACGGACGGGTTCATGCGATCCTGCCGCATCCACCAGGTAGAGTTCGAAGTTTGCGAAACCTTGAAGGTTGGTTGCAAAGATCAGGTAGTCGCCGCTCGGGTGAAAGTATGGCGCCCAGCTCATGGCACCCAATCGCGTCAGCGCCTTGGCATCGGACCCATCGAGATTGGCCGAAAAGATTTCGGCAGTCGCGCCGTCTTCGCTGAACCGTCGCCAGCAGATTCGTTTGCCGTCGGGCGAGAAGAAAGGGCCGCCGTCGTAGCCGAAGACATCGGTGATTTTGCGGACGTCGGATCCATCAGCTCGCATCATGTACAGATCCAGGGCGACCGATGGGTCGTTCGCGAAGAGGGTTTGTTCCCGCTCGCTCAACGGTTTGGCGTAAGCTTCGCGATTGGAAGTGAAGGCGATCCACTGACCGTCGGGACTGTAGGATCCTTCGGCATCATATCCCGAGATCTGCGAGAGGTTGGTGTATTGGCCTGTCGTGCGATTCCACTCGATCAGATCGAATTGGGGATCGTAGTCCCAGGCATAGCGGCGGGATTGACCGCTGGCGCGGAACGCCAACTCGTTGCGCTGTTTGGTGATCGCATCGGGATCTTGTTGGGTGGAAGCGAACAGAACGCGATCGCCGTCGGGATGGATCCAGGCGCAGGTGGTTTTTCCAAAACCGGGTGATACCCGCTCGATATCCCCGGTCTCACGGTCCATCCAATAGATTTGGTAGAACGGATTGGAGGGTTCCCGCTCGCTCTGGAAGACCATGTAGCGGCCATCGCGGCTGAAGTAGCCTTCGCCGGACCGAGTACCTTCATAGGTCAATTGCCGCACGCCCGACAGAAACGCGGACTCCTGGCCGGATGCGATCCCCACCGCGAGGGGGCTTACTCCGAGCGGGCCGACGCTGAGCGCCAATACCAAAACCAAGCGATTTGCGATGTCTTTCATGGGACGATCTTGCAACAGGGGCAACATTTTCATTCCTAGGACGGTGTGTCGGAAAGCTATTAGACAAAGCCGACCGCCGGTCGGCTAGCGCAATCGCCGCCCCAGTCCAACCGGCGGAATCCCGCGATGGGCAACTGTAGAAAATTGTGATACACTTGCGGCACTTTTCCAGCAGTTTTGGGTATTTCGCCTTTTTCCACGGTTGGGCCCTATGACCTTAGATCAATACAGCCTTTGTCCCTGCGGCAATGGTAAAAAAGTGAAGTTCTGCAAGTGCAATGAGCATTTCCAGGAAATGCAGACGATCCACCGCATGATGGTCGGGGAGCAGAATGTCGCCGCACTGGACCGCATCAACGCCAATCTCAAGACGATGCCGTCCGAACCATGGCTTTTGGCGATGAAGTGCGAGCTCCTCCTCCAATTGCGCGAACTGGAGTCCCTCGAGGAGACCTCCGCCAAATTCATCCGCCTGCAACCCGACAACCCGCTGGCAAAATTGAATCGGGCCCTGGTGGCGGTCATTCGGGGCAATACCGAGGAGGGGTCCACGCTCCTGCTCCAGTCGATCGCCGAGTCCCGAGAAAACATGCATCCGATGACGGCGACCGTCGCGGTCAACTTGATCGAGATGATGGGTCAGCGGGGCATGGTCCTTCCGGCTCTGATGCTCGCCGAGATCATGTTCGACATGGGCGATTTGATGGCTCGCGTCGCGACCAGCGCTGTGGAGTCCCTGATCGGTCATCCGCAAGCCGGGACTCTTTCCCAAGAAACGCCTCCGTCGGCAATGTCTGGCGAGGGAACGCAGTACGGCGAACGTTTGGCCGAAGCCGAGGCGTTGATCGCGAATTATCGCATTTCCGCTGCCAAGACCAAACTCGAGTCGATGCAACGTGAATTCGGTCAGCAGCCCCCGATCCTCCAAAACCTCTTGTACTGCCAATTGCTGTTAACGGATCTGGAAAGCGCCGCATTCACCTGCCGCAAGCTGGCTGCCTGCACCCAGCTCGATGAGCCGCAGCGGATTTACTATCAGGCGATGGTGTACGAACTGGCTCCGAAAACCGGCGGGGTAACGCAGACGGAGGATCTGTCCGTCTATACCATCGAAGACCCAGAATTTGAAACAGCCTTGGCGTCCAGCAAGTCGCTGACCAGCATTCCGGTCGATCAAGTTCGAGGGATGCTCCAGGCTTTCCTGGATGAGGAGGTTCCACCCAAGGCCGCCTTTGTCACGGTTCAGCCCGTCCTTCAAGAGCAATTCGCCGAAATCGAAGCCCAGCGGCCCGGATCGTGGATGGCTTATTACGGGAAGCAAACCGACAAGCCCGCGCGGCTGGTTGTCTTGGAGCCTGGGTTCGGATTCCGAAAAACGCTGATCGACCAAGTCAAGCGGGAGTTGGGATTGACCAGTCTCAAGCGCGAGCTTCTCGAGCAGTTGCACGTCGCTCCGTTGGCGATGAGCAATGGGCAAATCGTCCTGCGTCACGAAGTACCTGCGGAACGACGCGAGGCGCTTCGGGATGCGATTCGCCAGTTGATGCTCGATGAAACGCTCGACATTTCCTTCGAATGCTTGGGAAATCGTACCCCTCGCGATTGTGCAGGCACGTCCGAGCATCGACTGCCTCTGCAGGCGCTGCTCCTGTCGTGGCAGTCGCAAAACCCCAGCACGATGGATGACTCCGACTTCCGGAATCTGCATCATGCCCTCCAAGTCTCGAGACCTTCCCTCTCCGCGGACCAAGACGTCTTCGATCGGGTAGGCGGCGCAGCATACTACTGGACCGATTTGGATAACATCGATCCGCGAAGCTTGATTCAGTTGATGCAATCGGTGCTGACGCGGTCGGTATCCACGATGTATCGTCCGTTGGTTGCCAAGTCGGAGGCGGTCGCATGGCCGGACGACTTCAAACTGTCCGCGGAGTACACGGTGCTGAACCTCAAGACGCGAATGGTTACCGACCCGCTCCAAGCGGAGAAGTTACTAGCTCGGATCATCGAGGTGGGTAAACAGTTGCAACTCCCTATCGGCAATGCGATTTTGGAGCGGTTCGAGATCCTGAACATGCTCGAGCGCCGCGCGGAGGCCAGGCAGTTCCTGGAGGCATCGCTTCGGGAAAACCCGAACGATCCGGTGCTGCTTCAATTCCTGCAGGCCGCGATGTTGCAGCAGCAACAAATGGCTGCGCGCGCCCGGGGGGGGATGCCCATGGATCCAGCACTCGCCGGAGCAGCTTCCTCGCCGATGGCGGGTGGCGGAGCCACCTCGAGCGGCTTGTGGACACCGGATGCACCGGCGCAATCCGCACCGAGCGGCAGTTCCGCCGGAGGCGGAAGCAAGCTGTGGATTCCAGGCCAGGATTGATCGCGACAGGCTTACGCTAACGCGAACGCTTTTTCCATCTGCTTGCGGACCGTCGTCAGTCGTTGGACATCCCCTCCTCCGACTTCCGCGGTGGTCCATCCACTCCAGCCGATCTCGTCGAGCCCTTGGCGAACTTGATCCCAGGGGACGTCGTCCTCGGGAGACGTGATGTCGACGAACTTGTCCTTGGCGCGGCTGAAGCCTTTGATATCGAGTTTTACGCAGCGGTGGCCGAACGCTCGGAGCCACTCGCGCGGTTGGCCGTATTTCCAGTGGTTGCCGATATCGTAATACATCCCGACCCAAGGGCTCGAGAAACTGTCGACGAACTCGATGAAACGATTCGGCGATTGCTCGGGTGGCTTGTCGTGATCGTAATGCAGTTTATTCCATACGTTCTCGATCAAGATCGGTTGGCCTAGCGATGCTGCCAGCGGCAGCAGTTTCTTGATTTCAGCGCGAGCCCGCTGATTGACTTCCGATTCCGATCCATCGTCGCCTCGACCGACGACGATCAAGACGCCGCTCCCTCCGATCGCGTGCGACACGCGAATGCAATGGGCGATATTGGCGACTCCGGCGCGTCGTTCGTCTTCATTGGGGCTGGTCAACCGTTTGCTCCAATGCTCATGGTTGATGGCGTTATGGCAAAAGACCCCCGACTCGTGGACTGCGGACCTGGCTTGGTCCACCGTGAATTTTCCCGCTTCATCGAAATCGACTCCATCGAACCCGGCCTGGTGCGCCATCTTCAAGCGCTCGACCAGCGACAGAGCTCGGCCGCTCGCTTCGGCCTGAATCATCGATAACTTGCAAGACAGCAGGATTCGTTTTCCATCGGGTGGAACGATCGTGGTTCCTTTGGATTTCAAAACCTGGTCTTCGGCTTGGCTTGAGCTCGCCGCCGCGGCGCACGCGGCTGCGACGCCGGTTGCCAGAGTGGTTGACAGGAATTGCCGCCGATGCGGAGCGCGAAAGGGAGTCGTCATGATGGTGATTGCCTTAACAGGACCGAGGGAAAGGAATTCCCCGTATGGTAATCCCATTCTCTCGTCCGTTGTAGATCGCTTGCCCCAAAGGCCGCTAATCGCGACGCATCGAGAAGCCGGTGTAATGCAAGCCGGTTTCCTCGTCGATCACAAACGCACCCCCAGGTGCCAAATACTTGGCGATCACTTCAAAAGGAGGAAGTTTCTTGCTCTTGAGGGCCGTAACGAGCGCCTGGAAAAAGGGATTGTTTTCCGACATCTCTTCCAGGCTGCTGATGTTGTCCGGATCGGTCGCCAGGTCGTACATCAGTCGCATTCCTTCCTCGGGGCGCTGGTAAGCCATGATCGACATATCGGCGTTCTTGGTCTGGGCCTTGATGCGGTCGCGAACCAATTTGAACTCGATCGAGTCCGACAGTAGACCGTCCCCTCCGGAGTCGAAGGCGATCGCCTCTTCGATGGCTTTAAGAGAATCGCTGGCGATCAACTCATTACCCAAGACACAAAAGGCGGGTTGCGGGAGTCGAATTCTGGAGTTTTCGGGAGCCTCCCTCTGGATGTCTGCATAGTAAACGGTGACATCCCCCACGAGCTTGGACTTGAGACCTGGCCCAGAGTCCTTGAATTTCTCATAGAGCTTTGGAAGAATCTCCGTCTTGACGCGCGAGGCTTCCTTGACGTGCAAACTGTAGATGTTCGATTGGCTGTTGATCTTCTTGGGAGGCACGATGGTCTGGACCAACGTCAAACGATCGTTCAAGACATCGATCATGTCTTTTCGGATATCGATTCCGAGATTCTTGTTTCCTTGAACGATAACATTCTTTTCAAAGGTTCCTTCGCCAGCGAAGGTATCGACGATTTCCTGAACGGCTTTGAAGGTCTTGGGGAAATCCCAGTTGATGGTCGTGTAGGAGACGACTTGGTCGCTGACCCACGGTTCCGGTTCCGTCGATCCGCTCTTGGGCCGCAGGACGCGCATGATCCCTTGCCGGTTCGGGTTGAGCAGCAGATGCCCGTGAATGATCGAGTCGAACTCATTGGGAGCGATGATCATGCTTCCCCCCACCCCCTTGATCCCGTCGATTCCGAGGGTCTTCAGGGCCGAAAGGACGACGACCGAGCTGCTGCTGGTCTTGCCGAGCTCGCGCACCATGGCCAATGGATCGATGAAGAAGGAGACTTGGGGGCGTTCCCCTTCGGTTCCGACGCAACGGCTCATGATGGTGGTGAAGTCGCGGTTGTCGGCCAGGGGTTTGTGATCGATGCCGTTGCCCGTCCAGATCAGTGCGAGTTGCTCGAGGTATTCGGCTTTGGAGCAGGCGACAAACACTCCGGAATCGATAAAGTACCCTGCGGCTTCGCCGGAGCGGCGACCGGAGACGGTGGTGAGGGTGATCTTTCCGACCTCCTTGGTCTCCGGGGTTCGGCCCGCCTGGTCGGCGGCCTGCAGGGCTCGATCGAGCAGCATCTGCAGGGCTGGCAATTCATCTCCTGTTTCCAGCATGACGCAGAAAGCGGGCTCGGTCTTGGTGCCTACCAACGCGATCGCGAACTCGCCGTTCGGGACCGAGAGAAGTTCCTCCAGGTCGAGGCCGATCGCGTCCTGGATTCCTTGGAAGTTTCCGATCAACGTCGAGTAGAACGTTCCCAGAATCGGTTTGATCTGGGGATCCTCCGCCATTTTGCCCATTCCGGTGATGGCCATTCGGTCCTTCAGGTCCCGGGTGTCATCGATTCGCAGGTAGGCCAAAGTTTTATTGGAAAACAAACGGGGGGCTGTGGGTCGCTGGGCAAGAGCTGGAGCGAAACCGACGGCTACCGTCAAAAACAACGACGCGAGGGGGGTGAGCAGATGTTTCATAGTGTTCTCGAATTCGTAGAGGGGAGCCGGATCTTGGAAATTTTCCTGTGGGTCCGCCGGACTTATTCTAACTCCAATCCGCCCCTCGCTCGTTTTTTTCCATCCTAAGTGCGTGGTATTGCTCTTCGCAGAACCGATCGGTCATTCCCGCGAGGTAGACACCGACGGCCCGTTTCAAGCCCCAGGATTTTGCGAGAGATTGAAAACGGTCGGGGAGCCGTTCCGGTGTTGCGACGAGCAATTCGAACAGTTCACGCAATCGCTGAGCGGCTTGTTCGCGGATATGGACCAGACGGGGGTGGCGATAGACATTTTCGAAGAGGAAATGTTCGAGTTCCTCCTTGTCCTGGGCGAACGCATCGGTCATCCCGAGTCGGCATCGGGCTTGTTGAAGGGCGAGAGAGGTCATGCCGCGAAGGGGTACCAGCACGCGCTTGGAATGCTCGAGCAGATCGCTCATTTGCAAGTCGATCAGGGTATGGACGAGCAGTTGACGGCGTCGCTCGGGTTCGGTTTGATCGAGAGGGACGGCGTTTCGAGCGCGCTGCACGAGGGCTAAACCCGCCAGTTGTTCCCAGTCGAGCAATCCGAGTTTGATCGCGTCGTCGACGTCATGTGCGTCGTAGGCGACGCTGTCCGCTGCATCGACCACTTGGATCTCGAGCATCGGCGTTGCTTCCTGGTCCTTGTGGCTGCGGAACTGTTGACCGGAGAGGACCTCGCGTGTCAGGTTGAGCCCATTGTATTCCGTGTAGCGCTGTTCCAGATGGGTGACCAGATCGAGAGCGAATTGGTTGTGCGAGAACCCGCCATGGTCGCGAAGGGATTCGTCCAAAACGTCTTCGCCGCAATGGCCATAGGGTGGATGCCCGATATCGTGCAACAGGGCTAGGGCTTCGATCAAGTCTTCGTTGAGTCCGAGTGTTCGTCCGATGGTTCGCGCGAGGGATGCGACTTCGTGCGTATGGGTCAATCGGGTCCGATGGTAATCCCCCATGTCGCCGGTAAAGACTTGCATCTTGCCGCTCAAGCGACGGAAGGCAGCGCTGTGCAGTACGCGATCTCGGTCTCGCTGGAAAGGCCCGCGATACCGATGCTGGGGCTCGTCATGTTCCCGTCCCGTGGAATCGATCGAGTGCATGGCAAACGAAGCGAGCAAATGCTGTTCTCGTTCCTGCCAAGGGTACATCGAGGATCGGGTGGCGGAGGGTTGCATGGTGATACAGTCACACGATGGCGAGGTTGTCGCGATGGATGACTTCCTCGTAGGGGCATTGTCCCAGGATTTGCTCGATACGGTCGGATCGACAGCCTCGAATTTTGCGAATTTGTTCGGCGCTATAGTTGGTGAGCCCGCGAGCGATTTCGTGGGATTCACGGTTTCGCACCGAGACGATGTCTCCCTTGCCGAATTCCCCTTCGACATTGGAGATGCCGATCGCGAGCAGGCTGCGCCCTCCATCCTTCATGGCTTGAGCCGCCCCGTCATCCACGATCACCGCGCCAGCGGTTTGAGCCGAGAAGCCAATCCAGCGCTTGCGCGAGGCGAGTCCTCGGGATTGCGGTATAAACAACGTGCCGATCGACTCGCCGTTTGCCAAACGGACCAGCACATCCGGTTCGCGGCCCCACGCGATCGCCGCCGCCTGTCCGCTGCTGGTGACAAACCGGGCTGTCGATAGTTTGCTGGCCATCCCCCCTTTGCTGATTCCCGTGGAGCGATCGCGCACGAGGTCCTCAATCGACTCATCGATCTTCGCCACGGTCGACAAGACCAACGCGTTGGGATCGCGCGGATCGCGGTCGTACAGGCCGTGCACATCGCTCAGAATGACCAACGCCGAGGCGTGGAACAGGCCCGCGACCATGCCTGCGAGTCGATCGTTGTCGCCGAAGGTCGTCTTCAATTCGTCGACTGCAACCGAGTCGTTTTCATTGATGATCGGGATTGCACCCAGTTCCAGCAGTCGCAGGAGAGTGTTGCGGACATTGAGGTAGGCGACGCGATCGTCGAGTTCGGTTGCCGTCAGCAGGATCTGGGCAGCCCTCGAACCATGGCGATGAAAGGTTTGTTCGTACACTTGGATCAAATGGGTTTGCCCAATCGCCGCGACCGCTTGCAGCGTCGCCAGATCGGTGGGGCGAGCCGTTAGGCCGAGCCGGCCCATGCCGCTGGCGACCGCGCCGCTGGAGACCAGGACGACCTCCTTGCCCATTTCCCTCAGAACCACCAGCTGGGTCGCGAGCGAAGCGATTTGGTCAGCATCCAGTCGGCCCGCGGAATCGGTCAATGAACGAGAACCGACTTTG
>Ga0315904_10008381_pt1 | contig 13701 bp, 15 predicted proteins | sample LakEriMetagenome_6_FD_203529 | JGI IMG/M metagenome (GOLD analysis project Ga0315904, IMG submission 203529) | Freshwater fungal communities from buoy surface, Lake Erie, Ohio, United States - Buoy 12 MA120 | ecosystem: Environmental > Aquatic > Freshwater > Lake | place: USA: Lake Erie, Ohio... | reverse complement strand
GGCGGCGATAGCTTCAAGAAGCTGAGCCAGGAACTGCGGGTCGCCTCGCCGGCCGATCAGCCGCTCCGCTTTGTGGGCGGTGTGTTCTTCCAGCGCCAGTCGAACGACATCCTGCAGGATTACTACATCACCAACCTGGGCCCGCTGGTTTCGGTCAACGGCCGCCCGGGCACGCTGTGGCTGACCAAGCAGGAGCGCGTCGACAAGGACTATGCCGTGTTCGGCGAACTCAGCTATGACGTGCTGGAGAACCTGACCTTCACCGCCGGGGTGCGCGGTTATCGGTTCGACAACACGCTGATCGGGTTCTTCGGCTTTGGCCGCAACCCGAATGACAACTTCAATGCTACTCCGCGCAACGGGGCCGGCAGCTCGCGCACCGGCGTTGCCCAGTGCTTCACCACCACCGGCTCGCGCCTGCGCCCGGTGGCGGGTACCCCGGGCGTTCGCCTGCTGCCGGGCGTGGTCCCTGACACGCCCTGCACCAACCTCGGCGTCTGGAACGGTTCGGGTGTCGATCCGGTCCGCGTCAAGGACGATGGCCTGACCTGGCGCTTCAACCTGAGCTGGAAGGCGACCAGCGACGTGCTGCTTTATGCCACGGCCTCGAAGGGCTTCCGTCCGGGCGGCGTGAACCGCCGCGCCGACGTTGGTCCCTATGATGCGGACTTCCTGATCAACTACGAATTCGGCTGGAAGACCACCATCATGCCGGGCCTGCGCTTCAATGGCGCGGTCTATCAGCAGAACTGGAACGACTTCCAGTTCTCCTACCTCGGCGCGAACAGCTTCACCGAGATCAAGAACGGTCCGGATGCTCGCATCCGCGGCGTTGAAATGGACCTGTCCTACAATCGCGAAGGAATCTTCCTGCAGCTGGCGGGCTCGTACACCGATGCGAAGACCATCCAGAACCTCTGCGCCGTGGCTGATCCGACCTATGCCTGCACCGGTGCCGGCAACAGCGTCGTTTCACCGGTTGGCACCCGCCTGCCGGTTACCCCGATGTGGAAGCTGAACGGGACGGCCCGCTATACCTTCGAAACGAACGGTTCGGCCCGGCCCTATGGCCAGCTGAACTGGGCCTACCAGAGCTCGGCCAGCAGCGACATCCGCGTGGCTGACGCCTTCCAGCTGGGCCGCCTGCTCGATTACGGCACGGTCAACCTGGCCGTCGGGATTGAGTGGGACAGCTTCAATCTGGAGCTGTTCGCCTCGAACCTGTTCGACGAGCGTGGTCAGGCTTCGCGCTTTGTCCAGTGCGGCCAGTGCTACCAGCGTCCCTACATCGTGCCGATCACTCCGCGCACGATCGGTCTGCGCGCCGGCTCGAAGTTCTAAGGTTGGAGAGGAGGCCCGGGGGTCTTCGGGCCCCCAGAAGGCTGACTTGATCGAGGGCGGTAGGGGCAAACCCTGCCGCCCTCTTTTCATCCCCTCGGGGTTATTCCGGCAGCTTGCAGATCTCGACCCAGCGGGCGCCGACCAGTTCGGCGAGGCGCGCCGGTTCAAGCTCGACCGAGGACGTGCGCGATCCCGCCGCGGGGAAAACGGTCGGAAAGGCCAGCAGTGACCGGTCGGCGAGGATCGGCAGCGGGGTGGCGAGGCCAAAGGGGCAGACCCCGCCCACGGCATGGCCGGTCAGCGCCAGGGTCTCGTCCGGACCCAGCATCCGCGGGCGCCCGCCCAGTTCCGCCTTGCAGCGGGCATTGTCCAGCCGGGCATCGCCGCGCGCGACCAGCAGATAGGGCGTCTCGCCCACGCGAAAGGCCAGGGTCTTGGCGATCCGGCCGGGTTCCACGCCCAGCGTCGCGGCGGCTTCGACAACGGTGGCGGTCGATTGCGCCTGGTCGATCAGCCGCACCTCGGGGGCGTGCTCGGCCAGCCAGGCGACCGCGCTTTCGTGGCTCATCCTTGCAAGGCCCTGACCAGCTCCGCTGCCGCGCGGCTCACATCGGCCCAGGTATCCTCGAAATGCTCCTCGCCGCCGTAATAGGGATCGGCCACCGCCGCGCCCTCGCGCCCCGGCACCAGGTCAAGCAGCAGCTGCGGCTGGCTGATCGCATCGTCCGGCACGATCGCCAAGGCGTTGGCGAGGTTGGCATGGTCCATGACCAAGACATGGGTGAACCGCCGGAAATCCTCGGCCACCAGCTGCCGCCCGCGCAAAGACCCGATCTCGGCGCCATAGCTGCGCGCCGTTTCCTGGGCGCGCGGATCGGGCGGATCGCCCACGTGATAGGCTGCGGTTCCGGCGCTATCGATGATCACGTCCAGCCCGGCGGTTTCCGCCGCCTGGCGGAATGCCCCCTCGGCCATCGGCGAGCGGCAGATGTTGCCCAGGCAGACGAACAGCACGGCGGGTCTAGTCATCGCTGTCTCCAAAGCGTTCCAGCCGGAACGCGGCCTTCAGGTAATCCTCCGCCGCGGCCTTGAGCATCGGCTCCTTGGCAAAGGCTTCGGCCGGGAGCGGGGCGATCCCCAGCGCATCCATCAGCGTCCACAGGGCGAACCTGCGGCCCGGCTCACGCTCCACCCCGAAGCCGATCTTCAGCTTTTCGAGCGCGCGCTCATAGTCCGCCTCGGTCAGTTCGGCGGGGTCCTCGGTCCCGAAGAAGTGCAGGATCAGCGCGTCGAGGTCCATGGTCTAGTCCTGTCCGAAGGTTGCCGCCGGAACCTCGCGCGTCAGGCGGCGGAAGGTCAGCGCGGCGAAGATGCCGATGGTGGCGAAATAGGCCAGCATCGGCGGGGAAGTCCCCGCACGGTCCAGGTCGAGCACGGCGTGGACAATCGCCCCGCACGCCGCGCCCACGGCGGCATGAACCCAGCCGCTCGCCAGCACGGTCCAGCGCCGGGCAGCCTGCTGCAATGTCCAGCCGACCACGGTGATCGGCAACCAGGCAACCATGGTCGCGATAGGCACGGCCCAGATCGCGCCGATGAACAGGAAGGCGATCATTCCGGGCAGATCGTCCAGCGAGGCGCCCCGTAACTCGGTTGGATCGGCGATCACCATGGCAACAGGCATCAGCACCAGCGCAAACAGGCCGGTCAGCGCCGCGGTCGCCAGAGCCCAGCCCAAGGCCTGCGGTGTCGTCACCGCCGTGCCTGGGCTGTCCGTCAGCTCCATAACCGCATGGCAGCCCAGGTCAGTCCGCCGCCCGCCAGCAGTGTCAGCAGATAGCCGCCCCAGCCGCGCCCTGTTGTCCGCCGGCGGTCCCACACCAGTTCGATTTCGGGCAGAGGCGGGGCTTCCGGCGCGCCGCCCTTGGGCGGGAACTTCTCTTCCAGCCGCCGGATCAGGCCGGGCAGGCGCAGCAGGGTTTCGGTGTCTTCCTTGAGCCGGTCGGCCAGCGCGGCTTCCGGCCCCAGCTCGTCACGGATCCAGTTCTTCACGAAGGGTCCGGACACGTCCCACATGTTGATGCCGGGGTTCAGCGCGGTCGCCAGCCCCTCGACCATCACCATGGTCTTTTGCAGCAGCAGCAGGTGCGGCTGGGTCTGCATGTCGAAATCGCGGGTGATCGCGAACAGCCCGTCGAGCATCTGCCCCACGGAAAGCTCGGCCACGGGCTTGCCGCGCATCGGCTCGCCCACGGCGCGCAGCGCGGTCGCGAACTCATCGACCGAGTGATAGCTCGGCACATATTGCGCCTCGAAATGGATCTCGGCGACGCGGCGGTAATTGCCGGTGGTCAGGCCATAAAGGATTTCGGCCAGCCAGTAGCGGGCGCGGCGGTCAATCCGGCCCATGATGCCGAAATCGATCGCCACGATGGTGCCATCGTCCTGCACGAACAGGTTGCCCTGGTGCATGTCGGCATGAAAATAGCCGTGGCTGATCGCCTGGGTGAGGAAGGCGATGACCAGTCGGCTGGCGAGGTCCGGCAAGTCGACCCCGCTGGCTTCCAGCGCCGCGCGATTGCTGATCTTGATGCCGTCGATCCATTCGATCGTCATCACCCGGCCATTGGTGCGGTCCCAGTCAATTTCGGGAATGCGATAGCCTTCGAAGCCCTTCATCGCCTCGGCCAGTTCCGAGGCGGAGGCCGCCTCGCGCCGCAGGTCCAGCTCGCGCATGGTCCAGCGCTTCAGGTTGGCGATGACCAGGCGCGGGCGCAGCCGCGCCGCTTCGCCGCCCAGCGCCTCGAGATGGGCGGCGGCCCATTCGTAGGTCTCGATATCGGCGGCAAATTTTTCGCGGATGCCTGGGCGCAGCACCTTGATCGCCACGGTGCGGCCATCGCTGGTCACGCCCTTGTGAACCTGCGCGATCGAGGCCGCGCCGACGGGCACGGGATCGACGCTGGCGAACAGGTCCTCCAGCGGCTTGCCGAAGCTGGCCTCGATCTCCGCCCGGATCGCGGCGAAGGGGACGGGGGGCAGGCTGTCCTGCAGGCTCAATAGGTTGTGGGCCGCTTCCTCGCCCACCAGGTCGGGCCGGGTGGCGAGCGTCTGGCCCAGCTTGATCGCAGCCGGGCCGATCGCCTGGAAGGCCCCGGCATAGTCCGGCACGCGCGGCTGGAACGTGCCCAGCCGGGCCAGCCTGAACAGCCGCTTGACCGGCGCGGGCGTGTTGCGATCCTGCTCGATCCCGCGCAGTGCGCCATGCTTCGCCATGATGCGGCCCCAGCGCAGCAGACGGATCAGGTGGGTCGTGGGGCCGGTCATGCGATCACCCTGTCCAAACCATAAGTGTCATCCCCGCGAAAGCGGGGACCCATGGCCCAGCCGTTGCACCATGGGTCCCCGCTTTCGCGGGGATGACAACCTTGGGAGCAAGTGCGCGCATCGTTGCTCAAATCTTCCAACCGCTGTGAATGGCCACCAGCCCGCCCAGGATGGGCTCAACCCGCGTGCGGGAGAACCCGGCGGCGCGGATCATGCCTTCGAATTCGGGCATGGTCGGGAAGCGGCGGATCGATTCGATCAGGTAGCGATAGGAATCGGCATCGCCCGCGATGGCCTGGCCGATCTTCGGCACCAGCTGGTGCGAATAGAGATCGTAGACCTCCTTGAACCCCGGCCACTCGGTGGTGGAGAATTCGAGGCAATAGAACCGCCCGCCATGCTTCAGCACGCGGTGCGCCTCGGCCAGAGCCTTGTCGATCCGGGTCACGTTGCGGATGCCGAAAGCGATCGTATAGGCATCGAAGAAGCGGCTCGGAAAGCTCAGCTCCTCGGCATTTTGGCGCGACCAGACCAGGCTATCGAAGCCCCGTTCCATGGCCCGCTCGATCCCGACGTCCAGCATGTCCTGGTTGATGTCGGACACGGTTACCGTCGCGCCGCGCGCCGCCATCCGGAAAGCGATGTCGCCCGTGCCGCCGGCCATGTCGAGGATCTGTTCGCCCGGCTGGGGCTTCACACGGCGGACGAACTTGTCCTTCCACAACCGGTGCATGCCGACCGACATGGCATCGTTCATCACGTCGTACTTGCGCGCGACGCTGGAGAAGACGGCGCCGACGCGCTCGGTCTTTTCCTCGGGAGTGACCTCTTCGTAGCCGAAGGAAACCTGTTCGCTCATAGGCCTCGCGCCTTACGCGGGTTTGTGGCCTGCGCAAAGGGGGACGTCATCCCGGGCTTGACCCGGGATCGCTGACCGATAGGGCATGGGCAACCTGCCAGCGATCCCGGCACAGGGCCGGGATGACGAGAGCTTGCCAATGCCAGAACTTCCCGAAGTCGAAACCACCGTTCGCGGCTTGGCGCGCTACCTTGATGGCGCGCGACTGGCGCGGGTCACGCCGCGCCGCGCCGACCTGCGCCGCCCTTTTCCTGCCGACCTCGCCCAGGCCCTCACCGGGGCAACCGTGACCGGCCTGTCACGCCGGGCCAAGTATGGCCTGATCCATACCGACCGGGGGCGGACCATGGTGTTTCACCTCGGCATGTCAGGCCGGTGGCGAATCGATCCGGAGGACCTGGCCTTGCACGATCACCTGGTGCTGGAAACGGCATCGGGCCATGTGCTGGCGCTCAACGATCCACGCCGGTTCGGTTCGGTGGACCTGGTGGACGAGGGCGCGCTGGCCGCCTGGCCGGCCTTTGCCGCGCTGGGGCCGGAGCCACTGGGCGATGACCTGACCCCGACGCATCTTAAATCCGCGCTGGCCGGACGCAGCGCGGCGATCAAGCTGATGCTGCTTGACCAGCGGATCGTCGCCGGCCTTGGCAACATCTATGTCTGCGAGGCGCTGTTCCGGGCCGGAATCGACCCGCGCAAGGCGGCGGGCCGGGTTTCCGCTACGGCGCTGGCGCGGCTGGTCCCCGCGATCAAGGCCGTGATTGCCGAGGCGATCGAGGCGGGCGGGAGCACGCTGCGCGACTATGCCCAGCCCGATGGGCAACTGGGCTATTTTTCCAAGCAGTTCGATGTCTATGATCGCACCGGCCAGCCCTGCACCCGGTGCGGCGCACCGGTTCAGCGCTTTGCCCAGGGCGGACGCAGCACCTGGCACTGCGCGAAGTGCCAAAGATAGCCGGGAATGCTTGACGATTCGCCCTCCCATGGCTAAGGGCCGCGCTTTCCTGCGGGTCGACTCCGCACAACTGAACGATATTCAAGGACGAACATGGCCAATACGCCGCAAGCCAAGAAGCGCATCCGCCGCAACGAACGCCGGGCAGAAATCAACGGCAACCGCCTGGGTCGCATCCGCACCTTCGTGAAGAAGGTTGAGGCTGCGCTGGCCGGTGGGGACAAGGCTGCTGCTGCCGAAGCGTTGCAGGCTGCCCAGCCGGAACTGGCCCGCGGCGTGGCCCGCGGCGTGCTCCACAAGAACACTGCCTCGCGCAAGCTGTCGCGTCTCACGAAGCGCGTCGCCGCGCTCTGATTCGCGCGTCCGGCGGCCTGTCTTGGGCCAGCCAGCGGGACGAAAACAGAACGTTCTCCTGCAATCGGCCGACGGGTTTTCTGTCGGCCGATTTCGCATGGGCCGAACCTGACCCTGCTGCATTGCGGCAATGTCAGGAAATCCCGCGATTCGGTTGTAGTAATTCAAGGAAATGTAACCTTAACAAGGCCTTGCACGCGATCGACGGGATTGTGGCAGGTCCCACAGAGTCAAGGCCATTTATTTCACTTTTTTTGCAGTCGGCGCCTTGCTCTGGCCGGTGGGCGGGGCATAACTAGCGACAAGCCCGGCGCGAGAATCGCCTCGGGACTTGCAAACAGAATTGAATGACGGCGCCGGCAATTTGGGGGTCGGCGACCGGGTTCCTTGTGTCAAATGCGGCATGGGGTGGGGTAGTTTTTTGGGGGCCGCAGGGGTGTCGGGACCGAACATGAACAATTCGCGCGGATCCGCCGCGCATGGCGGAGCAGACGTAGAGCGCATGCAACAAGAACAAGAAGCGCTCGATCTTGCCGCCGACTGGGCTGACATCAGTCAGGGCCTGCGCAAGGACCTGGGGCATCAGCTGCACAGCCAGTGGATCAAGCCGATCCAGCTCGGCTCCTTCTGCAAGGAGACCGGGACACTTGACCTGTTCCTGCCGACGGAGTTCTCGGCCAACTGGGTCGCGGACCGCTTTGCCGACCGGCTTTCGCTGGCCTGGAAGATTGCCCGGCCCGATATCCGCAACGTGCGGATCGCGGTGCTGCCCGGTCGCCGGGCGATGCCGGGCCTGCGCCTTGGCCGCGAGGACGGCCGCCGCGCCGCCAATGATGGTGTGCAGCTGGCCCAGCCGGGCGATGCCCTGGGCATGGGCAATGCCGATTTCGGCGGGATCGGTGGGGGCGGCATCGGTGGCCCGGTCGGGCTTGACCCCTCGCTGACCTTCGCCAGCTTCGTGACCGGCGCCGCCAATGTGCTCGCCAGCAATGCCGCGCAGCGCATGGCGGCCACTGAAACGCCGCAGTTTGCGCCGCTCTATCTCAAGGCGGCGACTGGCCAGGGCAAGACCCACCTGCTGCACTCGATCGGCCATGCCTATCTGGCCAATCATCCGCGGGCGCGTATCTTCTACTGCTCGGCCGAGCGCTTCATGGTCGAATTCGTCCAGGCGCTCCGCCAGAACCAGACGATCGAATTCAAGGCCCGGCTGCGCGGCTTCGACCTGCTGCTGGTGGACGATATCCAGTTCATCATCGGCAAGGCCAGCGCCCAGGAAGAACTGCTCTACACGATCGATGCCCTGCTGGCCGAAGGCAAGCGGCTGGTCTTCGCCGCCGACCGTGCGCCCCAGGCGCTCGACGGGGTGGAACAGCGCCTGCTCTCGCGCCTCAGCATGGGCCTGGTCGCGGACATCCAGCCGGCCGATATCGAACTGCGCCGCGCGATCCTGGAACACCGGCTGCAGCGTTTCGCGCCCAGCCACGTGCCGGGTGATGTGGTCGAATTCCTCGCCCGCACGATCAACCGCAACGTGCGCGAACTGGTTGGCGGCCTCAACAAGCTGATCGCCTACGCCCAGCTGACCGGCCAGGCCGTGTCGCTCCAGCTGGCCGAGGAACAGCTGACCGATATCCTCTCGGCCAACCGCCGCCGCATCACGATCGACGAGATCCAGCGCACTGTCTGCCAGTTCTACCGGGTCGACCGGACCGAAATGGCATCGAAGCGCCGGGCCCGCGCCGTGGTGCGTCCGCGCCAGGTGGCGATGTACCTCGCCAAGGTGCTGACGCCGCGCTCCTATCCGGAAATCGGCCGCAAGTTCGGCGGGCGCGATCACTCGACCGTGATCCACGCTGTGCGCCTGATCGAGGACCTGCGCACCCGCGATGCCGATATGGACGGCGATGTGCGCAGCCTGCTGCGCCAGCTGGAAAGCTGAGCCTCTTCCGCCGCGTATGAACTGATAATCCGCTACCCTGTGCACAGGCTTGTGCACAGGGTTGGCGGTCTTGTGCTGCGCGGGTTCAGTCGGCCAGCAGGCCCGACAGTGCCGCCGCCATGCGCGGGGCGATCTCGTCCTCGCTGCAGATATCGACCAGGGCCAGCCCGTCGATTACCGCGATGATCGCGGCGGCCGTGCCTTCGCGATCTGCGCCAGCAGGCAGATCGAGCCGGGCATCGACCCATTGCCGGAAGCCCGCCATGACCTGGGCGACGATGGCGGGGAAGGGGGCCTCGCCGCGCGCGGCGGCGGCCACCACTTCCACCCATAGCCGCATGAAGCGGCGCATTTCGGGCCCGGTGGTGAATTCGGCCGCGCGGCGCACGAGCTCGGCGGGCTTCAGCGGCGCGCCATCGGGGATCGCCACGGCCAGCCGCATGGCCAGCTCGCCCGCCACCCGCGCCATCACCGCGGCCAGCACCTCGGCCTTGTCGGCAAAGTAATAGAGCAGCATCCGGTCGCTCACCCCGGCCGCCTGGGCCAGCTGGCGCAGACTGGTGCGCGCGAGGCCATGCTCGAGCAGGTGCCCGGCCAGCCGTTCGACCACCACTTCGCGCTGTGTGTCCCTGACGCTCATTTCGCCCTTGTAGCACTCATTACATTCAGATACCATGTAGCAGTTGCTACAAGGAGTCGCCGCCGATGACTTCTCTCTATCCGATTCTGCCGGTGGCCGCGCTGGTGCTGTTCGTCCTGACCACAGTTGGTGAAGGCCTGCGCCCTTCGCGGGGCTGGCTCTTTGCCGGCCTGATCTGCGCCCTGTTCGCCGCCTTCTCGCTTTACGCCGTGGCAAGCGAGGGTCCGTTCGGCTTCTGGCCCAACCACACCCAGAACGCCTGGGGCAACCAGGTCTGGTTCGATCTGCTGATCGCCATTGCCATCGGCTGGACCCTGCTGCTGCCCCGCGCGCGGGCGGTGGGGATGAACCCGTGGCCCTGGCTGGCGCTCATCTGCACCACCGGCTGCATCGGCCTCGCTGCCATGTTCGCGCGCTGCCGCTACCTTGAAACCCGCCAGACCAATTGAAAAAGGAGCCAGACCATGACCCTGTTTCGCCTGTTCCTCGCCACCTGCCTGGTTGCGATCGTGGCCTATACTTCGGTGACCATCACCAACCACGGCTTCAACCTGCTGCCCGTCTTTTTCGGCGACATGGCCGAAATGGGCTGGCCGGGTCAGTTCAACCTCGATTTCATGTGCTTCCTCGCCCTCTCGGCGATCTGGGTGGCCTGGCGCCACCAGTTCAGCGCGGGTGGCCTGGGGCTGGCCGTGCTGGCCTTCTTTGGCGGGATGCTGTTCCTGTCGATCTACCTGCTGCTCCACATCCAGCGGACAGGCGGCGACATCAAGGTGCTGCTGCTGGGTGAGGGGCGCGCCGCATGAGCGCGATGCCCGGCGAGATCGCCCGGGCCTTCCTCAAGGCGATGGAGCGGCTCGACTATGATCGGGCGACCGCGCTGGTTGCGCCCGATTGCACTTACACCAATCCCCCACCGATAGGCACGGTGCGCGGGCCGCAAGGCATTCGCGCTGTCCTTGAACCGTTCTTTGCCCCGACGCTGGAAAACGAATTCCGGATCCTGCGGTCAGCCGAGAACGGCCCGGTGGTGATCCTTGAGCGGCTCGACCGGCACCGGCTGGCGGACAAATGGGTCGAACTGCCGGTGACCGGCGTGTTCGAGGTCCACGATGGCCTGATCACCTATTGGCGCGACTATTTCGATGCCGCGACGATCCTGTCACAGTGGCCGGGCCGGTAAACGCGATCAGGGGGATTCGCAGAATGTCGACCATCGCAGCCCTGCGGACACCGGATGACCGCTTCGCCAACCTGCCGGGCTATGCCTTTGAGCCGCACTACCGCGACGACCTGACCGGATACGAAGGTCTGCGAGTCCATTACCTTGATGAAGGTCCGCGCGATGCGGCGGTGACCTTCCTGTGCCTGCATGGCCAGCCGGCCTGGTCCTATCTCTATCGCAAGATGATCCCGGTCTTTGCCGCGGCAGGCCACCGGGTCATTGCGCCGGACCTGCTTGGCTTCGGGCGCTCGGACAAGCCGGTCGATGAGGCGGTCTATACCTTCGATTTCCATCGCGGCATGCTGCGCGCCTTCATCGCCGCGCTCGATCTGCGTAACATTGCCCTGGTCTGCCAGGATTGGGGCGGGATCCTGGGCCTGACCATTCCGCCCGAGATGCCCGATCGGTTCACCCGCCTGCTGGTGATGAACACCACGATCCCGGTCGGCGAGCCGGTGAGCGAGGGGTTCGATCGCTGGCGCACGTTCAATCGCGGCCAGCCCGATCTAGATATTGCTGGCCTGTTCCGGCGCAGCCAGCCCGACCTGTCGGCGGAGGAAGCCGAGGCCTATGCGGCGCCGTTTCCCGATGCCCGCTTCAAGGCCGGGGTGCGGCGCTTCCCCGAACTGGTGATGACCGATCCCGGCATGCCCGGCATTGCCGAGGCGCGGCGGGCCCGCGACTGGTGGCGCAACGAATGGCGCGGGGCGACCTTCATGGCCGTGGGGATGGCCGATCCGGTGCTCGGGCCCGATGTCATGGCTACCCTGCGGGGCTGGATAAACGGCTGCCCACCACCGCTCGAAGTGGCTGATGGCGGCCATTTCGTGCAGGAGAAGGGCGGGCCGATCGCCCGTGCTGCCCTGGCCGCTTTCGCGCTCTGACCGCCGCCCCCGCCGCCGCGTCAGGCCGAAAGGCCGCCGTCGACGATCAGCTCGCTGCCCGTGGTAAAGGCGGCCCGGTCACTGGCCAGGAACACCACGGCATCGGCCACGTTCTGCGGCTCGCCCAGGTGGCCCAGCGGGTGCATGGCCGAAACACTGGCCATGACCTCGTTATTGCCCACGCCCTGCGCGGCGGCGAAATCGTCGATCAGGTGGCGGCCCATGTCGGTATCGATCACGCCGGGGTGGACCGAATTGACCCGGATGCGCGCCGCGGCCAGTTCCTTGGCGCAGCCCTTGGTGAACAGGCGGACCGCCCCCTTGGTGCTGTTGTAGCAGGTCGCCCCGGCTGCCCCTTCGATCCCCGCCACGGATGACAGGTTCACGATCGCCGTGCCGCCCCGCCAGAGATAGGCGCGCTCGGCCAGCAGCGGCGCGGCAGCGCGCGTCCCCAGGAACACCCCTTCGACATTGACCGCGTGGAGCCGCCGCCAATCATCCAGGGTGGTGGCCAGGATCGGCTTGAACAGCCACAGCCCGGCATTGTTGACCAGCACGTCGAGCCCGCCCGTCTCGGCGCGCAGCCAGTCCATCGTCATCTCCCAGTCGGATTCGCTGGTCACGTCCTGGGCGCGGGCGATCCCGCCGATCTCGGTTGCCAGTTCGGTGGGGGCGACCAGATCGGTCACCGCCACTTTCGCTCCCGCCGCAGCCAATGCCCGCGCGGTGGCGGCACCCAGGCCTTTGCCCGCTCCGGTGACGAGAGCGATCCGTCCATCAAGGTCAGCCATCGGTCACGCTCCCACTGGTTGCTGGAACAGCTGCTCGCGCAGTTCGCGCCGCAGGAACTTGCCACTGGCGTTGCGTGGCAGCGCCTGGTCCATGAACCAGACGTAGCGTGGCACCTTGTGCTTCGCCATGACCGTGGCGCAATGCGCCTTGAGGCCCGCTTCATCCAGGCTTTCGCCCGGCTTCAGCACCACAGCCACGGCCACTTCCTCGCCCAGCCGCTCGTCCGGCACGCCGAAGACGCAGCATTCGGCCACGGCCGGATGGCGATAGATCCCGGCCTCGACCTCGGTGCAATAGACGTTCTCGCCCCCGCGCAGGACCATGTCCTTCTTGCGGTCGACGATATAGATGAACCCGTCCTCGTCGATCCGGGCGATATCGCCGGTGTGCAGCCAGCCGTCGGTGATCGCGGCCGCAGTGGCTTCGGGCCGGTTGAGGTAGCCCTTGATGACTGAAGAGCCCTTGACCCACAGTTCGCCGACCTGGCCCTGCGGCACTTCGTTGCCATCGTCATCGACGCATTTGGCATCGAAATTGGGCATGGCCGGGCCTGCGCTGTCGGGCCGGTCGACGAAGAAATCGCCGCCCACCGAGGTGATGATCCCGCAGGTTTCGGTCATCCCATAGCCGGTCGATGGGCGGGCCGAGGGGATCTTCTGATCGATCGCGCCAACCTGATCCGGCGGCACCTGCGCCCCGCCGCCCGACATGTTGAGCAAGGTGGAGGTATCGTACTTGTCGAAATCGGGGTGGTTGATCAGTTCGCGCGCCATCACCGGCACGCCGGACAGGCCGTTGCAGCGTTCCGCCTCGATCAGCTTCAGCGCCTCGCCCGCCTCCCAGCGGTACATCAGCACCATCTTCCCGCCCTGGGCTGTGGCGGCATAGGCGGCGCAATTGTTGGCGGTGACGTGGAACAGCGGGGTGGTGACCAGCGTCGCGGGGATCGGCGGTTCGGCCGGGATTGCCGCGCCGCCGCCCCGCTCGGTCGCCATGCCGCTCGACATGCCGGCATAGAGCAGGTTCATCAGGTTGGAGACGCAGCCCCGGTGGGTCAGCTGCGCGCCCTTGGGGTGGCCGGTGGTGCCGCTGGTGTAGAAGATGCAGGCGTCGGCATCGGGATCGACATTGACTTCGGGCATGGCGCCGGGGTGGGCGATCACATCGGCCCAGGCAATCTGGCCGGGGGCGGGATCGGTCCGCACGGCAATGGTCGGCACCTTGGCGGCGGGACAGGTGCATTCGGCCAGGCGCGCAAGCCGTTCGGCATCGGCGAAGATTGCCTTGGGCGTCGAACCGGTCAGCGCATAGTCCAGCTCCTCGCCGGTCCACCAGGCATTGGTGCCGACGGCGGCCACGCCCAGGCACAGGCAGGCCCAGTA
>Ga0315904_10008378_pt1 | contig 13703 bp, 14 predicted proteins | sample LakEriMetagenome_6_FD_203529 | JGI IMG/M metagenome (GOLD analysis project Ga0315904, IMG submission 203529) | Freshwater fungal communities from buoy surface, Lake Erie, Ohio, United States - Buoy 12 MA120 | ecosystem: Environmental > Aquatic > Freshwater > Lake | place: USA: Lake Erie, Ohio... | reverse complement strand
ACAACCGATATCGCGCTGTTCCGGCAGGGCGAGATCTGCCACTCCGCCGTGGTACCCGTCGGGGGAACGCTCGTCACCCGCGATGTGGCGGCGTTTCTACGGACATCACTGGAGGAAGCGGAGCGGATCAAGTGCGCGGCAGGCTGTGCACAACCGGGGACACTATCGGAGGAGGAGTCACTGCCCTATGCGCTGCTGGGTAGTGAAGAGACCGGTCAGGGTCGGGCAGCGCGGCGGGAGCTAGCAGAGGTAATCGAGGCACGCTGCACCGAGCAGATGCAGCTGGTCAAAAAAGAGCTTCTGCGGAGCAATTTATTCGACTCACTCCCGGCGGGAGTCGTGCTGTGCGGGGGAGGAGCGCTCCTCCCCGGGCTTGCGGAGCTCACCGAACAGCTTCTCGGAATGCCGGTGCGAGTAGGCTGTGTGCGAACCACAAGTGCGCAGGCAGCGGGCCTGACGACGCCAAGCTATGCGACAGCGTTCGGGCTGGTACAATGGGGAGCAAAACGGATCAAGCCTGTTAGGCGACTCCGTCCCCAAGGAGTTCTAGGGCGCTTCCGAGCGCTCCTCGCTCACAAAGGGCTAGGACATAATTTTTAATTAAACAAACATAAGTTTCGTAGGAGATCTGTGATATGAAACGAAACTTAACAAACAGTTTACATAAAAGCAGACTGGGAAATAGTCGAGAGGCAATTCATGGAAGGACGTGGTAGCGGGATGAGTAGTGCAACATTAGACCCGTTTGCGCGGATCAAGGTAATTGGGGTCGGTGGGGGCGGTCAAAACGCCGTCAACCGCATGATTGAGGCAGGGCTGGCGGGAGTCGAGTTCTGGGTGATGAATACCGATATTCAGGTACTCAAGACAACGGCGGCAGAGAACACCATGCAGCTGGGTGTTCGCCTAACCAATGGCCTAGGTGCAGGCGGCGATCCAGAGATCGGACGGGCCAGCGCTGAAGAGAGCAAGTCTGAGATTCAGAAGGCGCTTGATGGGGCCGACATGGTCTTTATCACAGCGGGTATGGGAGGTGGAACCGGAACGGGTGCTGCTGCGGTGATCGCTGAAGTCGCCCGAGACATGGGCATTCTGACGGTGGCCGTGGTCACCAAGCCTTTCCGCTTTGAGGGGCCACGTCGCGCCCGGCTCAGCGAAGAGGGCATTGACCGACTCAAGGCCCATGTGGACACCGTGATCGTCATCCCCAACGACCGACTGCTCAATGTGGTCGAGAAGCGTGCCACCCTTGTCGAAGCATTCAAAGAGGCGGATGAAGTTCTGCGTCAAGGCGTGGCGGGTATCTCCGATATCATCACCATCCCCGGACTCATCAACGTGGACTTTGCCGATGTGAAAGCTGTCATGCGCGATGCAGGCACGGCGCTGATGGGAATCGGCTTTGCCGAGGGCGATCACCGAGCTATCGAGGCAGCGCAAGCCGCCGTGAACTCCCCGCTTCTGGAGACCGAGATCTCGGGTGCACGCGCCGTTCTTGTCAATATCACCGCAGGGCCAGATCTAACCCTCGCTGAGGTCTACGAAGCCGCCGATCTGATCCGTGAGAAAACCGATGCTGAGGATGCCAATATCATCTTTGGTACCGTCGTAGATGCACGACTCCAGGGTGCGGTGCGGATCACGGTTCTGGCGACGGGCTTCCAGAACACGGGCAGCTCCAAGAAGGCCAGCATTCCCGCAGCGACCATGACCCCCACCCCACCAAGCGCGACCCGGATGGACACGATCTTCTCACGCGGAGCCTCCACGGAGCCCACTTTGGAGACGAGCACGGGCTCCGCTACCGGCTCAACAACGACCGCGACCGGTGTTGTCGAAGAGAAGCAAAAAGCCACAACGGCAACGGCGACGGACATGCTAGACATTCCAACATTCCTTCGCCGCCGCTAGGCACTCTCTCGGTGTTTTCCCGGCCACTCTGCCTCTCCCCATTTCTTGAAGAAGAAGCGAGGAGAGGCTTTTTGGTTTTTAGGGGCTCAGCGGGGCAAGAGCGACTGGGCCGAGTAGTCCACTGGGTGCCACCGGCCACGAACTGGCATCGAAGTGCTTATAGGCTAGGTTCACAAAGTTGATGTCGTAGAAGTTCTGCCAGACCACGCCGCGCTTATCTAGGTCGCGGATGCGGTTTGCGGCAAGGTTTGCCACTTCGATCTCTAGCACATTGCCCATAGGTTTGGTAACCGTTAGCTCTAGCATGAACGGAGCCAGGATCAGCGTCCCCTGCTCTTCCCCATTGAGCCGCACCGAGGCACTCTCGCAGATGCGTCCTAGATCCAGCATATAGCGCCCCGGCTTCGCATCAAAGACCGTGGTGTAGCGCGCCGTCCCAGAAAACGTCTCGTACGCTGCCCCCTGCTCGGTCCATGAGCCCAGCTTTTCGCACGAAAACGGCGGCGGCAGGCTTGGGCCACCGGTCAAAAAGCTCACTTCCCAGCCCACCAAGTTCTTCCCCCCTAGCCCCCGCCGAGTGGGGGAATCTATAGAAGAGCCGGTGGTGAGGATCACAGAGCCATTGGGCGGGAGCTCGCGCCCTGCCTCATCGCCGGTGAGAGGACTCAGGCAGCGCCCGGTGGTGCTGGGTAGTGTAATAGGCTTCTGCGTCGGATTGACGACGAAGCGTATGGTTTCTCCGTTTAGCGTCCGCCGTAGGAGGCTCAGGCCCCGATCCGCAAGCGTCTCGCGCTTTGCTCCGGCTTGGGTGAGGGCGGCTTCCAGCTCTCGTTGCGGCGTAGGGCGCAGGCCGCGCTTTATGGTTTCCAGTTTGGCACGGCGCTCGGGGAGCCTGCCGAAGCCGGGAACATCGGTGGGGAGTGCGTCTAGGAAGAAGACGGGAATGCGTAGCCTTTTGAGGCGTGTGAGCGTCTCGGGTGGGATGTACACTGTCTTGGGCACGACCACGGCTTTGTAGCGCTCGGGGAGCTTCTTGGCGAGCATGCGATCCGAGACGAAGTCAAACTGCCAGCCCCGGTCAAAGAGCTCTTGCGCGAGCGGGCCAAGGCTCTGCTTCTCCAGCCAGCCGCGCTGATGCACCGTGAGTTTTTCGATACGGCCTTTTTGAGAGTGGAGGAGATCGTGGTAGGGCCAGTAGAGCAAGACATCGCTGCCCGGCTCCCCGGCTTGCAAGAACGACTGGCAGCGCGTGATGTAGTCGTGGAGCGTTTTGGCATGCCGCCAGATCGGGTTGCGCGGGTTCATCTGCGTCGAGGCGTAGAACACCCAGCCTGGCCATGTGGCGTCGTCGGGTGAGTAGATCGTCCCATGCCAGAAGATATGGTTGATCCCCGAGAGAAACATCTCGTCCACCAGCACTTTAAGGTCGCCCAGTGTCTCGGTGAAGTGCTCTTTGAGCCACGTGCCCGTCTCCGCTGAGGCCAGCTTCTTGCCCGTCACATACGCTGCTGACGAGGCAAACTTGCTGACGAGAATGCTGCGATCGTCGTGGAACATCTCGGTCTCGGGGATATCGGCCAGTGCGTAGAGATCCAGTAAGTTCCCCGGCGCACCATGGGCTTCGTAGCGCGAGAGCATCCCGCGCCGCTTGCCCCACGCCATCCAGACCGGCTGGGCGCGCTCGATCATCAAGTCCGAGTGTGTCTCGCGGTAGTCGGCCAAGATGCGTTCTGCCTCTCCCCTGGCTCGTTCCTCGCCGTCCCCTCTCCGGCTCCGCGAAGAGGGGGCAAATACTTCAGCGTGGTCTTGCAGGCGATAGCCGTGCTTCTTCTCAAACGCCTCTAATAGCTCGGGAGCCCAGTCGTTGCTGTACTCGTAGCTGTCTTGATAAATGGCGCGGGGCAGTGGCCCTTTCCAGCCCGAGAAGGCGCGGGTGAAGCGCTCCATAAACCGACGGTGCGCCCGCTCCGATGCCGGGTTGAGCATCCAGCCCTCCCCACCCGGCCCGGCTCGCTTGACTTTCTGACCGCTCGGCTTGCTGGTCAGCGTACCATCGGGGCGAATGACCAACGTCTGGTTGGCGTCTTCGTCGCGCACATTGGGGCCACCCAGGCACCAGCCACAGCCCACGGACATGTCAATGCCCAGCCCCAGTCGCTCGGCTTCAGACAGGGTATGCTTGAGCAAGGCCAGCCAGCGCGGGCTGAGATATTGCACAAAGCGCTTCTCAAAGCCCTTCGCGCCGTAGATGGGAATGATGTGCACGCCGCCCATCCCCGCCTCTTTGTAGCGCGTCAGCTCACGCGTCAGGTTCTCTTCGTCTACGGCGCTACCCATCCACCACCAGTAGGCCCAAGGGCGCGTCTCATGGGTCATCGGCGGCCAAAGGCTCTGCTCTACACTCTCTTTTGTTATCATGGCTACTAGTTTCGACGTGCATCAACCGGTTTCCTAAGCCTAGGGGAACGAAATCGGGCACGCTTCGAGTGCAAAGAAGCGTACAATGCACTATGTACGAGTGCTTTAGAAAAAATATTGGCCGGGGCATAGTTGCCCTTGCTCTAGTTGCGCTCGTCGGGCTGGCAACGGTTCGTCTCACCACTTCAGCGTTTCCTGTCGTGGCGGGAGTGACACAGCGCCTTCCCGCGCTAGACAATCGCATCATATGTGGCTGGCTGGGCAACGAAAAAGTAGTGACAGGAATACCTGACAGAGATTCACTCCTTTATTCCGAGATGCAAGAGCCGCAAGAAATCTTTGACCTCGATGACCGCACTCGCCGCCCCACTCCCACGTTGCCCAAACTTTCTGAAGATGAAAAGGGAGACTATTCCTCCGACCGGAGCAATCCCTTCCCCTCGCCTGATGGTCAGTGGCTCCTCTACACAGAGTCGGCTTACCGCAACAACAAAATCTTGTTCAAACGCTGGCGACTTGTCCACCCGGACGGCACGGGCACACAGCTCCTTGCCTTCCCAGCCTCCGCTGAGTTTCTCTACCCCCACTGGCTCGCCGATAGTAGTGGCTGGCTTGCAAACACTAACTACCTCATTCGCATCAACGGCCGACACCTCACCCAGACCCGGTTTTCACCGCCTGAAAATAGTGGGGATTTCGATCTCTTGCTGGGAGGTGAGATCATCTTTGCCCAGAAATGGCGCATCGAGCCCCAGCGGATCATCTACAAATCGAATTCCCTGAACACGCCTGCGTCGGTGCAGAACCACTTCCTCCGCCTTCCTTGGGGACAGCCTGCTTTTGCACAATACGGCTATGGAGGCTCTTTTCCCTTTGACTTCTCCCGCGATGGCCGGTTCCTGATCGTCCGCACCTACCTACCTAGTTCGGACAATAAGTTCCTCACCTGGCTCCAGAAGGCCGTTCCTGGCCGCGACGCAGGATATATCTTCTGGCGCATTCCTCGCGACGGCGGCTCCCCTGAGCGCTTGCCTCTTCCAAGCGACGCCTGTGAATATTCACTGTCACCCGATGGAAGGAAAATTCTCTACTGGCGCAACGTCAGCGAGTCCGGCACGCAAACCTACTTGCTGACGCTTACCGGAAAGTGACGGGGCGCTTGACGATGGTATACTTTTGGGTATGGGAACTCCTTTAGAAGAGCGCGTCGCACGCCTCGAAATGGCAGTAGACAAGCTCGTAAAAGCGCAGCCTGTTGTCCCCTCAGAGAAGCCTTGGTGGGAGCGGATTCATGGGATGTTCAAGGATAGTCCCGACTTTGAGGAAGCCACTCGCCTGGGTCGGGAGTACCGCGAGTCTCAGCACCCTAAAGAGGACGAAACGCTCCCCGAGGCGGCGTAGGAATGTATCTGTTGGATACGGATCATATGAGTTTACTCCAGCGCGGGGGTGAGGAGTCCAACCACATACTGAGGCACTTACGTCCCCTGCCCCAAGATGATGTGGCGGTCACGGTTGTCTCATTTGAGGAACAGACACGAGGCTGGTTAGCACGAATCGGACAACAAAGTGTCACTGCCAACCAAGTTCGTGCTTATGGCGAGCTGAAACGCCTCCTCCAGAGTTACTGCTTTATCACAGTAATGGACTTCGACGATGCCGCAGCGCTTCAGTTCGACCAGCTCCGATCCCAGTACCGACGGCACGGAACCATGGATCTCAAGATAGCCGCCGTTGCTCTGGCACACAACGCCATTCTCATCACACGCAATACCCGAGACTTTGGAGCGATTGCCAACCTTCATATTGAAGATTGGAGTGCAGGGTAGCTCCATGGCCTCCCGATACCGCTTGTCGTTTGGTAATTCTGCGCAACAGCACTGCTCCGGTTTATCGTAGCAACAATATCTACGTGAACTCTTTGGGCCTCTCGGATATGTCCGGCAACGTGTATCAGTATTGTAGCAAGGCGGTACTTGGGACAACATCAACGGCCAGTTAGACAACGTCTTTCGCTGTGCGACTCGGAACCCGGCCTCGCGCTCCAATGCGAACGCCTATACTGGTTTCCGTGTCTATTTCGGATAGAGAATCCCATCTCCCCAGCATACTCCACTCATGCCTCGCTCCGCTGCCGACTCTCTTCCGCCCGAGGAACGAGGGAAGCCGGGGAAGAGAGGTGGGTGAGCCGTGCGAAGCCGGAGAGATGGCCGCAACGCGGGGGTGAGGGCTACTTCAGAAAGAACCGGAGGCTGGCACTCTTGCCCTTCACCGGGAAGAAGAGCTGCTCGGGCGTGATCTTCTTCGCGGAGACCCCCGCCGGGTAGGCGAAGCGCAGCACGACACGGGCACGCTCTCCCGGCGCGAAGATGCGGCTAAAGACACTCACCAGCGCGTCTTTTTCGTCGAGCTGCGGCGCAGGTGCGCCGCCCGCATCGGAGAGCGTGGGGTGAGGGTCGAAGCCGGAGTCGATAAGCGTTCGCTTCTCCTTAGTCTCGTTGGTGATATCGAGCGTGATCGCCACGCCTACGCCGCCTTTCTCTAAGAGCTCCTGCTGCACCACCTGAACCCGCCAGCCATTGCTCGTCGCACCGGTGCCGAGCTTCACCACATCCGCGCGGGCCAGCACACCCGGCGCAAGCACGATGGGCAGGGCGGTGAGGGAGAACTGAGTGTTGGAGACACTAGCCGCTTTGCGGAGGGCATCCGGGTTGATCTGGCTGGGATCGATACCGGTCAGCACGATCTGCGGGCGGGGGGGCGCTTGGCGCTGGCCGGTGACCGGAAAGACCACACGGTCCCGCTCGTGCTGGACCTGGCCGCTGATGCGCAGGGTGGAGCCGTAGCCGGTGGCTTGGCTGAGGTAGAGCGGGAGAATCACCCCGACCACAAGGTCCAGCGGCGGGCGGAGCTCGTTCTGCACCTGCGTGGCGATCTGCTGGCAGATGGCGGGGCGCACTACGGGGCTAAAGGGGGACCCGATACCTGTCAGGTCGATATTGCCCGTGACGGTGGTGGACATCCCCTCGGTCACCACGGACCCGCCCCGGAGCCCTAAGCGGAAGCGCACATCGACCTGTACTTGGGTGGCGGTGATATTGGGCCAGATACTGCTGGTGCGGACCAAAAGGTTACCGCTCACCGGGCGCAGGAGGATCGAGAACTGGAACGCGCCATCGCGGTAGACCATGGTGGGCGGACCGGCGTTCTCGATGGGCTGGAGCGTGCAGGTCATCGGCCCGGCTTCAAAGGGTGGGATGGAAAGGCTCCTCTGTATGGTTGCGCCGTTGGGCAGGCGCACTTGGATCACGCCACTGTTACTGCTGAGCTGAACCCGCGTCGAGGTGAGCGTCGGGCCAAGGAGGCTCTGGAGGTCGGTGTTGGTGAGGGCGATATCCCCTTCAGCGTGGGCGGTGCCTAAGAGGGTAGAGAGAAGTAGCGTACAAAAAGCAAGTCGGTTCATGGGGGGTGCTCCTAATATTTGGCGTATTCTCTCGTGCCATCGCAACACCAGCGCAACACCAGCGCAACACAAGGGCGCGTTTTTCCGTTACGGTGGGTATGAGAAAGACGAACCGGCTGGCGACATGCCTGATTGCCCTTGTTTTTGTGGTGCTCGCGCTGCTTCCTCTGACACAAGAGCCCCTGCGCTTTGACATGCAGCTGGCGGCAGGGAAGCCGCTTCTAGGGCACACCCTTCGGGAGTTTGGGATCAAGCAGGGGAACTTGCCCTTCCAACAGGCGTTTTTGGTCGAAGGGCTCTGGGTGGTGGTGGCGATTATCTTAGTTCTGCTAGCGCTTGCCCTACCGGTGTTTATCCAAGCCCGTAAGCGCGCCTCGCGCGTGCGCTACGGCGGGATTGTCCGTCGCCAGGTCTTGCCTCAAGCCACCCCGCCCCGTGCGTTTTAGGGAACATGAACCAACAGCAACCACCTCGCTATGAGGTGCCTGCAACGGAGCGCACTGGGATTGCGGCCCATGTGTTTTTGCGACACTTCGCCAAAACCAGCCTTGCGGTACTGGTTGGGTCGGTGGTTTTCTGCCTTCTGGGGTACTTGGTGTGGTGGGTTATAAACATGGTGAGTTAATCAAATCCACGGAGTCTCTTTCACGAATCGTTAAATGAACTGCCCACGCCGATGAACCGGCGGGCTAAGGGCGTAGCGCCAAGCATCCTACTGGACGCTCGGCCGGAGGCCAATTAGCCCCGTGCGTCAATGCACGCGGGATTCATGAAAAAGGCTCATTCGGCGAACCATTTGACGATCTACAAACCAGAGTCAAAACAAACCCGACGGCTCATGCTTTCAGTACCGGAGGGAGAGATAGTATGTCCGCTTGGATCGCTTCTTTGCTCAATCAACCCTCTGCGAATACCGAGATCTGGCGCTTCTTCCTCAACGAACAACCCGTAGACGGGCAGATGACAGCCGGAACCCACCTACTTAAACGTGACGGGGCGCTTGACGTAGGTGGCGATCTCGTTGGCGAGGGTGAGGGCGTCGCGCTCTTCGTAGACTTCGTAGATCGGCTGCTCGTGGCCGTCGGTGTGGAGAAGGCTCAGGGCGTAGAGATAGCGTCCGGCGGCGTCTTTGCGCTCGTGGACGCGAACGGTCTCCACGCGGCGGAAGCGGGTGACGAGCTCGTTGTTGCGAAAGATGGTGCCATTGCGAGCGTTGAAGAGAAACGTGATCGGGGCCTTGTAGGCGCGGCATAGATACAGCGGGAAGCCGACAAGTAGCCCGATGGTGCAGAGCATCCAGAGAAAGCCGAAGTGGTTTTTCTTGGGGGCGAAGAAGTCGGTGACAGAGACCACGCCCCACTGTGCCGCGCCCTGGGTGGAGATCAGTCCCAGTATGAGAACGCTGCTGGCCATGAAGGCAAAAAAGGCAAGCGCGTACCAGGTGAAGCTCCCTTGGTGCTGGAGGGTCACCGTGAGCTGCTCGCGCTGGCGCTCGACCAGAAAGGGGCCGACGGTGCGCGGGGTATCGAGTTCGGGCAGAGCCATGATCGCCATAAAAATCAGGGCTAGGGAGGAGGAGGGGGCACTCCAATGCCATTAGAGGGTGAGGGTGTCGAGCGAATGGTCACTGGGCCGGGGTCCTTGGGGAGCAGTGTTCCCCCACCCGCGCCACAACCCGCCACAAGAGCCAGCAAAACCAGCCAGAGAAATGCGCGTTTCATGTTTACGGTGTACCCGAATTCGACGCACAATGCAATAATTGTCCGTCAGGCTGCTTTTTTCAGCTCGGGCTTCGCTTTCTCCGCCTCTTGGAGCGCCTTCAAACGCTCTTTTGCCTGGTCAGCCGAGCTCTTCTTCCGCCCTAGAAAACTCTCCATCACTTTCGTTAGCTTGTTCATACCCATAAGTATCGGCAGGCTGGTCGTGCAAGTGGAGCCGAATCGGATCGCCTGCTAGGCTCATGGCAGCCGGAATCTCGGGACGGGTATCGAGCAGGTAGGACTTGGGCGCGACAGGCGAGGCGGCATCCAGTACAGAGCCGAGCAAGCGCAGCAGCAAGCGCCGCGCCCCCTCATCGCCACCCAGAGTCGCCCGGACGCGAATTGCTTGCTCAGGAGGGAGGTCAATGATGATACGCACGGCGAATTATACCGCCAGTTATGGAGACAACACAGTGGGAAGCAGCGGCGCGGCTTCGGGCGGCGGTGGAGAGTGCATCCAGTGGGCTGATTGAGCGTGAGGCGGTCGCGGAGGCGATAGCGCTGTGTGCGGTGGCGGGGGAGCACTTGCTGCTCATCGGGCCACCGGGAACGGCAAAGTCTGAGGCGGCGCGGCGCATGGCCAAGACACTCGGGGGGAGCTACTTTGAGTACTTGCTCGGGCGCTTCACCGAACCCAGCGAGCTCTTTGGCCCCCTTGATCTGCGGCGACTACGCGAGGGTATTGTCGAGACCGAGACCAGCGGAATGCTCCCCGAGGCCGAGCTGGCGTTTCTGGATGAGATATTTTTAGGCTCGACGGCGATCCTCAACACGCTTCTTGGTATTCTCAACGAGCGGACGTTTCGGCGCGGGAGCACGCAGCTCGCGGTGCCGCTGCGGCTGTGTATCGGGGCCTCCAATGCCCTCCCCGACGAAGGCGCGCTGGCGGCGTTTGCCGATCGGTTTCTGGTGCGACTCTTTCTGGAGCCCGTCGCCGACCCGCTCTTGGAGGACTTGCTGGAGCAGGGCTGGATGAGGCAGAGCTTTGCGACCGAGCCCCTTGCCTCACTGACCGATTTAGACTTGCTGAGTGCAGCCAGCAAGACCGTAGAGCTTACGACCATTCGCCCGAAACTGGCCCAAGCGCTTCGCACGCTCCGTCAGGCGGGCATCACCCTCAGCGACCGCCGGGCGGTGCGCACCCAGCGCCTGATCGCCGCCGCCACAACGCTCGCAGGGCGCACCGAGGCCACACCCGCCGATCTCTGGCCCCTGATCTACGCCGTGCCCACCCGCGACGAGCAAGCGCTCGCCCGAGAGGCGCTCCGTCCCCTACTGGCCACCGCTGAGAACGCGGCGCTTCCCCACGCCGCGGAAGAGGCATCGCTAGGGCCGCTCGCCCGCGCCCAGCGGCTCTCGGGTGGCATTCGCAAGCTCCTCGCCGCTCCGCCTGATGAGCCCGCCGCTCTTGCGGCTTGGAAGCTACGCCTCGAAGGGGCACTGCGCGAGATAGACGCAGGCTTTGCCCCAGAGCGCCTCCCAGAAGAGCTCACCCCGCTGCGCCAGAAGCTCATCGAGTGGGTACGCGTGTGAGCGGCTCTCTTGAGTTGGAGTGGACAGACCGCGAGCCCCCCCTTGCCCCCGCAGGCCTCGTCGCCCTAGGTCCCGATGCAACACTCCTCGCCGAGCGCCTGTCCCGACTGGACGCGAGCGTCACCAAACACCTCACCGCTATCACGGGCGAGAGCCTTCTCGCGCTCCTTGGCCCGCACGACTGGCTGCCGTGGAGCCCTGGCGTGATCTATCTCGCCCCCGATCCGAGCGTCCCCACGCTGTTTCTGCCGACAACAAAGCACCCCACGCTGCCCCCGGCCTTGGTGCTTGCAGCCCTCACACGCCGCTTCCCAGAGCTTCATCCTCCCCTGGCACTCTTGCCCGACTGCTGCTTCTCGCTCACCGATGCTTCCCCCCTTCTTGGGGGCCAGGGGGCTAGATGAACCTCCCTCCTGCTCTGGCTCGCTGGGCGGAGCCGCTCGCGGTGCTCAATCCCATCTTAGCAAGCGCCCTCGGCCCTTTACTCCTTCGTCTTGCGGCGGCGTTTGGGCCGCTAGGAGGCGAGACGCGCAAGGGCGGCGACGAGCCCGATGGCTACGCGGGGATCACGCGGCGGGGAAAGCTGGAGCACCTGCTCACCACCGAGTGGGGCCTGTTGGACACGGCTCCCGAGGAGTTTCTGCGCCGCCTGAGCCAGGGAGAGCTCTCGTTTCTAGAGCCCGAGCGCAAGGCCAATGCCCACGAGCGCCGCTGCTTGATTCTTTTTGACTGCGGCCCAGAGCAGCTCGGGGCTCCTCGAATTGCGCAGCTCGCAGCATGGATCGTGCTGGCCCAGCGGGCAGGAGCGGCGGGTGCGACACTTCAGTGGGCGAGCTTAGACAGCGAGCCCAAAGAGAGTGTCCTACACACAGGCTTCGATGAGGCGACGGTTCGGGCGTTTCTATGGGCGCGCACGACGGTTCAGGCCACGCCACGCCAGCTCTACGACTGGCGCAAGTTCGCGGAGTCGGCGCTGGGCTCCCCCGAGGAGCTGTGGCTCTTGGGCGGCCCGCGCTGGCTCGATGTCTCGATGGCGCGTGGCGTGCACCTGATGAGCACACAGGAGACAGAAAGCTCTGAACAGGGCGAGGCGCTGGCCCTCACGCTTCGTCCGTCGGGCAAGAAGCTCCAGCTTGCGCTTCCGCCCCCCGACACCCAGGCCCGCCTGCTCCGCGACCCGTTCACCCCAATCGGAGATAAGCCCAGCAAGGCGCGGGTATCGGCCCGGCAAGCCGTCGGCGCACTGGTCTGGCTCCCCGGCGGAAAGCTCGTCGCCGCCCGAGACAGCGCTGATACAGGCGTGCTGGTCTTCCCCGTTCCCACCAAGCAAGGCGCATCCCTCGGCCCCGCCAAGCTCTACCAGCAGCACTTCGGGAAAGTTCTGGCAGTTGGTAGCCATCGTAATGCGTTCGTCGTCGTCGCTCGAAACGGTGAGTATTTAGAAATCCGACTTGTCAAAGGACAGCTGATCGGATTGCCAACCGGGCGTGTCCAGCTGGAACCAAACCAACTGAAACACCTAAAAAATCTCGAACCGGAGCTACTTTGTCTTCAAGTTCGATCAGCGGACGATACCACTCCCACTCTCCTTTTGCTTTCCATTCCCTCTTATGAAGTCCTGTTTCACGCCAAGAATGCTCTCCATGTAGATTTCGCGCCTGTTGCAAAATTTGAAGATGCGCTTCACTTTGCGGGGCCGTCGCCGAAGGAGTCCGTGGTAGTGAAGCACTCGGACGGACTTTGGTACTTGCCGCTGGAGAGCAAAGATGTTGCATTCCCGGCGCTCGATCCTGATGACACGGTTCTGGGGGCGACGTACTTTGGGGGCCAGGTGCGGCTGGTGACGCTCAGCGAGGCGGGGCGGATCGTGCGTTTGGTGGGACTGGGAGGCACGAAAACAATCACGGGAATCGGGGGGAAGATTGTGAGCGCCTCCGTCTCGCCCGACGTGCCGCTCGTGGCCTGCCTGCGCGAGAGTGGCGATCTCATGATCTGGGACTTAGAGACCAACGCGCGCCGCTGCCAGTTCCATGCGCCGCGCGAGACGTTCGAGGAGAGTGCATGATCCCACAGAAGCTTCTCCATCGCGGGACCGTCACTGCGGCGGCCTTTCTCTTTGATCCCGCATTGCTCCGCGAGGACGAAGCGCAAAAGCGTATTCTGGCGCTCTGGGAGCCAGGCGTGCGGGTCTGGCAGACGGAAGACGGGGCACTGCTCATGGTGCTCACCAAGCCACAAACCCTGGCAGCAAAGGCCGCGCCGGGCCTGCCTCTGGTGCGTGAGCGAGGTCACTTGCTTGCCCTCCCACTCACGAAAGCCGAGTGGGACGAGCTACGCCCCGCGCCCGAGAGCCTGATCTACGCCCAGCGGGGGCACATCACGGCTCTCTCCCTTGCGGAGCTGACGGCCATCGAGCCCGCGGACTGGCTGGCGCTGGAGAGCATCGCCTTTGTGCCCACGAAGCCCCTCATCGAGCCTGTGCCCACTGTCGAGGCCCCAATTGGTGAGGTGCTGGCACCGCTCAAGACGCTGCAGATCGTCCCGACCAACCCCGCCACCGCTGCCGCCCGCGCCGCGCTCCTGCACTCGCTCAACCAGGCTCCCACAACGACACAAAA
>Ga0315904_10008376_pt1 | contig 13704 bp, 9 predicted proteins | sample LakEriMetagenome_6_FD_203529 | JGI IMG/M metagenome (GOLD analysis project Ga0315904, IMG submission 203529) | Freshwater fungal communities from buoy surface, Lake Erie, Ohio, United States - Buoy 12 MA120 | ecosystem: Environmental > Aquatic > Freshwater > Lake | place: USA: Lake Erie, Ohio... | reverse complement strand
GGGCATCAAGGCGGTGATCTGGACCGACGTGCTGCAGATCGCCGTGCTGTTCGGCGCGCTCGGCTTCTCCGTCTGGTATCTGCTCGGCCACATTCCCGGCAACTGGGAGGGCGTGAAAACCCATCTTGACGGCGCGCGCGACCTCTCGCTCTGGCAGTGGGAGGGTGACAAACCGGCGGACACGGCATGGGGCAGGGTCAAGAGCGTGCTGGAAACCGAGTTTACCGTGTGGGCGGGCTTGTTCGGATCCCTGTTCGTCACGCTCGCCACCCACGGCACGGACCAGGACATGGTGCAGCGCATGCTCACCGCGAAAAACAAGCGGCAGAGCGCGGTGGCCACCATACTATCAGGAGTGGCGGACATCCCCGTGACTTATGCCGTGCTGACCATCGGCATCCTGCTCTCCGTTTATTACGGTCATGTCGTGTCCGATCCGAACCTGCCGATGGCCGGCGGCAAGCCGGACAGTTCGAGGATCTTCCCCTACTTCGTCATCGATGTGATGCCGGGCGGCCTGCGCGGTTTGGTGGTGGCCGGCGTGCTGGCGACGACGATGGGATCGCTCGGAACCGCGATGAACTCGCTGGCCACTAGCTATTGCCAGGATTTTCATTTCCGCTGGTTCGGAACGCCCGAAGAGGATGGCAAGCGGGTGCGCATCATCAAACTGGCGACCGTTGGCTTCACGCTGGTGCTCATCGGCGTGGGTCTCGCCACCGCATTCGTGAAGGCGCACAATCCAAGCCTCAGCATCATCGGCATCATTCTCGGGAGTTTCGGATATACCTATGGTTCGTTGCTCGGAGTTTTCATCGTCGCGCTCTTCACGAAAACGCGCGGCAGCGAAACGGGCAACATGATCGCCATGGCGGCGGGTATCATCGCGGTGGCGGTGCTCAGCGATCTTCCCAACGATGTCAGCGGCATGATCCTCGGCAGCGACCTTTACAAAAACCCGGAGTGGATGCCGGTGATCGAGTTTCCCTGGCGCATCCTTGCGGGCACCATCGTCACCGTGTCCGTTGCGCTCTGTTTCAAGAGCCGTGCGGGCGGGTTGATGGCGCTGGGATCAAGGCATGCGCAGGCGCATTCGTGAGAATGCGATTTCCACTGGTATCGGCGTCCACTCTCCTCGTTCTCACGAACGAGCCCACAGTTTCAGATTCCAGTGCGTTCGCGGAGGCCGCCGCCGCTGGTGGCAAGGAAGCGGTAATAGACTTCAAGCATCAGGATGCAGAGCGTGTTGCGGTAAACCGCGTTGGCATCGTCGGCGGTCTGGCCGTGACCCGAGAAGGCGGGTGCGGTCCATGAGCCGTCCTCTTTCTGGTTCTTGAGAAGCTGGTCGCGGAAGAGATCGTTGTAATGTTTCCAATTGCCGCCGCCCGCCTGCATCATGGCTTGGGACGCGTAGTAATGGCTGTAGAGATCCGAGTCCTTGGTTTTCCAATCGAATTTGAAGTTGTCCTTGATGAATTTAACGCCGTTGCGGGCTTCCTTGGACTTCTCCTTGCCCCACATCTGGTAGCAGAGCACCCCGACACCGGTGAGCGAGTGTCCGCCCGGGCCATTGTAGCCGAAGCTGCCGTTCTCGCCCTGCATGCGGGACAGATAATCCAAGCCTTTCCGGACGGCGGAGTCCAAGCCCTTGTATTTGATGTTGGTGTGGCTGCACGCCTTGAGGGCTTGGATTTGCCAGCCGACGATGGAGGTGTCGGTATGTCCTTGTTCCGTGACGTAGTTGTAAGCCCAGCCGCCGTTTTCATTCTGGTTGTCGATGATGAACTGGCCGGCCTTTTCGGTGACCTCCATGAGTCCGGGCACCTCGATCTTGAGTTCCTTGCAGAAGGTGGCGGCCTCGCCGAGGGCGTAGGTGGCGATGCCGTGTTCGTAAACCCATGAGTTGCCCGTAAAACCGCTGGCCATCTTGCCGTTGTTCCTGGTGCCCACGTTGACCAGATAAACGATGCCCTTGAGACAGGATTCGCCGAATTCCTCGGATATCGGAGTCTCGCAATGGCCGAAGTAGGCAAGCAGAGCGAGACCGGTCATGGCGGGCTGGTAGCCCCCCTTGCCCCATGAGCCGTCCGGATTCTGGTTGGCCTTGAGCCAGCGCAGGCCCTTGACGACCGCCTCCTCACATTGGGGGGTGCCGCCGTTTTCCTTGAGACGGGCGAGCCGGTCTTCCTTGGAGCAGCGCTTGCGCATCGTTTCGGGAATCAAGCCGAAGAGTTTGCCCGCGCCGCCGCCCATGCCGAGGCCTGTGCCGCTGCCATGGCCCGAGCCGAACCCCCCGCCGCTGCCAGAGCCGCCGAGTCCTCCGGAAGCACCGCCGCCGGCCAGCGAGCTGAGGGTGGACATCTCGCCGAAGTTGTCGCCGGGGTCCGGGATGGAGAAAGTGGAGGCCGCGCCCTCGGCAAAGACCCGCTTCACGTTGGTGGTGGGGGTGATCTGGGCGCGCTTCTTCTGTTGGACCTTGGATTGCGCGCCGCGTTCGCCGCCGCCGGCATTGCCGCCGCCGGGCAGGAAATCGATTTTCTTTTCCGGTTCGAAAATGCGCTGGGCGACCCAGATGCCGCCGATGATGGCCAGGATGATGTGGATGATGAGGGCGATCGACAAGGCCCCGCCGCCGAGCTTCTGCCAGAAGCCGAGTTTTTTCGGTTGGGGAATCCCAATTTCTCCCTGATGAAGTGGATCGTTCATGGCATTCTCATGAAATAAGCATTGATTATTCCGGCGCGCCAGCCTGGAAGGTGACGTTGGCAATCCGCGCGCGGCTGAGGGCGTCGAGCACATCGACCACGCGTTCGTATTTCGCCTGTTCGTTGGCGTAGATGGTGACGAGCACTTCGGAGCGCGAGGCCTCGCTGCTTTCGCGGAGCTGGTTGAGGTTGGCGGCGAGTTCGGGCAGGAGTTTGACTTCCGGTCCGTCGAGGATGTCCTCGTTGAGATAAACCTGGCCGTCGTCCTCGATGCGGATGGCGATCTCGTCGGGCATGGGCGTGTCAGAGTTCTCGACCTGCACGGTGCCGGGGAGTTTGGTGTTGTGGGCGTTCTCGATCTGGACCGAGCCGGCCATGACCATGAAGTAGAGCATGATGACGAAAACGACGTCGATCATCGGCGCGATCTGGAAGCCGAGGTTGACCTCCGCAGACGTCTTTCTCCTGTGTCGTTTCATGGGAGCTTACTTGTTGGAGGCGGCGAAGGAGAGGTCGGCGATTCCGCCCTCGCCGATGACATTCATGACGCGCTGGATTTCGATGGCGGGAAGCATCTTGTCTCCACGGATAACGGCGCGGATCTTGGGATCATTCTTTTTCTTTTCCTGAAAGTAGGGCACGACTTTGGCGAGATCGGGAAATTCGCGGTCGTCCACGTTGATGAAGGCCTTGCCCTGCTTCTCGTCCCAGCGGACGTTGACGGCCATCTCGTGCTTGGAGAACTCCGGATCGCGCTTCTTCGCGTTGGGGGAAACGGGCAGCACGATGTTCTTGTCCACCTTGAGCACCTCGGCGGAGGTGATGCTCATGAAGAAGATGAGCAGCACCAGCAGCACGTCGATCATCGGGGCGATTTGGAATTCCGGTTCGCCGCTTTCTCCTCCGCCTCCGCCTCCAGCCATGGTCGTGGTTTGTTAGGAATTGATATCAGGGTGGATGAGGCCGGTCAGCCCTGCGCGGCGGCTTCCTCGCCACCGGCCACCCAGTTGGGCAGCGCGGCGTAGGTGGCCTCCTGGCCGACATCGGCGTCCTTGAGGTATTCGTAGGGCGCGTTGCGGAAGAGCGACTCCGCCTCCTCCTCAAGATGGTGGATGGCGGCCTGGAGTTTGTTGCGCAGGAAGTAGAAACCCATGAAGGCCGGGATGGCGACGAAGAGGCCGGATGCGGTGGCGATGAGCACCTCGCCGATGTGGGCCGAGAGCGCCGAGGGATCACCGATGCCGGAGGCGCCGAGTTCGCCGAAGGCGCCGCGCATGCCGGCGACCGTTCCAAGGAGACCGACCATCGGCGTGCAAACACCGATGACGGAGAGGTAGTTGATGCGCGTCTGGAGCGTGGAGTTGATCTTGTCCACTTCGGCAAGCAGCGCTTCCTCGGTGGCGTCCTTGCCGTGGCCGACTGAGCCGAGCGCGGCGCGCACCACCTGGCAGAACGGGCTGATGCCGGCTTTCATCGCGGCGTAGGCACCCACATAGTCGCCTGCAAGGAAGTGCTGTTGGACGAGTTGCACGTCCGCCTGCGGAGTCATCTTCTTCGAGTTGGTGCGCAACCAGATGTCGATGATGAGCCAGACGGTGGCGATGGAGAAAGCGAGGATGAAGTGCATGCAGAACCCGCCTTCCTTGTAGATGTCGATGAAGGTTTTCTCGGTAACTCCAGCCTTGGTGGTGGCTCCGAGGGCGGTCATGGGAAGCAGCAGCAATGTGGTGGTCGCGGCTTTGAGGATGGTGTTTTTCATGGCGGATGTGTGGATGGGTCGGAATGGGGAGGGGAAACGATTACTTGAGGCTTGTGATGCGCTCGTTGGCTTGGTCGGCCAGCAGGGTGCCGGCTGAGGAGATGAGAGCGGACCCGGCGAGGGCGAGAGCTTCCTCACGGCGTTTGGACTCGGCAAGCAAATCCGCAGCCTGGAGTTCGGCGGCCGCGTTGAGGATGAGTCCGCCGGAAGGGTAGAGGCAGGGGATGGAGAGGAATGCTTCCAGCGCCTCGGTCTTCTTGTTTTCCTTCTTCAGGATGTTGCCGCGAAAATAAGAGGCGTAGGCGCGGACGTTGGCGGGATGGTTGTCGGTGGTCAGGTCGCGCAGGGCCTGCTCTCGCTCCTCGACCGGGGTGGTGATGGCCGGCAGCAGCAGGGCCTTTCCGAGCAGGACAAAGGAGTCGATGCCCTGGGCCGGGGTGGCGTCGGAGATTTCCTTGCCGATCTTGTTGGTGTCGGTGGAGTCGCCTTCGAGGGCGTGGGCGACGAGCAGGGTGCGGGCGGCATCGAGCCAGAAGTTGCCGGGAATCTTCGCGGTGATGGCGTGGTCTTTGACGACGGGAAGAACCAAGTCGCGGGCTTCCTCGGGCTTGCCGGTGAGGGCGAGCGCGACGGCTTGGTTGATCGCGGCGGGTTTCTCGCCGTAGATGTGATCCGCCATTGCCATGGGGATGGCCTGACCTGCCTTGAAGCCCTCGACCTCGGCTTTGACGACGAATTTATCCTTCTCCAAGGCAAGCGCGGAAACGGGGATGGAGCGTCCGTTCTGCAAGACCAGAAGCAAGGGTTCCTCGGCGGCGCAATGGAGCGGAAGCGCGAGCAGGAGAATCCGGAGCATGTGGCGAGGGTGTGTCATCGGAGGGGATCAGTTGGCCAGCTCGGCCGCTTTTTTGGCGCGGGTGGTGTTCTGGAGTTTCGGATGCTCTTTGAGCTGCTTGAGAGTTTCCTCGGCGAGTTTGTCCTCACCGAGTTGTTTGGCGGTCTCATAGGCCTGCCAGTATCCCTCGGCGCAGGCATCCGGAAACGCCTGATAGGCGACGTAAACACGCTGGTAGGTGCCATGCGCCTTTTTGAGCAACTCGGTGGATTCCACGCCCTGGGCTTTGGCCGACTGGGCGCGATAGACTTGGCCGAGCAGCAGGTAGGCCTTGGCGGCGGATTCACCGCGGAACATTTTGTCTCCGACGATTTGGAGTGCGAGCTTGGAGGCTTCCTCGTATTTCTCGAGTGCCACGAGCGCTTCCAGCCTGCCGAGCGTGGTTTCCTTGAAACGAGATGTACCGGGGTTGTTTTCCAACACCTCGTCGAAGATGCGCAGAGCTTCCTCGGGTTGCTTGCGGGCCAGCGCGATGAGGCCCATGCCGACCGGGCCGGCGTCTGAGAACATCGAGTCGCCATAGCGGTCGGTGAGCCGTCTGAACATGGCCTGTGCGCCGTCGAGGTCGCCGTTTTTGAGTAGGATCTCGCCGGACACGGCAAGCAGCGCGGGGCTCAGGGCGGAAGGGTCCTTGGCATTGGTGGTGGCGATGACTTTGAGATAAAGATCCGAGAGATCGTTGCGGCGCAGCAACTGGGCGAGGCGCGCGCGGGCATAACTGGTGCGCGCGACGGTGGTGACGTTTTCCTGCCCGTTGATGACCTTGGCGAGAATGGCCTGGAGATCCTTGTCGATGGCTTCGGCATCGATGTCCTTGGGCTTTTTGCGCGGGACGAGGGTTTTGACCAGTTCGTCGATGAGGAACTCAACCTGTTCGCTCGCGGGATTGGCGATGCGGGCTTTGAGGGAGTTGGCGAGAAGCTCGGCGGCTTCCGGCCCCTTGCCCTCGCGGGTCTTCATTTTCGCCACCCAGCTTGCCGAGAGCAGGGCGAGCTGGCTGTCCGGCTTGCGCTCCATGAAATCGGCATGCAGCTTGGCGATGGCGGCCCAGTCCTTGCGCTCCTGAAGCATGGCGGTGGCGGAATCAAGGGCGTATTGGAGCACGTCGTCCGGGCTCTCCGTCCACACCGCCTTGATGTATGTTTCGAGCGCCTCGTCCGGCTTGCCCATGCGCTTGTAGGTGTCCGCCATCAGGCAATACATGGAGCCGTTGGAAAGATCGTCGGGGTGGTCCTTGAGGAAGTTGCCGAGGTCGCGGATGATCTTGGCGGACTGGTCATCCTCCTTGTCGTTGAAGTCGATGAACGAAAGCCGGTAGCGCATGTCGCCGGCGTAACGGCCGTCGGGAAACTTCGCGAGGTAGTCACGGCAAGAGGCGAGGGTTTCCTTGTATTTGTTGCTCAGGAAATTCGACATCGCCACATAGTAGAGTGCGTTTTCCACGAGCGGGCTGTTGGGAAACTGCTTGAGGAATTTCTGCAGCAGCGGCGTGGACTCTGCGAAATTGCCGTCCATGAACAGGGCGAGGGCTTGGAAAAAAATGTAGCGGTCGAGGCTCTCGGACTGCGGGAAATTGGTTTCCAGGCGGCGGTAGAAACTGCCGACCTCCTTCCAGTTGCCGCTTTGCACAAGGATCTCACCGGCAAGGGTGGCGACCTGCTCCATCTTGTCCGACTCCGGATACTTGCGCATGAAAAGTTCGCACTTTTCCTGGATTTCGGAAATGTTTGCCAACTTGTGGAGGATCACGATCTCAGCATAGGCGGCGGAGGCCGCGTCGGTCGCTTCGGGGTATTTGGCGCGGATGGTGCGGAAGCAGACGAGCGCCTCCTCATAGCGGTTCAGGTAGAACAGGGCGCGTCCGCGGCGCATGAGCAGTGCGGCGTCGAGGTCGGCTTTTTCCTCGATGGCCTTGAGGGCTTCCTCGGCCAGTTCGATGGCGGGCTTGAGGGCGCCGAGCAGCTCGGCCGCGTTCGAACGCTGGTTGATCTCCTTGTTTTTCTCGGCCTCCACCCGGTTTTCGAGCAGCGCGCGGTCCTTGCGCATTGCTTCGAGGGCGGTGTTCTGGATTTCCAAAATCTGGCTGCGCGGCGGCACCGAACGGTAAATAGCCAGAGCCGGCTCGTAGGCGCCGGAGCCAACCAGTTCGTCGCCGCGGACAACGACTTGGTTGGCATACCATGCGATGGCGTCGCGCACGCCGGCCTGATGGGAAAGGCGGTCGAGGTAAGCGGTGAGATCCTCGATTTTTCCGGTATCCGCAAGCAGTCCGATGACTTCGACAGCGGCGGTGGTTTGCTGTGGAGTGCGCACGTCGGAACCCATCAGGCTGCGGAACACTTTGAGCGCCTCCTCGTGCTTGCCGAGATCGGTGTAAACCTGACCGAGCCACAGGCCCGCCTCGGAACGGTATCTGGGATCAAAAGCCGCCACCTTGAGGGCCTCGATCGCCTGTTGCTTTTTCTCGGGCGAGTCCTGCAGCATTCTGGCGCGGCCGAGACCGAGATGACTGCGGGAGGTGTATTCCCCTTTCGGATAGCGCTTGATGCAGTTTTGAAATGCCTCCTCTGCTTCTGGAAGTTTTTCACCGAGCAGATTGGCGAGGGCGAGGTTGAAAAAAAGCAGCTCGTATGGTACTTCCTTGCCCGGTCCGATCAACTTGAGCAGTTCTTCGATCTTGGCAACGGCGACGTCGTATTTTTTCTCGGTGAAAGCGGCCTCCGCCTCGCCGTAGATCCGCTTCATGGCCGCTGGCGAGGCTACGACCGGCAGCACGGGCGCGGCCGGTGTCGCTGGCGGAGTTTGCGCGCGGAGCGGAAAAGAGGAGGCGATGCAGGAAAATGCTGCAATCAGCAGAGCGGAATCATTACGCATGCGCCACATGGATTAGTCGGGGCTGGGAGGATTTATCCGAAAGCAAAGCCGAGTCAAGGGGCAACATCCTGCCTTGAATGCGGGCGGGAGGGTGGCGCGAGAGAAAGGTGTGGGAGATGGTGGGGAGCGGAGCGCGCGGGCCTCTGCCGGCCTTGTCCCCATGTCCCTTTGTCATGGAAAATCCCCGGCATATTCCAATTGGAGCCTTGCGCGATATCGCCTGTTCTTGCGCGCCGGCGCAGGCGGAACGGCAAGTTTCCGCGGACGCTTTTTCATTCCAACACCACCATTGCCCGCACACGACCTGCATGACTGCATCCTCAATCGCATTCGACTTCATCGCCACAGCCAGCGCCGCCGACCTCAAGGTTTGGGCATACGCCGGATTCATCGGCCTCGTTTTGATCTTCCTGATCCTCGACCTCGGAGTCTTCCACCGGGACGCGCACGAGGTGAGCATGAAAGAGTCACTGGTCTGGTCCGCCGTGTGGCTCGGCTGCGGTCTGGCCTTCACCGTTTTCGTTTATTACGCCTATCAGAATCACTGGCTGGGCCTCGGCCTCAACACCCCTTATTACGACGCGGGCAACATCCGTCTCGGTGAGGTCACCGGAGCCACCGCCGCGATCCAGTATCTCACCGGTTACATCGTGGAGAAATCCCTCGCGATGGACAACATCTTCGTCATCGCCATGGTCTTCGGCTTTTTCGCCATCCCCGCGAAATACCAGCACCGCGTGCTCTTCTGGGGCATCGTCGGCGCCCTGGTGATGCGCGGCGGCATGATCTTCCTCGGTGCGGAAATGATCATGCGCTACACATGGATCCTCATCGTCTTCGGCCTCTTCCTCGTCCTCACCGCGGTGAAAATGGCCGTCATCAAAAGCGAGAGCGATCCGTCGAAAAATCCGATCGTCAAACTCGCCAGAAAATTCTTCCGCACGGTGGACTTCTTCGACGGCCAGAAGTTTTTCACCCGCCGCACCGTTGCGCCGGTCTATCAGACCGATCCGGTCACCGGCAAAACCCGCGCCCTTCCCGCCGATCCGCAAAGCCTTTCGTTGAAATGGGCCGTCACTCCGCTGTTCCTCGCACTCATCATGGTGGAGATCACCGACCTCGTCTTCGCCGTCGATTCCATCCCCGCCATCTTCGCGATCACTCCGGACCCGTTCATTGTTTTCACCAGCAACATCTTCGCCATTCTCGGACTGCGGGCGCTCTATTTCTGCCTCGCGGCACTCATTGCGAAGTTCCGTTTCCTCAAACCCGCGCTCATCCTCATCCTCGCCTTCGTGGGCGTGAAACTGCTGCTGCTCGCCACACCGCCCTACCTTGATGACATGGGGATCACGGACTCCGCCATGAAGGGCATCAAGATCGACCCGGTGATCTCCCTCATCGTGGTGCTCGCCACGCTCGCCGTCGCATCCGTGCTCTCGGTCGTGCTGCCGGAAAAAACCAAACCCGCTGCTCCCTAACAGCCATGCCCGCGCGCGTTTGAAGGAGGAAAAGCATCGACATCAACGCCGTCTGCTGAGACGGAATCGCCGCGCATCCGCGGGAAACCCGGCCAGCACCTCACCCGATCATGAAAGAATTCATCGACATCATGCTCCACCTCCAGGAGCACCTGCACGGCTTCACCCGCGAATATGGAACGCTGGTTTACGGACTGCTGTTTCTCATCGTCTTCTGTGAGACCGGCCTGGTGGTGACCCCCTTTCTGCCCGGCGATTCCCTGCTGTTCGCGGTGGGCGCGATCGCCGCGGACCCGCAGTCGGGACTCAATGTCTGGATTGCCGGCCTGGTGCTGCTGTTCGCGGCCGTTCTTGGCGATACGGTGAACTATTGGATCGGCCGCAAGTCCGGCGCATGGGCGGTTCGCAAGTTTCCAAGAATCATCAAACAGAGCCATCTCGACAAGACCTCGGAGTTCTTCGCGCGCTACGGCGGCAAGACCATCATCATCGCGCGCTTTGTTCCCATCGTACGCACCTTCGCTCCTTTCGTGGCCGGCTCGGGTGCGATGAATTATCAGAGATTCATGATGTATAATGTCGTAGGGGCCTTGTTATGGGTCGGACTGATCCTGCCCGCGGGCTGGTATTTCGGCAACATCCCGGTCGTGAAGGAAAACTTCGAGATCGTGGTGCTTGGGATCATCGGCATATCGGTGCTGCCGATGGTCATTGAAATCGCCCGCGCCAAATTCGGCGGCCGTCAGCAATCCGCGGACTGACAACTTCCGCTCAGGCCTCCGCGTTGTGCATCGCGATGTGGGCCAGCGCCTCGTCGATGCGGTCGATGAGGATCAGACACAGGTCGCCCGGCTGGAGCCGCGAGAGCGCCGTGTCGATGGCCGGCATCTCGCCGCGGATTTCCTCGGTGCGCTTGGTGCGGCGCGCGTTGGCGAGCCCCTCGCGCAACAAGGCCGTCACCTCGCCGTCCGCGCGGCCGCGCTGGCAGTCGTCCTGATAGAGAATCACCTCGTCGAATGCCTCGCCGAGGATTTCGGTTTGCAAACGAAGGTCGCAGTCGCGGCGGTCGCCGGCGCCGCTGATGACCACGATGCGGCGGTGCGAGGGCATGCTCTCGACCGCCTGCACCAGCGCGCGGATGGCATCCGGATTGTGGCCGTAGTCGGCGATGACGGTGGCGCCGCGGTGCGTGAAAAAGTTGAAACGTCCGGGCGCGGTGGCCGCGTCGCTGACAAACGTGGCCATGCCGCGGCGGATCTTCTCCCATGAGATGCCCAGCCCCCATGCGGCGGCGATCGCGGCCATCGCGTTCTCGACCTGGAATCCGATGGTGCCGTTGCGCGTGAGCGGGATGTTGGCCAAAGGCACCCGGTAGCGGAGTTTGCCTTTCGCTCCGACGATCGCGTCATCATCAAGGAACACGCCGCGCCTGCCTTGGGCGAGATGATTGGCCAGCACGCGCTCGTGGCAGTCGCGCGCGAAATAAGTCACGGACCCCGGGCAGGCGTCCGCCATGCCCGCGACGATCGGGTCGGCGGCGTTGAGCACCGCCACGCCATGCGGCGCGACGCTGTGCACGATCACGCGCTTGACGGCCGCGAGTTCCTCGACGGTGCTGATGTAGTTGAGACCGAGGTGATCGCCCATGCCGATGTTGGTGATCACCGCCACGTCGCAGCGGTCGAAACCCAAGCCCTCGCGCAGGATGCCGCCGCGCGCGGTTTCCAATACGGCGGCGTCCACATCGGGATGAAACAACACATTGCGCGCGCTGCGCGGTCCGCTGCAGTCACCGGTGTCGATGCGCTGGTTGTTGATATAAACTCCGTCGGAGTTCGTCATGCCCACGCGCCTGCCGGTTAAACCCAACAGATGTGCGATCAACCGCACGGTGGTGGTTTTGCCATTCGTGCCGCTCACCGCCACGACCGGGACGCGTCCGTCATCGCGTTCGTCGAAGATGGTGGAAACCACCGCCTCTCCCACCGGACGGCCTTTGCCGAAGGAGGGCTGGAGATGCATGCGCAGTCCGGGCGCGGCGTTGACTTCGATCACTCCGCCGGACTGGTTTTCCAAGGGTGTCAGGACGCTTCCACACACCACGTCCACGCCGCAGAGATCGAGTCCCACCATCTGTGCGGCGGCGACGGCGCGGGCGGCGATTTCCGGATGCACGTCATCGGTGACATCGGTGGCGGTTCCGCCGGTGCTGAGGTTGGCATTGTTGCGCAGCAGCACCCGCGCGCCCCTGCGCGGCACCGAATCCGCGTCGAAACCCTGATGGGCGAGGGTCACCAGGGCGATTTCATCAAGATGGATTTTTGTCAGAGAGGTGGCATGACCCTCGCTGCGCCGCGGATCGCTGTTCACTTCCTCCACGAGTTCCCGAATGTTGTGCTCGCCGTCGCCAATCACATGCGGCGGCTCGCGGCGCGCCGCGGCCACGAGGCGGTTGCCGATCACCAGCAGCCTGAAATCCTGTCCGGGCAAATACTGCTCCACCATGACCTCGGAGCTGACTTCGCGCGCGGCGGCATAACCGGCCAGCACATCCTCGCGGGTCTCGACATTGGCGGCCACACCCTTGCCCTGGTTGCCATCGCGCGGCTTGATGACCACCGGTCCGCCGAGTTCGCAGGCGGCGGCCCAGGCGTCTTCCGCGCCGGTGACCGGCCGCCCCTTGGGCACCGGCACGCCGGCGGCTTCCAGCAAATGTTTCGTGAGTTCCTTGTCCTGCGCGATCGACTCGGCAATGGCGCTGGTGCTGTCCATTTCCGCAGCCTGGATGCGCCGCTGTCTGCTGCCCCAGCCGAACTGCACCAGGCTGCCCTCGGTCAGCCGGCGGTAGGGGATGCCGCGGGCGACTGCGGCGGCGACAATGGCTCCGGTGCTGGGGCCGAGCCGGACCTCCTCGTCCAGTTCCCGCAGGCGGGCGATGGCTCCCGGCAGGTCGAAGGGTTGGTCGTTCAGAGCCGAGTTATACAATTCCAATGCCAGATCGATTGCCAGCCGCCCGACATCCTCCTCGGTGTATTCAACGATCACCTGATAGACGCCGGGTTCGGGCACGGCCACCGAGCGGCTGAAAGCCACCGGACATCCGGCCTGCGCTTGCAGTCCGAGCGCGGCGAGTTCCAGCGCGGAAACGACTGGCGCGCCGGCATGGAACGGCGCGATTTGCGGAAACCGCTCGCGCAGCCGGTCTTCGAAGCCGGGAAGCTGATCCAGGCAAAGCTCCCGCCCGCCGCAACTGACGAGCGCTTCGATCGCGGTGTGCAGGCCCCAGAGATTGGGCCCGCGCAGCGCCCGGAGGTTGAGAATGTTCATGCGGATTGGGTGAGGGGAACGAATGGTCCGGTGGTTTCAAACGCCGGTGTTTGAGCCGGATCGTCGGAGTAGGTCGTGACACCGGTGCGGATCACGTGCAGCGCGATGCCCAGCGCCCATGCCGCGGAAACGGCCGCCAGCACGCAGTTGAGGCGGCTGTTGTCATGATCATTTGTTAGAAACGGAATCCCGGACAGCGGCAGGAGAGGGGATTCCTCCGCCGCGCTTGCCAGCACCAGCTCTTCATCGCGCGCGAACACCGCCCGTCCGCCTTTTGCGCGATGCTCCGCGATAACCGTTAGATCGCCATCGATGGCGTAGAACACCACCTCGCCGTCCGAAAACCGGGCCATCTCCGCCACCATCGGATCCGCCGCGTGAAGCACCGCCGCGCCGCCGGGCAGAACCACGTCCACCTGGGTGCGGAACACCTGGAACACCTGCTCGGGAGTGGTGATATGATAACTCCCGAAATGCCGCGCGGCATCGATGCCGGTGACCACGCCGACCTGGCAGCGGTCGTAGGCCAGGCCCTGGCCCAGGATCACCTCCGCGCTGTTTTCCAAAACCGCGGCTTCCACCGCGCGGTTCATCAACAGCCGGGTGCCGTTGCGCCACGTCCCGCAATCGCCGGACTGCGCCAATCGACGGTCGAGGAACATG
>Ga0315904_10008374_pt1 | contig 13705 bp, 17 predicted proteins | sample LakEriMetagenome_6_FD_203529 | JGI IMG/M metagenome (GOLD analysis project Ga0315904, IMG submission 203529) | Freshwater fungal communities from buoy surface, Lake Erie, Ohio, United States - Buoy 12 MA120 | ecosystem: Environmental > Aquatic > Freshwater > Lake | place: USA: Lake Erie, Ohio... | reverse complement strand
CAAAAAAGATATGGTTAATCTACCCGTAAATAAAATAGCAAAGGGTGGAGCAATTAAAGAATTGAGTAAGTATGATGATGGTAGGTGGCAAACCGGTCAAGCGGTAGCATCATTTGAGAAGGGAACGCCAGCACACGTTAAAGCTGGAATATCGTATAATCGTTTATTAAAGTTTTTCAATTGTCCGTTTAAGCATGAACCTATACGTGATGGTGATAAGGTTAAATGGGTATATCTCAAAACAAATCCACTCGGACTAGATACATTGGCTTTCAAAGATTACAATGACCCGAAAGATATTATGGATTTTATTCAGAATTATGTAGATAGAGATGGAATATATAAAGCTGAACTTGAGAATAAGATTGATGATTTTTACAACGCATTGAAGTGGGAAAAGGCAACAACCGAAACCAAAACAGCAAAAAAGTTTTTCAGTTTTTAATTTAAGTTATGTTTAGAGAAGAAAATCATTATAAAAATCAATCAAAGGTTTTACCCGTAAGAGAGGATGTTTCGGTAAAAGACCAATTTGGTTTCAGACCCTTATCAATAATCAAACCTACAAACGAATCAAAAGCAAAGTGGGATAATGCTTATTTGGATGATGGGGAAGTTGAAATCAGAAAAAATAAGCATGTATATAAAAAAGGCGAAATGGTTGAGGCAAAGATGTCCGAATTTCATGCGGGTATGGCTGAGCATATAATTAAATACTGGTCAATGCCGGGCGCAAAGGTTGTAGACCCATTCGCAGGTAGAGCGACAAGAGCAGTAGTAACGACAATGTTAGGACGTGACTATTATGGATATGAAATAACTCCAAACACACATAGACGAGTAAACGCACATTTTGACAAATTAGGAATCAAACCAATGGTGCATATGTCAGATGGAACATTATTAAAAGAAACGCCTGATGAATTTGCCGATATGATTTTCACATGTCCTCCGTACTATAACATTGAAAAATATGAAAGTGTAGATGGGCAGCTAAGTGATTTGAAAGATTATGATTCCTTTATGGATATGATTGGTGTATGTGCGCATAATTGTTATCGTGTAGCTAAACCCGGTTCGTTTTGTGTTTGGGTTGTTGGTGACTTTAGAGCAGGTGGAGTCTTATATGATTTCCATGGCGATACCACCCGTGCTTTCAAAGAGGCAGGGTTTGATTATCACGACATAATCATAATGGAAAATATATCACCATTTGCACTATTTACACAATATCAATCGGCATGTAAAAGGTATGTACCTAAAACGCATGAATATGTATTGGTTTTCCGTAAGCCGGGTGAATATATTATACCCGATTATTGTGGTGAAAATCTTGTAGAGAATGAATTAAAATCTAAAAAATTCTTTGCACTATAAAATAATTTTCGTATATTAGTAAAACAAAATAAAACAAAAAGTAAAATTTATGAACAAACAAAGTTTATTAAGATTTATTCAGAAGTATTCATTAGGAGGACTTATTGAATCTGTGGCTTGGAACGCCGAAGGAAACAAATTATCTGTGAGATTTATTTCAGATGATAAAACACTATTGGGTGAGGTTGAGTTTAATGCATTTACCTCAAACCCATTTAATGTTGGTATCTATACGACTTCATTATTGAAAAATATGATTGGTGTATTGGATAACGATATTGCACTTAAAGTTGAAAAAGCAGGTGATAAAGCAATCACATTGAAATTGGCTTCCGATGAAACAGAAACATCATATCAGCTGGCCGATTTAGGAGTTATTCCACCAGTTCCAGATTTGAAAGCATTGCCTGAATTTGGAATCAGTATTGATATGACTTCTCAAATGATTGATAAGTTCATTAAAGCTAAAGGTGCATTGAGTGATATTGATACATTCACTGTATTCACCGAAGGCGGTGACCTTAAAATGGCAATCGGTTATTCTTCTATTTCAACGAATAGAGTAACATTCACTTGCCAGAAAAATGTATTATCAGAAACAAAACCAATCAGCTTTTCGGCAAAGTATTTGAAAGAAATCTTAACAGCAAACAAAGAAGCAACATCCGCTAAGTTGAATGTTTCAACTGACGGTTTATCTCACGTTGAATTTCAAATAGATGATTTTGTATGTAAATACTATCTTGTTGAAATCAGTAACTAATTATTTAATCAATAAAATATAAAAATGCAAAACGAACAAACCGAGCTAGCATTAAATACTAATTTTCAAGAAGAAAATATAACACCTATCAATGATGTTGAATGGTGTTATCAATTTTTTGAAACTGAACCAGTTGTTTTTGGCTTTTGTAAAGAGCCTGGTAAGGCAACACCATTAGTAATAGAATTAAGACCGATTGAAGAAGATGTATTGGCATTTAACTATAATGGTATGACTTTCAAAATTTTCCCAAGACCAATTAGTGAAGAAACTAAAAAATTCAGAGAAGAACAAAAACAAAACGAAAATGAAGGTTAATATAAAACGATTACATCCAAAAGCGGTTATACCACAATACGCAAAAGTAGGTGATGCGGCAATGGATTTGGTGGCAACAACGGTTATTAAAGATACACCCGAACAAATTACATATGGTATGGGGATAGCATTAGAAATCCCCGAAGGATTCGTAGGATTGATTTTCCCAAGATCTTCCATAAGAAACACCGGACTACAATTAAGTAACTCCGTTGGCGTAATAGACAGTGGATATCGTGGAGAACTTCAGGCCACATTCAATAAGGTGTTTAATAGTGAATTTATGTATGATGAAACTAAATCATTAGTACCAAACGATTATTACAATGTTGGTGATAGAGTTGCACAAATAATGATTATACCACACCCACAGATAAGATTTGAAGAAGTAGATAATTTAACAACAACCGAAAGAGGCATAGGTGGTTTTGGTTCAACAGGAAAATAAAAAAGTTATATGAGTTTTTTCGCAAATGAAAATAATAAAAAAGAGCATAGTTTGTGGGTGGAGAAATACCGCCCGCAAACCCTTTCCGAATATGTAGGAAATGAAATAGTAAAGGAAACGATACAGCAGTATTTGGACACAAATGATATTCCACATTTACTATTCTATGGTAAGGCCGGAACAGGCAAAACCACATTGGCAAAGTTAATAGTTAATACAATCAAATGTGATAGTATGATTATTAACGCATCTGATGAAAACAATGTGGATACGGTAAGAACGAAAGTAAAAAACTTCGCATCCTCCGTTGGATTTGCAGGTTTCAAAGTGATTATCCTTGATGAGTTTGATTATATGACACCAAACGCACAGGCAATCCTTCGTAACCTAATGGAAACATTCAGTAAACATTGTCGTTTCATTCTGACTTGTAACTACATTGAGAAAATCATTGACCCGATACAAAGTCGTTGTCAGTCATTCGCTATAACTCCACCAACAAAGAAAGATGTGGCAGTTCAAGTGACTCGTATTTTGGAAGCAGAAAAGATTAAATACGACATTAAAAATGTAGCCGATGTAATCAATTCATACTACCCAGATATTCGTAGGATATTAAACACTTGTCAATTACAATCGGCAAAGGGTGAGTTGAAAGTAGACCATAAAATAATGGTTGAGTCTGATTTCAAAACCAAATTGATTGATATATTAAAATCCGATGATGATAAACGAAATACATTTCTAAAAGCAAGACAAGCAGTTGCGGATAATAAATTAAACGATTATTCCGAAATGTATTCAATGCTTTACGATAAAGTAGATGAATATGCAAAAGGAAATGTAGCAAACACAATACTTACTATTGCAGAAGGTATTTCAAAAGATGCTTTGGTAGTTGATAAAGAGATTGTATTTATGAGTACAATAATTCAAATTCTTAACATAATAAAATAAAGAAAAATGGACGGACAACAAATGGGAGGCGGTCAATTACCGCTAAACTTTTCGCTGAATGATGCGAGAGATATTAACTGTGAGTGTGGCAATAAAGTATTTATGCCAGGATTCAGATTCAAAAAAATATCAAGGCTAATTACAGGTGGCGCAAAAGATTCTATTTTGCCAATAGAATTATATCTTTGTACCGCTTGTGGAAAACCTTTACAAGACCTATTACCAGAAGAATTAAAAGAGCAAAAAATAATTGAATAAGATGGCAGCTAAAAAGTTATTTGACCATTTGAACGCATTGACTGTAGAGCAAGACCCAAACTATTTCAAAACACTTTCTGAAGAAGATAAAAAATCGTGGAGTAATTTTATGATTAACCGATTTTTGTCTATGAAGCCTGAATGGGTTGAAATGGTTTCATCTCTATTACCGCTTACTCAAACGCTTGAACCTGAGCAAATGTATAAACTTTATATAAATGTACTACCAAAAGGTAAGCAGTATCTAAAATACACAAAAGGTAAAGCCGATGATAAATACGAACAATTCTTGATTGAGCTTCTTAAAAAAGAATACGAATGTTCGGAAAGACAGGCAAATGAATATGCAGAAGTTTTATATGCAACACGTGAAGGTCGTGAAAATATAAAATACATTTGTGAGAAATACGGGATAGCAAAAAAAGAAATAAGTAAATTAAAATTGAAAATATAGTTGGTAACACCAACTATTTTTCTTATATTTGAATAAATAATTGTTATGGCAAGAGTTTCGTTTTCTCAATATAGTATGTGGAGCGGTTGCGCTCACCAATACAAACTGGCTTACATAGATGATTTAAGCCAAAGTGGTGGTTCAATTCACACCATATTCGGTTCAGCAATGCATGAAACTCTACAAGAATACCTTGATAAGTGTTTAAGAATTTCAAAATCACAGGCGGATAAACTTATGAATTTGAAAGAAACGCTTAAACACAAAATGAGAGAGCATTATCTTAAAGAAGTTGAGGGTGAAATTGGAAATACTGATATTTGCACAAAGGAGGAATTGGTTGAATTTTTAGATGATGGTAATACTATATTGGATTACTTTCAAAAATCAAAAAACTTTAATAAGTTCTTTTCATTAAAGCATGATGAGTTGGTAGCAATAGAGCAACCAATAAACACAAAGATAGCAGATAATGTTAATTTCGTTGGATTTATAGACTTGATTGTTAGAGATACCTTCAACGGCCGATACCGCATTATAGATTTCAAAACATCAACAAAGGGTTGGAGTTCATATCAAAAGAAAGATGCTGTAAAAAACGCACAGATACTTTTATATAAAAAGTTCTACGCAGAATTATTGAAAATATCAGAAGATATTATTGATGTGGAATTTATCATTTTGAAAAGAAAAGTAATGGATAATCCGGAGTTTGTTATTCCGAGAATATCAAAGCATGTGCCCGCTAATGGAAAACCATCCCTGAATAAGGCTTGGAGTGGTTTTAAGGAGTTTGTAGACACGGTCTTTGATGCGGAGGGAAATTATAGGACTGATATTCATTATCCCAAAAATCCAACCAAATTGTGTGGCTGGTGTGAATTTTACGAGAGAGGAATGTGCGATGCGAAAAAATAAAAATAAACAATACATATATTAAAAACAAGTTATGGCAAAAAAGAAGATTCTACTATTATCTGATGATTTGAGAATGTCTAGCGGAATTGCAAATGTTTCAAAGCAATTCGTTTTAGGAACGGTAGACAAGTATGATTGGGTTCAATTAGGAGCAGCAATCAATCATCCCGACCAGGGAAAAATTTTCGATTTAAGTGAAGAGGTTAGAAAAGTAACCGGAGTTGCAGACGCTAATGTTAGATTGATACCTTTCAACGGGTATGGAAACGCTGATATTATTAGACAGCTACTAATGACGGAAAGACCGGATGCAATCCTACATTTTACCGACCCCAGATATTGGATTTGGTTATATGATATGGAGCATGAAATCCGTCAATCAGTTCCCCTATTCTTTTATCACATTTGGGATGACTTACCAGACCCAAAATATAATCGTGACTATTACGAAAGTTGCGATTGGATTGGTTGTATTTCAAAACAAACATACGGAATTACAAAACGTGTTTGGGGAATGAATGACCAACCCACTTGGAATCCTATGAAAGATTGGCAAGTAAGTTATGTTCCACATGGAATTGACCCAAATATATTCAAACCCGAAGAGGTACCCGCAGAATTTAAGAAAACTATTTTTGGAGATGCGGAATATGATTTTGTTCTTTATTGGAGTAACAGAAATATCCGTAGAAAACAGCCGGTAGATGTTGTTCTTGGTTTTGATAAATTCGTTAGAGAATTACCCAAAGAGGAAAGAAGTAAAGTTTGTTTGTTAATGCATACTCAGCCCGTAGATGAAAATGGAACAGACTTACCAACAACTATTAAGGATTGTTGTTCACCTGATACAAAAATCATATTTACACCAAACAGATACCCAGAGCAACAATTAAACTGGCTATGTAATTTAGCAGACGCTACGATTAACATAGCCTCAAATGAGGGATTTGGATTGGCAACGGCAGAATCCGTAATGGCAGGAACACCTATTATCGTAAATGTGACTGGTGGTTTGCAAGACCAATGTGGATTTAAGATGAAAGGCTCGGATAAGTATTTAACCGAAGATGATTATGTGGATATTGGTTCACTACACGATAAAGCAACATACGCAAAATCGGTAACTTGGGGAGAATGGGTAACTCCAATTTGGCCAGTTCGTTCAACAGCCGGTTCAATCCCAACTCCTTATATTTTCGATGACAGATTGGATTACGCAGAAGTTGCACCAGCAATAAATGAATGGTACAAAATGACTAGAAAGGAAAGAAAAGCAGCCGGAATGAAAGGACGTGAGTGGATGTTAGGAGATGGAAAGTTGAGTTTAGAATATATGTGTAAATCAATTTCAGAAGGTATGGAAGCCGGATTTGCAAATTGGAAACCTCGTAAAAGATATGAATTATTTGAATTAGTATAAACAATAAGTTATTATGAATAATAGACCTACATTAGTATTTCAAGCGCCAGTTTCAACTCGTAGTGGTTATGGCGACCACGCTAGAGACCTTTTATATTCTCTTCGTGAATTAGATAAGTTCGATATTAAAATTATCAGTACTCGCTGGGGTACGACTCCGATGGATGCATTAAATGCAAACAATGAATTTCATATGTGGATTATAAACAATATACTTCCACAATTAACGGAAAGACCGGATATTTATGTTCAAGTTACTGTACCAAATGAATTTCAACCAATAGGACACTATAACATTGGAATTACCGCAGCAATTGAAACTACATTATGCCCCGTTAATTGGATTGAGGGATGTAATAAAATGGATTTAATTTTAGTACCATCGGAACACTCAAAAATGAGCTTAGTTGGAACATCTTATAATGAGCAGGATAGAATGACAGGGCAAATAATTCGTCAGCATATGATAACCAAGCCAGTTGAAATACTTTTTGAAGGTTTTGACGAAACGATATTCGGAGTAGATAATCCTATACATTTGAGTTCTTTAGATGCTGTAAAAGAAGATTTTGCATTCCTTTTTGTAGGACATTGGTTGCCTGGTATATTGGGAGAAGATAGAAAAAATGTTGGTATGATGATTAAGACATTTGCTATGGCATTTAAGAACGAAAAGAAAAAGCCAGCATTAGTATTGAAAATATCTTCAGCAAATTTCAGCGTTAGAGACAGAGAGCAAATGTGGAAATCAATAAAAGAAGCATTGGGTAATGATTATGGTAAAATTCCCGTTTATCTTCTGCACGGCGATTTGACTTCTGAAGAAATGAATGGATTATATGAGCATCCAAAAGTAAAAGCAATGTTGAACTTTACAAAAGGTGAAGGATTTGGCAGACCTATTCTTGAATTTAGTTTGACCGGAAAGCCTGTAATTGTAAGTAATTGGAGCGGACATTTAGACTTTCTTAAAACAGGTGGAGCAGTCTTATTAGAAGGAGAATTAAAAAATGTACATGAATCAGCTGCAAATGATTTTCTTATGAAAGAATCTCAATGGTTTAATGTTAATATATCAAAAGCATTACCCGTAATAAAAGATGTATATACGAATTATGATAAGTATAAGACTGCGGCTTTTCAACTTGGTCAGAAAAATAGACAAAATTTTGGATTAGAAAAAATGACAAAACTATTTGATACTATACTTAAAACATATGGTGTTTATAGTAAAGCTCAACCTAAATTAAAACAAATAAATCTTCCTAAACTTAAAACAGTAGAATTACCTAAATTAAAAAAAATAGAATTGCCTAAGTTAAAAAAAGTTGATTGATATTTATAATATATGTCAAATTTCAATCCACAATATAGAAAGTTAATAGATAGCAAAAGTATTGTAAAAAATTCTCAAATAACTAGAGGAAAGTTCTACTTAATAAAAGAATATATTTATGTTGATGGTACGGGTAAGAAGTTTACAGAAACAACGGCTCCCGTCGTATTTGTATTATTTGTTTCAAAACCAAAAGATATATTACATGCTGTTAAAGTTTCTGGCGTAAACCCCGAAGCAATTAGAAGATTTTTTGGAAAATTTGTAAATGAAAAAACTGAAAAATTACAAATGAGAGGAAACGCTGAGCAAATTTATGAAAAAATTGTAAGTAAATCAAAGTTAATAACAACACAAGCTTATAGAACATATAAATTGAGTGGAATTACAAAAGTTGTAGAGTTGACAATGGACGTTAATGAATTGACACCAAAAGCTGTTACTGTAAAAGGAATTGATAAAAAGTCACAAAAGAAAAATATATAAATGACACCGACTGAATTTGTTATATGGTTACAGGGATTTACCGCAGGAGTACATCACTATAATTTAACCCCAGCACAATGGGATTATCTAAAAGAAGTATTGAAAAAAGTACGACCAGAAAATTAAAAATTATGAAAATAAGTTACGCAATTACAGTATGTAATGAGTTTGATGAAACAATCGCATTACTTACAAACCTATTAAATTACAAAACAGAAAACAGCGAAGTAGTTGTTTTGTTAGACACTCCAAAGGCACAGCCTGAACTAATCGAATATCTTGAACTACAAGCCGGCGCTGATAAAATTACACTTATCGAATCGGAATTTGATAACGATTTTGCACAATGGAAAAACTTTCTTAACTCACAATGCAAAGGTGATTGGATATTTCAGTTAGATGCCGATGAAAATTTAGACCCTAATCTTATAGCAAGTATGGAAGATATACTTTCCGAAAATGAAGATAAGGATTTAATAATCGTTCCCCGAATAAACATTGTAAATGGTATAACGCAAGAGCACATTCAAAAATGGGGTTGGGGTATGGATAGAAATGGTTGGATAAACTTTCCAGATGTACAAACCAGACTATACAAAAACTCGGAAAAAATTGGATGGGTAGGTGCAGTTCATGAAAGAATTGTTGGGTTTGAATCTTATACAAGTTTTCCAGCATTGGAAATATATTGTATCAAACACATAAAGGATATTAAAAGACAAGAAAAGCAAAACGATTATTACAATACATTAAACAGATAATATGGGAAAAAACCTGATATTCATACCACTATATAATGGATATGGAGCTGAACTTGAGAAATGTATAAAAACTTGGAAGTATTATGCGAAAAAATATAATATAGAAATAATCATTGCTAATGATGATATAGAATTTGGCTTTGAAAAATGGGGTAATGGTATTTGGCAAAGATGGAAAGATGATAAGTTAATAAATGGCGACTGGGATAAAGTTTTGATAGTTGATGCCGATACAATGGTAAGGTGGGATGCGCCAAATATATTTGAACAAAATAAGGATAGTAATTTTTCAGTAGTGAGAGATGCTGGTGGATATAACACAGGCGCTTATCATTTGAACCAATGGACTAAAATAAATAATGATATAAAAACTCCGCCTCAAAATTACTTTAATTGTGGTTTTCTTTTTATGAATAAGCAAAATTATTTGAAATTATCAAATAATATAAGTAAATACTACGAGTATTGGAAATCTTTTCATTTTTTAGGAGTTGACAATGATGAAATGAGAAGACTTGGAAAGCCGGATGCCGTTGAGCAAACTCCGATTAACATATTGTCGTGGGAGTTGTTTCCAGAAGAAATTAACTATCTGCCGGATGTGTGGAATAATATGGTTATGTGCAAATATGATGATGCTTCATTTATAAACGATTCGTATGTTTGGCATTTCACCGGCCCAAGACTTGGCGGTTGGGGAAATAAGCAACCGATAATAGAGCAAGTATATTCAGCAATAGAATCACAATATATAGACATTTATCAAACAAGAGATGAACTGATAGCCGATTTACCGAAAGGTATGAAATGTGCCGAATTAGGAGTATTTAAGGGGGATTTTTCCAAACAGATATTTGATACAATGAAACCATCGGAATTATACCTTATTGATATATTCTCAGGCGTTATGGGATCCGGCGATAAAGATGGAAATAATTTTGAAAAAATATCACTTGATGAATCGTATAACAATCTAAAAAATTATTTTGAAAAAAATGAAAATGTAAAAATAATTAAGAATATGACCGTTCGTGCATTATCCGAATTTACCGATAACTATTTGGATTTTGTATATGTAGATGCTGGACATGAATATCACGATGTTAAAAATGACTTAGAGTTATCATATCAAAAAGTAAAAAACGGCGGATATATTTGTGGACATGATTACAATAGAGAATCTTTCCTGGGTTTATGCACAGCGGTCGATGAGTTTTGTGAAAAATATGGGTTAAGTATAAAGTATTTAACAAACGATGGATGTCCAACTTATATGATAATTCTTAAAAAATAAATTTTGTAAAACCATAAAAATAAGTTATATTTGATTTATGAAAACAGCATTAGTATTAGGAGCAGGCGGATTCATAGGTTCGCATCTTGTTAAAAGATTAAGGAAAGAGGGATATTGGGTACGTGGAGTAGACTTAAAATATCCGGAATATGATAAAAGTCAAGCAAATGATTTTGTAATAGGAGATTTAAGAGACCCAAAAATTGTAGAATCGGTGATACGACTTGATAAAGTTAAAGGTTATGCACAAAAATACTCTCTACATAAAATAGCATTTGCTGAGCAAGGAACATTTGATGAAGTATATCAACTTGCGGCAGACATGGGTGGAGCTGGTTATATATTCACAGGCAATAACGATGCAAATGTAATGCATAACTCGGCATTGATAAATCTTAATGTTGCACACGAAGCAGTTAAGCAAAAAGTTAAAAGAGTATTCTATTCCTCATCGGCATGTATGTACCCTGAACATAATCAATTAGACCCAAATAATCCTAATTGTGAAGAGAGTTCAGCATATCCTGCAAATCCTGATTCCGAATATGGTTGGGAAAAATTATTTAGTGAAAGATTATATTTAGCATTCAATAGAAATTATGGATTGGATGTTAGAATAGCCCGTTTTCACAATATATTCGGACCATATGGAACTTGGAGAGGTGGAAAGGAAAAGGCACCTGCGGCAATGTGTAGAAAAGCAGCTGAAACACCCGATGGTGGTGAAATCGAAGTATGGGGAGATGGACTTCAGACTCGTTCATTCCTTTACATAGATGATTGTATATCTGCGGTATTAAAGTTTATGAGACAGGATGAATTTAGTGGGCCCGTTAATATAGGGAGTGAGCAAATGGTATCTATCAATCAACTTGCACAAATGGCAATTGATGCCTCCGGTAAATCAATCACAATTAAAAATATAGACGGAAAAGAATTTGAAGACAAGTATGGTTTCAAATGCCCGACTGGCGTTCGTGGTAGAAATTCCGATAACAAATTATATCGCCAAAAAATGGGTGAAGAATTTGATAGACCTTTATATGATGGTATTTTAGATACATTCTATTGGATAGATAGATTAAATTCAATACTATGAAATGCGTAATAAACCAGCCAGCAGGTTTGGGAGATATATTCTTTTGTCAAAAAATAGCAGAAACACTAATTCATAATGATTATGAAGTTTATTGGCCTGTGAAACCAAGCATTGATTGGGTTGGTAACTATCTTGTTAATACTAAAAAAGTTCATTATGTAAATCAGAATGAATTTATAACGCCAGAAGATAGTATTATTATTACATTAGATGGTGCACAACATATGACGGGTGGATTGATAATGAAATCAAAATATCAAATAGTAAATATAGAATGGGACGATTGGTTAAAATATTTTAATTTTCAAAGAAATATCAAAAAAGAAAATGAATTATATTATGATATTCTTGGCTTAAGAGATGGTGAACACTATACATTTATAAATAAGTATTATGGCACACCACCAGATTATGCAATCTATGATGTAGAAGAAAATCCAAATGAAAAAAATATAAATTTGGAAATAATAGAAAATTTTTCTATATTTGATTGGATTAAAGTTATAGAAAATGCTAAACAAATCCGTATAATAGACACTTCTTTGAATTATATAATAGAAAAGCTAAATGTTAAAGCTGAAAATATGATTTGCTATTGCCGATTGGGGCAGTCAACATTCAATGAAATATCTTATTTATTTAATAAAAATTGGGAATATAAATGGAATTAGTAACTTTTAAGGATAAAATATATCCAAAATTTCAGTCAGAAGGAAATGCTGCACAGTTTGCAATTCCGTATGCAAAGCATATATGTAAAGGAAATGGAGTAGATATTGGGTGTAATAGGGAAGAATGGAAATTTCCAGGCGCAATAGCAATAGATCCAGTTTTGAATGATTATGATGCTTTGAATTTTCCATATGAAAATTTGGATTACATATTTAGCTCGCATTGTTTAGAGCATTTATACGATTGGGTCGATGTATTAGATTATTGGACATCTAAATTGAGAACAGGCGGCGTACTATTTTTGTATTTGCCAGATTATTCACAAGAATATTGGCGGCCGTGGAATAATAGAAAACATAAAAATATTTTTACACCAGATATAATATCTGATTACATGAAAGAAAATGGATATGTAAATGTATTTCAATCTGGCGTAGATTTGAATAATGCATTTATGGTATTTGGCGAAAAAAAATAAATTAAGTATGATAGATAATAAAAAAATAGTTTTTAATATAACATTTCATTGGCAAATAGAGCAGCTTAAATTTCATTTAGATAATTTATTTAGTTGGAAACTATCAGAAAAAAATGAATTTGTAATTACATCTGCACATGAGTTAAACCTTAACACGATAAAAGAGTATTGCTATCAAAATTATCCTAATAAAAAAGTAAATTTTTGTTTTATTGAAAAAGATATGGGTTATCATATTGGTACTATTATGAATGTAATAGAATCTATTAAATATATAGATGAAAATAAGGAATATGATTATATAGTGAATATAGAGGCTGATAATATGTTTTATGATGAGAATAAATTAAAGTATATTATAAAAAAAATGGAAGAGCTTGAAAAACATATGCTTCTAATAGAAGAAGGATATGGTAAACTTCCACACAACAACTGGCCATTTTTAGGAATACCAAATTATTTACATATAACAACATTAAATATCTACAGTAAATATTTTATTCAAAACCATTTTCCAAAAGAATACTATGAAGATTATATGAATTTCGGATGGTGTGGTAACCCTGGAACTCCATTTGAAGCGTATCTTGCTGTGTCATTTATTAAAAAGCATAATTTGTATTCTGATGATGTACAAATGGATTACTGGAATAAATACGGATTACG
>Ga0315904_10008372_pt1 | contig 13706 bp, 12 predicted proteins | sample LakEriMetagenome_6_FD_203529 | JGI IMG/M metagenome (GOLD analysis project Ga0315904, IMG submission 203529) | Freshwater fungal communities from buoy surface, Lake Erie, Ohio, United States - Buoy 12 MA120 | ecosystem: Environmental > Aquatic > Freshwater > Lake | place: USA: Lake Erie, Ohio... | reverse complement strand
GATTGGGATGGAGCTTCTGGTTGAATCAACCCACAAGGAGTTGGACAAGCTGAAGCAGGGCGGATTGAATCTGGTGGAGCAGGAGGTGTCGGTGGCCAATGTCCACCTCGGCTACGCTGGCACCACGGATTACGCCTTTGAGGAGCATTCGCTCCCCGGCATCCTCGACTTCAAGACCTGCAAGACTGAGAAGGACGAGCCCGTGCCGTTCAAGCGCAACCACTGCGCCCAGATTGCGGCGTACATTATGGCACGCTGGCGCCCGTGGGCCAAAGACCTGCCCGAATGCACCGGCATCAACGTCTACGTCAGCAAGACCGAGCCCGGGCGCGTGGATGTAGTGCGTTACGACCACGACCAACTTGCTGATTCTTGGGAGTGGTTCAATGCCTGCCTCATCCTGTGGCGGATGCGTCGCAACTACGATCCCCGGGAGGTGGTGTCTTGAGCGCCCCAGTTCTTCCTCACTCCGAGGAGGGTGAGCGCATCATCCTGTCCTGCATCCTGCTGGACGGCCCTTCCTCGCTGGCCAAGGCCATTGACGGCAAGATTGATGAGGAGGTGTTCTTCCTCCCGCAGCACCGCCGCCTGTGGCGAGCCATCCAATGGCAGCACAAGAACAGCCAGCCGCTGGAGCTTCACGCTCTGGTGGAGGAGCTGAAGAAGGTTAACAAGCTGCACGAAGTGGGCGGCTTGGCTGGGCTAGTGGAGATGACGCAGGCTGCGTGCACCACGGCTCAGTTGTCCCACTGGATTGACGTTGTGCGTCAGCACTACGTGATGCGGGAACTGCACGCCACCTGTTCCCGGATGGCCGAGAAGACGCTAGCCCACAGTGGCAGCGTCGAGGGGTTTGTGATGGAGGTGAACAACCTCATCACCAAGCACCACGAAGGCCAGAAGCAGGAGACGTTGGCTGACGCAGCCGACTCCGCCATCGAGCTAGTGGAGCGGGTGCAGGCTGGAACGTACACCGACAAGGACATCGGGATGAGCTTCCCGTGGCCCGATTGGGACCGTCGCTTTGGCCTAGCCAAGCCCGGTGAGCTCATCATCATCTCGGCCCGTCCCGGTATGGGCAAGAGCTCTTGCTGCCGCCAGATTGCCCAGCATTGGGCACGGGATGGCAAGGTGTTGCTGTTCAGCCGTGAGATGCCCACCAAGCAGATGGCTCCGCTGTTTGCCCAGACGGAGTGCGGTATCTCGTATAGAGATATTCTGTCGGGGCGCTTGTCCACCTCCTATCTGGAGACGTTCAAGTCTGAGCTGGCCAAGGTGAGGGGCCTACAAGTGGCGGTGTATGACCAAGACCGCACCCTGTCGCACATCGTCACCCGGGCCAAGGCGTTTGCCCAGATTGCCAAGCCCAAGGCCATCTGCGTGGACTACCTTCAGCGGTATGATGCCCAGCAAGAGCGCGGGGAAACCCGCGATATGGCCCTTGGCCGCTTCACGATGGCGATGAAGGACCTAGCCATCGAGCTATCCCTGCCCGTCATCCTGCTGGCCCAGCTAGGCCGCAGCGTGGAGCGTGAGAACCGCGAGCCCCGCCTGTCCGACCTCCGCGAGAGCGGCAACCTAGAGCAGGACGCGGATCGGGTCATCTTCCTCAACGCGCCTGACCATCGGCCTGACGGCACGATGCAAACCATCACGGACAATGACCTCCGCTTCATCTACGTCGATGCCATCCAAGCCAAGGGCCGCTCTGACGGCACTGGCCGCTGCGGGATGATGTTCGACCGTCCCATTACCAAGCTCCTGCCTTACGCACCTGTATGAGCCACAGCCAATCATTTTTGCAAGCTTACGCACCATTATGAGCCATAACCACTCATTTTTGACTGGCCAAGCCACCTCTCCCAACTTCTCTGAAGCATCGCTCGATCTCATTCTGGGCGACCGCAACGAGGCTTACGGCAATCCCCGTGAGGACTTTGAGGGCATTGCCCTGATGTGGACTGGGCTCATCAACGCCAAGCTGCATCACGACATCACCGCCGAGGATGTGGCCCGAATGATGGTGGCCCTCAAGTTGCGCCGGGACAGCCACCGCCCAAAGGACGACAATCTGATCGACGCCCACGGCTACCTCCATTGCCTTAGCTGGATTCAAAAGGGGCTGCAACCGGCTAGGGGAGGGGAGGAATGAGTTATGGCTACGACATCTCGGAGACGATGACGTCCATCCGCCATATTCTGTCCAAGCACACGAAGGGGTGGAAGTGGGACGAAATACCGGAGGTGATGACTAGCTCCAAAAAGGAGATAAGGCGCACGGTGGTGGAGAAGCCTGAGCACCTCTACCAGATGAGCAAGCTGCTCGACGATGGCGTGCATCTCAAAGAGGTGGCCCACCGCTTCGATGTCTCCATAACCACGGTGTCGATGCTGAAGCGACGCCTCGACCGCTACAAGGGGATGCCCTACGACCGTGAGGGTATCATCCTGTGGTACGCTGAGAGGAAGAATGCCAAAGCCAAAGCCCGAGCTAACGCGAGCAGGTAGACAATGGACGGAGGCGCGCTACTGGTCCTTCTTAAGAAGCGCATTAAGGCGTGCCTTCGTTCGTTGGCCTCCCAACTACCAAGCCAGAAACGCAGGCAGGCGTCCCTACGTCGGGCCGCTGAAGCAGCAGAAATGGGAGTACGAATGCGCGCTCTGTCACCAGTGGTTCCAGCAGAAGCAGACACAGTTGGACCACGTAAACCCGTGTGGGCAGTTGAGAAGCACCTCCGACCTGCCGGGGTTCGTGGAGAGGTTGTTCTGCGAGAAAGACGGCCTAAGAGTGCTGTGCAAACCCTGCCACACGGAGGTGACAAATGCAGCTAGATATGTTCACGGCGGTGAAGGAGCCGCTGCCGGAGTGGGTGAAGGCACCGCCGGAGCCACCAAAGCCAAAGCGCGGAAGCCTCGATCACCTAAGCGGGTGCGGGTGGGAGGCGTTCCGCCCGAAGCCTTACACGGTACGTAAGGAAGGCCAATACAAGTGCTGGATTCTCAATGAAAACTAAACGATGAAGATTCACTGGACCCACAACCGCACGCTAGGGGTGTTTCTGGACAGGTATATGGTCCACTACAGCTACACCTACGTGAACAATGAGCGCAGTCTCGCGACCAAGTGCAACTACTGGTCGCTTCAGATTGGGTTTGGATTCAGGACCCTTCTCATAATGTTCAACCGCCCCAAGCTCAATGAAAACTGACGGCAAGCACGTAAACCACAGCGTGGACATCCCCTGCAAGCTAGGGGAGCCAATCAAGATCATCCCCTTTGGCGACGTCCACCGCGACTCAGAGATGCACGCCGACTCCACTTGGCAGGAGTTTCTGGCCTACGCCAAGGCCCAGAAGAACGCCTACTTCCTAGGGATGGGCGACTACACCGACGGCGTATCCACCTCAGAACGGGCCATTCTCAATGCTTCCAACCTACATTCCACCACCAAGATTTCTATGGGCGATATGTACAAGGGTGTTGTGCGCACTCTTGCTAACGAGCTTGGCTTTATGCGCGGTCGCTGCATTGGCCTGCTTGGCGGTAACCATTATTTTGATTACAATGATGGCCAGAACACTGACCATCTGCTGGCGGCTGCTCTTCAGACGAGGCACCTCGGGGTCCACTCGTTCATCCTAGTTAGGTTGCTACTGGATGGCAGAAAGAACCCACGCGGACGCGGGGGTGCAGGGTGCCAGCACGTATCACTTTGGATACAGGCTCACCACGGGCTAGGGGGTGGTGCCTTGGCCGGTAGCCAGTACAACCCAATTCAGAAGATGGGGCATATGTTCCCACGAGCTCACATCAATTTGATGGGACATAGCCACGGCAAGGGGTGCAACGGGGGCAGCGTAGTGTTGGTGCCACGCGATACGCGGGACTTCCCGTTCTTTGAGATTGATGAACAGCCCAGTTGGCAGGGCCGCACAGGTAGCTTCCTCAAGGTGTATGAGGACGGAAAGTCCTCCTACAACGTGGACGCCTGCCGAAGCCCCAATGCCCTAGGCTGGATTGAGTTTGAGGTGACGCCTAGGCGCATCACTACAGACGGCCACGATAGACTGACGCTCTCCATCCGTGGCACTAGCTAACAGTGAGGACCCCCTGTTCCGCTTCAAGGGGGTGATTAAGGGTGTGCTAGTGGAACGCCCAGACGGCACTGCCGACTGCGCGTTCTACAACCCCAAGCGCAACTGCTTCTCTGTGATGAACCGCACCACCAAGGGCTACGTCCGTGCCCAGATTGTGGGAGGCCCCGACTGCGGCACCGTGTTCTTCATCGGCCCAGAGTGGGACCACCCGGAGGCTTGGGAGCAGATGTGCGAGTGGGTTAACGGGAACGGGAAGACATCCTAATCTGGTCCTGTACAGTTGAGTTGAGGACATCGTCCTTGCGCAGGCGCTTGACGAACGAAGCCGCCGCCTCTTCCCCGCCCTGCTTGCGCAGGGCCTCAGTGGCCTGCATAATGGCCCTAGCTCGCTCGCCGCTGGAGACTGGCAGACGCGCAAACACATCCGAGATGGGGGCCTTGTTTCGCAGATCGTCTCGCAGGGATTCGTTAAGGGAGTCGATCAGGGAATTGCGTCGGGGCATATCCTTGCCGGACATCTGTATGAGCTCCTGACGCATCTTCGTCACCCGCATCTTGTCGCCCTTATACTTCTCCTTGAGTCGGTCGATGATCTCCGAGTTGCTCTCCTCAATGCCGCGAGGCATCGGGTCGATGTAGCCCATCGCAGCGGCAGCAATGAGGCGGCTAGGGACGCCCGCCTCTTCCATCAGGTTGATGGTTTTGGAGCCTCCGCCCTTGCCCAAGGTGCGAGACGAGGACAGGTAGAGGTCGCGGAGTTTCTGCTGGGCGGCGATGTAACGGTTGGAGCTCTCGCGGTAGAGCAGAGCCTCATTGACTCCGTTGTAGCCGCCGGTCTCCCGATTGATGCGGTCACGGATCACCCGGCGGTAGCCCTGTAGCTCTCCCATCACCGGATCGAGCGCATCCTTGAATGCAGGCAGCATCGCCTTGTCGTATTGCAGGGTGGTGGCACGCACGCCAGCAAGGCGCAGGGCAACGTCCCGCTCGTTGAACACTGTGCCCATCGGGCTGATGACGTCACGGGAAGCCTTCTCCGCACGGGCAAGGGTGCCTGCGAAGAACTGGGGCAGGAATGCCCGGGTGGCAAAGCGTTCAAACAGGGCCACCTTGTCATTGATCGGGCTAATCTCGCTGTTGGTCCCGTAGTATTTGTTGGTGATCATCTCGATGGCCGGGGTGGCCAGCGGACCGAGATCGTCACCGAAAATGATGCTCTTGGCGTAAGGCAGGGGGTTCTCCCCACGATAAGCCTGCGCCAAGACGTTGGTCATATTGGCGTAGGGCATCACGTAGTTCATCGGGAAGTAGGCAAACTGCTTCTTCTCCCGATCAGTGTAGAAGAACGCATTGGCCTTGTTCCGGTCGAAGTTGGGCACAGCCCTCGACAGGTCGCGCTCCTCCTCCTCTAGGATGCCCTGAGCCCGGTTGAACAGGGTGACGGCGGCAGCAGTGCCAGCAGCAACGCTGGCCATTGAGGCTATGCGTTTCAGGCCGATGGCCTCCATCGCCTTGTTCCCGGTTCTGCGACCCTCCCAGAACAGGTTCACGCCATACCTCACCTGCTTCACGGCAGTGCGAGCCACCTCAAACTCAAAGGCCCCGAAGTTGTTGGCCAACGTGAGGGCAGACGCCTGACGTAGACGCCTCGGCACCATCTCCTGAGTGACGAAGTCGTCCATCGTCTGACGGGCGGCCATCTTCTTCATCGCGTCCAAGCTCATCCCGGCGGAGCCGTACATCTGCTGGGCCTCCCTCAGGTTGCCCCGGTAGATGGCGTAGCGGGCGGCGACGTCGGCAAACCCGTAAATCTTGCTGAACTTGTCCAGCACGGTGGAGGTCTTCTTCTCCCGTGCCGCCATCGACATAAACGTGCGCAGCTCCTCGCTGTCCAAACCGCCACGCAGCACACCCAAGGAGCGAAGCTCCTTCAGTTCACGCAGGATGCTCACGTTCTGAAGTGGGTTGCCACGGACCCAGCCGAGGTCGCGCATCGCCATCTTTACACCCATCGCTAGGTTGCTGAAATCAACCTTACCCGAGGTGGCGGCAAGCAGAAGGTTGCCCATAGCCTGCGTGGGCAGGGCCTCTGGTATGTTGCCCACCGTCTTCATCGCCTTGGAGAAGGTGGCGGCCTTCATCAGGTTGGCCATCACCGGACCGTCTCCGAACAGGTTGGGGCTCATCACCTCGCCCAGAGCCTTGGCAAACTCCTCTGGGACGTAGATGTTGGCCAGCTTGTCACCTATGATCGGACGATCACCAGAGGTGAGCTTAACAAAGCCCTTCTGGGCCTGCGGGGCAGTGACTCCAATCCCGCTTTGCAGGAGGAAGTTGGCCATCTGCTCGTCATACTTGGTGTGAACCACCAAGCGCGATTGTGCGCTTAGGGTGGACTTCATCACCATAAACGGGTCCGTCACCTCACCCAGCCACTTGCGCCCAAGGTCGGACAGTTCGTGGCGCTTCATCAGTGGAGAGCCAGCGCTGGAGCCCGTCTTTACGCCTACCTTGCCACTGGCTGCGTAGTAGACACTATCCAGCATCCGGTGCATCGTGGCCGAAGCTTCCTGCTCCGCAGCCTGCATCAGAGCCGGGTCGATGTTTTTCTGGGTTACGCCCTGTCGCTTCGTGATTCGCTTCTGAATGCTGGAGCCGGAAGTGATCAGATCATCCACCTTGTTGTCGTAGATTTGATCGGACAACTCGCGATGGTAGGCCAGACGGTCGGCATCAGTATCGAAGTCCACCCCTCGCTTGGCGTTGGGGTCGTGCGCGGCATAGGCCCTGCGCAGGTAGGACTCATTGTCCATATTCCGATCAATGGTGTCCCGAATGTCCTCCGGTAGGTTGTCGAAATTTTTTAGGATGTATTTGGAGTTCTCGGCCCGCTTCTTCCTGAACTCTCTTACGTAAGCCCTGACCGGAGCAGGTAGGATGGTGTCTGCCGCCTTGCCGAACATCACACTGAACATATCGGCATCAGTGACAGGCTGGCTTGGAAGCGACGGCCCGCCGCTGCCGCCTCCCAGAGCCCCGGCTGGCTGATTGGCAGTGTTCCACTTTTCCGCCTCACGTTTGGCTAGCGTGGCCAAGCCAGCGGCATCGTCCTCGTAGGCTCTGAGAGCGTTGATGCGTTCGATGGACTGCATCTTCACCTCTGGCCCAGTTACGGACTCAGGGGAGACGGCGCGCTTCAAGGCATCCTTCTCAATCCGCATCAACAGGCTGGGAACGTGGGTGGCTCCATATGCCGTGGCAGCAGCCGCAGCGGCAACCGTGAAGGCATTCTCATTGCCGCGTTCCTTCTCACGGTTGTAGACGTACAGGCCCACCGACGCACCTGTGCCAAGCTGAGCCGCCTGAGCCGCTGCGTTGTTGGTGATGAAGCGCCCAGCTTGGGCATAGCGACGCTCCACGCCACCGGCCACACCGCCAAAGGTGGCACCCATAGCAACGGACGGCAGCACCTCTTCCTTAAACTCGGGCAGGCGGCCCTCGTCGATGGCCTTCTCCACCGTGGTGGCGGTGGCGGCGGCAATGCCGCCCTCCGTGGCGCGGATGAGCATCGGGCGCAGGAAGCCCTGCGACTTCATCACAAACTTGGTGGCCAAGCCGCCCGGGATGGCGGCACCCACCACAGCCCCGCCCACCTGCCCCATCTTCACTTCCCGCCCGGTCTCCCGTTCCTGAAGCTTCTGGTCAATCCAGTTGCCAATGCCAGAGAGAGTGCCAGCGCCAACGGCAGCACCCACAGGCCCGCCCACAAGGAAACCACCTACGCCACCCAGAATGCCGCCGCCAGCCTCAAGCAGGGCTCCACGGGCTTGGACCAGCAGGTTGTTGTCCTCGGCCTGAGCGGCCTGACGCATCTGGTCCTGCTTGCCCTGCTCCCCGGCCACCAGTTGCTCCGCCTCCTCTGGGGTGGGCTGCCGGTTGGCCTCCACCTGAAAGGAGCCTTTGCTGGTGTTGATGGTGAAGACGGGCATAGGGGGATTCTACCACCCCACCCCGTTAGAATCCACGACCGGCAGCCATATTCAACTGGGGAAGACGACCCTCCTTGGCAGCATTGAACATTGAGCGGGCGAACGGGTCCTTATCAAGCGAGCTCAACTTAGGCTCCTTCTTGTCCGAAAGGTCCTTGAGGAGCCTTTGAGCCAAAGACCGATTGGTGAGGTAGGGGATAATCTGCTTGATGGCCCGGGTGTCTGAACTGTCGATCCTCTTTGGCTCAAGAAGCTTCAAGGTGTCGGTGGACAGACTTTCATTATCAGAACCGTAAGCAGTGCCATACTGGTTTATGTTCTGAGCCCGCGTGCTGCGCTCCGGTAGAAGCATAGACGCTGCGTCCTTGTCCACTGTGGCCCTGCGTTTGGTCATTTGAGCCACATACGAGGACAGCTCATCCTCATTAGGAATCTGAGTTGTGGGCGCAGGCCCGCTAGGAACCAGTGGGGATTGGGGTACTGGCGCAGGACGCTGCGGAGCGGGAGCCTGTGTCTGGAAGTCGCCACGGCCAGAGCCGTAAGGTCCAAATATGCTGGTGAAGCGAGCCTTCACATCATCCGAAACGCCTTCGGCATTGGCACCAAGCCCGCCCTGCAACCACTGACGCCCCTCATTGACCAGCTCCGAGGCAGGGGCGTTAAGCAGCCGCATCTCAAGCGGAGAGGATGGCCCCCTTGTGATTGTCTTGTCTTCAGCCGTGGGTGATGGCGTGGCCGACACAGGCTTCAGTCCGCCCTTGGTGACAAGCTTCTCCTGTGGACCAGCAGCAGGGGTTTCGCCAAGGTCGCCTTGGAAAGGCCCGAACACCTTTTGGGCAAACTCGTCGTCCTCGTAGTTCTCAAACTTCTGCCCTGCGGTGAGGCGACGGGCATTGGCCACGGCCTCAGCGGCTGCCGCCATATTCCCGCTATTCAGAGCGGAGTAGTACTTGGACGCCTCCGACCGCAGCTTCTGCCCCTGAGAGGGAGGCTCGGCCTTGAGCACTTCCCTCCCGATGATGTTCCTAAACTTGTCATAGAAGATGGCCATCCTAACGCCATCCACCTCCTGCACCTCAACGAGGTCTTTGTCCGCCTTGGAGGGGTCTTGCTCAGTCTTGAGCCTTTCGATTTCCAACTCACGCTTCTTCTTGTCCAACTCAAAAATATCCTTATTCCGGGCGTAGTCCTGTATCCGCACGGCGTCACCGAATACCGACCTTGCGTCATCCAAAGTGCCTTCATTGGAGATGACGAGCTGCATCGCCAAGTCGGGGTCATTGAGCGCCTTGGGATTAGCACGAAGCCCCGCAATCATCCGCGACTGGAACCGATTCTTGCGCTCGTACTCATCCTTCTCGCGCTGCGCTCGTGCTGCATTAATTGCCGCCGCGTCCTGCTGGAGCTTTAGGTAGGCTTGCTGGCGCTGCTCCTCCTGACGGTTTTTCACCGCCTCCACAGTGGTGGTCAGCTCGGCGTTCAGCTTGATGTTGTCGTTGAGCGTAAGAGGGCCTCCCTTGGCCATCTTAGCCGTATACTTCTGAATCTCTGGGCTAGCCGCAAGCTGAGGGTTTTGGGAGATGTCCCGCAGCAGGGCGTTGTTCTTGCCCTCAAGAATGGCGTTCTGCTCCCGCTTCTTGAGGTAGTCTTGAAACCCCTGAGACACGCCCTCCGCAAGGGCATTGGAGCCCTGCATACGGCCCTGCGCAGCCATCTGCGCCCCCTGAAGGAAGGGGGAATAGTCTACGCGGCCAAGGGCCGGATTGATGCCTGAGCCAATAGCTGCCATAGGTTTGTTTAGTTATCGCCCGTATCCAAATCCGCTACCGGGAGCACTCCAAGGTTGGCCAGTTTTGGCCAGTGCAGGAGGAGGCGTACCAGACCCAGTGTTGGAGCCAAACACATTGCCCCAGTTGATGTTCCCAGCCGCCGCCCCAGCGCCCTTCGCGATGTTGCCCCACATATTACCAGCAGCATTAGCAGCAGCACCAGCCCCAGCGCCCTGAGCTCCAGCCACAGCCGCGTTGTAGTTGGCTGTATTGGCGTTGTTGGCGAGGGCGAGGTTGACGCCTGCGTCGAGGTTGAAGAGCTCGGGCGTATTCCGCGTGGACATATTCATCGCCGCGTTGAAGGCGTTTCCGCCCATAGCGATGGCGTCCGCATTGCGGCCAATGCCAGCCAAGTTGATGGCGGCAGGGGTGATGCCGCCATACATATTAGCTAGCTGGTTGGCAAACGAGCGGTCGGCATTGAGCATATTCTGCTCCATACCCGTCGTAGTGTTGAGGCGGTTGAACCGAGCAGTGAGCTCATCCAGACCAAACTGACGATTGGCCAACTGAGCCTGAAGGTCCTGCTGAGAGCCAAGCTGGGCCACATTGAAGCCCATCTGCTGATTGGCCAGATTGGCCTGAAGGTTGGCCATCTGGTTGAGGCGCTGAACGTCCTGAGTGTTCTGGATATTGAACATCCCGGCCTGCATCCCCGCCTGCTGGTTGGCCAGAGCCGCCCGCAGGAACGCATCCTGATTGGCGAGGTTGGCTTGCAAGCCCGTTTGCTGGTTGGCGAGGTCGCCGCGCAGCATCGCATCCACGTTGAACTGACCAGCCTGAAGCTGGTTTCCCACGTTGGCCTGCTGGCGCTGGATGTCGGTGCGGAGGACGTCCGTAGCCAACTGCTGACCCATCTGCTGCGCACCCAGCAGTTGCTGGTTAATCTGCTGCGCCGCAGAGAGGTTTTGCATCTGGCGCTCTCGGGAAGCACCGGCCCGTGCCAAAGCCTCCCCGGCAATAGAGGCGTTGTCGGACAGGCGACCAGAGCTGGCATATCCCTCACGCGATCCCTGCGTGGCGGCACGCATCTCGTCCGGCGTAATGCCACCGGGAGACTGCGCCATCTGAAGAGCCTGCTGCTGGAGCGCAGCAGATACAGGGCTCATCTCCTGCCCGCGCAGCGCCTGCTGGTAGAGCGACTGACCGAGGGCTCCGCCGCCCACTTCGCCAGCCTGCACCTGTCCGGCTCGGACACGCTCCGCAGCCACCCGCTCCGCAGCCACTCGCTCAGGGGTGAGGGTGCCGCCAGAGGTGATTTGGTCAGCCCGCACGTTGGCCGGGGCGTTAATGCCACGGGCCGTAATCTGCTGGCCGGTCCCGGGCTGCATCGCCAAATCGCCCATTGCGTTCAGGTAGCCACTCACCTGACGGCCACCGAGGCTCTCCATCTGCTTCACCGCATTAGCGAAGCCGGGGTTAGCTGCCATATAAGCAGCCGTGGCCTCTGGACCATACGACTTAAGCTGGTCCAGCGTAAATTCGACGTTCTGGGTGCCAAGACGCTGATTGAGCGCCGCCATACGGTCGGCAGCATCGCTAACGAAGTCTAGGGTGCCCTTGCTCTCCGCCGTACCAATAAGGCCCGCTTGAACGTCCCTAGCCGTATTGATTAGGTTTTGCGGACGATAGGTGCCCTCCGCATTGATGAGGTCCCGCTGAAGGTCGGGGTCGGACATCCCCAAGAGGTAGGCACGCGCCGCCTTGCCAGCATCCACTGGCTCAGGAGGCGGCGGCGCATTCACCCGCCCAGCCTTTGCGGCCTTATTGGCCCCATAGGCGTTAATCCCTGCGCTTAACACTGCCGCACCGGCTGCTGCCCAAGCCATTAGAGTGTCTCCTTTTGATTGTTCATTAGCTCCTTAGCCTTGGCGATGTCGATTTGATGCTGCTGGAAGGACTCGCTTTTGACGATGAGTTCCTCATCTAGCTTATCGAGATTGGTTTCGGAAGTGGGGTGTACGGTGGCCCAAACCATAGTTTCGTGGATGAACAGCACCTTCCTGACGCCAGCGGACGACTTGAAGATGGAGGGAGCTACGATTTCGTGCATCTGGCCCTCCATATACACGCTAGCCCGCCCCGACAGCACGATGTTGAAGTGCTCGGTTTTGTGCTGGTGCCCAATCACGATGGTGTCCTTCGGCATAGTGATCTGCCGAAGGTAGACATTGGGGGCAAAGGCGTGATTGAGCGGGAAGTCTACCTGCTCCGCCTTGAGCAGAGCGCGCTCAAGGGTTTCGATCTTCTGAAGCTCAATGGCCTGCTTGGACGAAACGGCGCTCGTCACCTCCGCAATCTGAGGCTCAAGAGCAACGACTTCCTCTGTGGCTTGGTACACCATATTAGGCAAACTTAGTCTGACTAGCTAGGACGGTGAACGTAGCGGATGCAGTCTTAATCACCACAAAGGTGTAGACGTCGATGGAGGAGGCGTTGCCCGCAGCCGGGGCCGTCCCGCCAGACCACTTCGGGGTGACGGAATTGCCATCAATCTGCATCCCGCTCTGGTAGTAGGCCGTAGCACCCTGCGTAGCCATCACCACAAATGTGAAGCTATCGCCCGTGGCCAGCATACTGTTCAGGGCGGTAGAGCCATTCCCTTGTAAGTTGAGGGTCCAATTGCCCGTAGCGTTGGCCGTGATGTAAGCCACCGCCCCATCGAGGGCATTGTAATTAACCGTGCCAGACAGCCCAGAAGCCGAAATTGCGGCCTTTTCTACCACTTCGTATACCGAGGTAGTGCCAGTGGCAGAAAGGGCCGTAAACGCGCCGGAAGAGGGGGTTGTGGCCCCAATGGGCGTGGACTGAATGGAAGTGGACGTCAGCGCCCCGCCGGACGTCCAAGAGGGGCCACCCGTTGACAGCTTGGCTGGGGTGATTCCCCCATCCTTCACAATCACCGCCCCACCAGAAAGCTGCGTCGTGGCGTTGTCCACCGCATCCGCCGCAAAAGTGGCATTGTTGACGGCATTGTTCAGCGTCGTGGCCGTGACGCTATCGCCCGTGGCGAACGTATTGCCTGTGGCTAGGATGGGCATATTAGGTCTTGGAAGTGGCCGTGGGGTCGGTGATGGAAGCCTGCACCTTTACGGCTCGCAGCTTCGGACGGCCATTGCTGGGGGCAATCGAGAGCTGGGCGCCATATCCGCGCTTGTTGCCGATTCTACCACGCACAGAGGCATCTTCAGCCGTGTCCAGATTGCCACCCAACAGGTCGGCAATGGTGCCCAAAGCAGTGGTGGAATCGGGGTTTTCCACCTCAATGCTCACCGTGGCATTGGACGATTCCGAGGACGAGCTCTCAATATGCAACTCGTAGCTGGAGAACTTCTTACGGTCCATCGTCCCAAAGGTATACTGCCGGGTGGTGAGCGCCGAAGTGATGGGGTAGATGGTGGCAGGAATGCCTGCAAACAGGGACAGGCGATCATTGCCGTCCTCCCGGGCGTCCACCTTGTGGATGGACCCGTTGGGGCTCACCGTGAACAGGGAGGCTAACCCGCTGTTCTCGCCCACAATCAAGTTGTCGATGGTCCAGCTACCCTGATACACCTCGTCCACGCTCTCCCACCCCTGATTCAGGAAGTTGTAGATGAGCAGGGCGTTATTCGTCGTGGACGCATCCAGCGGCACCGCGATGTAGTAGCGGTTGTTGAAATAGGCGGCCACAGCGTTCCCGGCGTAGTCCCGGTTGATCCGGGCGATGGTGCCAGCAATAGGCTCCGACAACGGCACGCCAGCCCCTCTCAAGTTGTAGAGGTCGCCAAAAGCGGCTGCGTAAACCCCG
>Ga0315904_10008369_pt1 | contig 13708 bp, 14 predicted proteins | sample LakEriMetagenome_6_FD_203529 | JGI IMG/M metagenome (GOLD analysis project Ga0315904, IMG submission 203529) | Freshwater fungal communities from buoy surface, Lake Erie, Ohio, United States - Buoy 12 MA120 | ecosystem: Environmental > Aquatic > Freshwater > Lake | place: USA: Lake Erie, Ohio... | reverse complement strand
TTTTCACGAAGCTCTTGCATGTCTGTAGTACCAGTAAACACTGCACCACCAGACTGTGTAAATGTTCCTGTAGATGTAATTCCTGCGCTGGCTGTAAATAAGCCAGAAGAATTAATAGTTGTTGTTGTAAGTCCAGCAACTCGCATGTCTGAGTAAGCAAGTCCTGCGCCTGCAAAATCTACTGTAGTTGTTGGTTTTGTTTCTGCATCCTTAAATGCTTTAATTACACCGTCAGATGCATCACGAACAATACCAGCATACTTAGTTGTTGCTCCAGTTTTATACTCTGCAACAAGACCTAGGTCTACGGCATCTGAAGCGTTTCCGCTTCCAACGTAAATTATTGGATCGTTAACTGATAAAGTTGTTGTTGATAAAGTTGTTCCTGTTCCACCGAATGTAATATCACCAGCGATGTTAACATCACCAGATATACCTACGCCACCAACTACGGTGAGAGCACCAGTTGTTGGAGAAGTAGAAGCAGTATTAATTTCAATATGGACATTACCTGATACACCAGTTGCTGGTGGTGTAATAACCATCTGTACATCATTTTCGTCTGCAAATCCACCTGCGGCAAATACGATCTTGTTTTCGTCTCCAGCATCACCTGTTGCTAAAACTAGATTACCGTTTCTTCCGCTTCCTGGTTTTGTGTTATGGAAAATGTATCCATCACCAGGTCCAGTAATTCCATATGTTGTATCATCAAATGCTGATCCTGCGATACCCATTCCGACCCAGCCTTCTGCGTCGTCTCCATTATCCATGTATGCGATAAGATCTGTTGATGATGAAGCGGTTGAGTTTCTAATTGCAAACTGTGCGAAGGAGCTTGGTCCTCCTGCTTTATTATAAACTGCAATTGCATCTGTTAAAGTAGCTGAAGTTTCAAAAGCTGCTGCTCCTGTACCTCCATAAACTTTTCCAGTAGTAGAAGCTGTTCCCTGTACTGACAAATTGCCAGCAGTATTAAGATTTCCAGTAATTCCTGCTCCACCTACAACTGTAAGCGCTCCTGTTGTTGGCGAAGTAGATGCTGTTGAAATTTCAATATGTACGTTTGCATTTGGAGTAATAGACATTTGTTCAGTGCCATTTGAAAATCCTCCTGCTGCAAATACAATCTTATTATCGAGACCTGTTTCATCTGTTGCTAAAACGAGGTTTCCTTTTCCAGTTGGCTTGTAAACTACACCAAACGGATCTAACTCAGTTTGTGATTGAGGTGCCATTGAGGTAGCAAATCTAAATGTGGTTGGGCTCGGAACTGCAGAAACTGCTTTTGCTCCGTCGTACCCAACTCCAACTCCCTCAATTTTTACTATATCTCCAGATGTAAAACCGTGTGCGGATCCAGTTGTAATTGTTGCTTGTGCTCCAGCAACTGCTGTTGAAACAATATCAAATTGAGTTGTTCGTGGGGCTGACATAAATATGTATCCATCATGTGGACCTGTAATTCCATAAGTAGTGGCATCAAAGTTATTTGATGTGATACCCATGTCTATCCAGCCTGAGTCATTTGTGCCTTGAGCTGTATAAGCAATAAAATCTGTTGATGCTGCTGTGCCATTGCTTTCATTAACAATTGGAAATTGTACAAAATCTGCTGCGGATTTTGAAAATACTGAAAGTGTGTTAGTTAATGCTGCTGATGTTTCAAAATCTGATGCGTCTTGGCCTTGAGCATCTCCAACATAATTTTTTGTAAGGTATGTTGTGGCTGACCATTCTGTTTCTGCACCGTCGGTAACAAGTACTTTATTTGTATTTCCTGCTTGACTTGGAATGCCCTCTTGACCCAATGCAATGAGTTCAAGGTTTGAGTTACTTGTTGCAACGCTTGAAGTTGCTGTGTGTTGAGTAACAGTTATGTATGTGTTTGTGTTATCTGTTACAATATCATTTTTGTAATAAAGTGTGCCGCTTGTATAAACGCCTTTGTATGCGACTCCTTCTGTTGCTAGTACCCAGCTACCAGTATTTGTTGGCAAGACGCCTGTTGCTGCCGCTACCGCATTATATGCGTACAGGTTAGGGCCATATTTGACCAAATCATTGTAAGAGTATTGCGTCCCTGCGTTGTATGTACCTGCCCAATTAAAACGAATTTTTCCAAGATCAATGACTTGAGCCATTATAAGACCTCCATATGAATTCGACCATCATTTGTGAATGAGAATCGTAAAGTGTTATTTGACCATAACCAATTTTTATAGTCATTTGGGAGTTCCGCATATTGATCTGGCAATATTACGGGCTCGTCCCCAGAAATTTTATCAATTGTTACTGCACTTGTATATTTATTTTGTCTTACTCCATAAAATACATAGTCAGCTAAGTCTTCTAAAGAGCTTTGTCCTGGACCATAACTTACAAGTGATGGTGAGGCTCCCTGCATACTCAAACTGGTCATTGATATTTCTCCTTTTGCAATTGTATCACAAGATAACTTATCGAGCAATACAAAAATCTAGTACTATTACTACTAAATACCCTCTTTTAATGTTACGGTAAGAACAACCTCGTCCTCTATTGGACAAGTAGCCTTTAGGCTATCCCCCACATTAAGAACAAACTCTGTTACTACCTTATACTTATTTAATTGCTGATCTCCGCTGTCGTCTACTCTTGAGTCTCCAGAAACTAGCTGCTGAACCAGATACTTTTGCTTAAGTACTCTGGCTTCGGCGGTTAAATATGTCTCTTCATCTGAATCTCTATATACGTATAAACTAACTGGAAGGATGCTTCCGTAATTATTTGTTGCAAGCACTGAGCTTACTAAAGTTTTTGTTGTGGCTGTATAAAATGATGTTGGAGCGGTTGTTTCAGTAATTAAATAACTAACACTTTTTAAAGAACCTGAAGTTACTCCTTGACCTGATGAGCTCTCTACTGGGTATGCGTATCCTGGCATTTATTTCTCCTTAAGCTTGTAAAATTCCTTGAACTAAATATCTTACTCCTGCTGATCCCGCCACATAAACTGTATCTGTGTTGTTTACGCCAAATCTAAATGTTTCATAGCTATTATATGCAGACAATGGAAGTTTATATGTTATCAATCCCCATTGTGCTGGAGTTTGACTTGTTCCAGCGGGAACAATATAGATATAAATCTCAGCATCTGTTGCTGCGGTGTTAGTTGCAATAACTGACAATAGATAATTTCCAGTTGCTGTAAATGCTAAATTACCAGATCCATATACGGTTCCAGCTGCATCATTTACAAGACCTAATCTTTGAACACCTGCCATGTTAAACTCCTAACCACCATGATTTTATTAAACTGTCTAGCATTGAGCCGTCTCCGCCTCCTCCGCCTCCGCCTGAAGAAACTATTCCCCAAACAGTGCCGTCCCATGAAAATGTCTTAGTCCCCACGACATATTGCTGACTGACGGTGGGATTAGAAGGAAATCCTATAGCTGATGGCATAGATTAATTATACCCTAATTTTTAACCAAACCCATTGATTCTAGTTAACAGAAATGGTATACTAACTTTAAAGAGAAAGAGCTAAAAATTCGTAAAGGTAGAGATATAGAAGAGTCTAGCGAAGTAGTGGCTCTTGAAATAAAAACTAAATGCCCTTCTAAGTGGATATTAATTGACACTGAAACAGGACAGGCATATATAGGGAATCCTGGTGGGTACTGGGATAGACTTGATCCAGTTATTAAGGAATAGAATTATGGACTTAAAAGATTTAGAAAATAGCTATAAAATAATTGATAATTTTATGGACGACGACGATTTTAAACAACTAAAAAACCACATACTGTATTCTCAACAATTCCCTTGGTTCTATAACTACGGCATAGCATTTCCTACAGAAAAAGAAGAGTTGTACGACTTTCAATTTGTTCATACATTTTATTCAAATGCTTTGGGCAAAAGCACTGAGCTGGCAAGACTCGCCCCTTTACTAAAAAAGATTAACCCGCATACTATATACAGGATTAAAGCTAATCTTGGACCAATAACCCCGACAAATATGCAAACTGGCTGGCATACAGATTTTGATGACAGAGTATGTATAACAGCGGTATTTTATTTAAATACAAATAATGGGTATACCATTTTTAAAAATGGAGACACTGTACCAAGCGTTGAGAATAGGCTTCTAATGTTTGACTCTAGGCTAGAGCATGCTGGAGTAAGCTGTACTGATACTAATTTCAGATCAGTAATTAATTTAAACTACACACTATAAAATATGAAAACCCCAAGCATAGAATTTATTTCAACTATTCCTGGACTGGAAACTATAGAAGAAGTTGTTCCGAAACCTGCGATAAAGTATATTCCAGAATGGTGGAAAAAAATGCCACACGTGCCAAGCCTCCATTCTATAGAAGAAGCAGTGGGTGGAAATGTTAAAAATTGTCCTTCTTTTATGGATTACTTTTCACAGGGCTACATCCTTCCCATGTGGGCAGATGTAATTCTTTATTATAATAGCGAAACAGAAGACTGGGCTTGGAGATCTCCTGATTCTAGATTCAGCTTTTCTTTACATAACAATGGTCAGTATTTAGATCATGTTGATCATAAGTTTTTAGGAAATCCGTCTTATACTGTATTTAAAGCAGCCTGTCCCTGGAGAATAATAACTTCTCCTGGGTATTCTGTATACCAGCTTCCTGTTTTTTATCATTTCAATGAAGACTTTAGTGTATTGCCAGGAATAAGGGATGCCGATAGCTATCATCAAATAAACCCTCAAATCGTTATACATTCAGATAAAAAAGAAATATTTATACCTAGAGGCACCCCGTTTGCACAGTATATTCCATTTAAAAGAGAAAAGGTTTTAGGGTCAGTAAGAGAAGCAACCGAGTCGGACATTAAAAGATTTAATAAAGACGATATTAGATTTACAACCAAATTTATGGGATCAGATGTTTATGTAAATGAAAGGAAAGGGAAATGAATAATCAAATCAAATTTATTCCCGTAACTTTAGATTTAAAAAATACTAATTTACCGCCATTGCCAGCAAGCAAGATGGTGCCAAGTTGGTTTAAAAATATACCTCCCGAAAGAATAGACGAAGACAACATCGCAGCATTTGGTCGTAATAGCGGGACAGTAAAAAAATGTATACCTTACATAGATGCCCTCACCATGGGCTATATGTTTGTTTTGCCATTTGATATTGAAGTGTCAGTAAAAGATAACGCACGGTATCTAAGGTGGCAGGTCGAGGGCCAAGAAACATTTGCACATGTAGAGCCTGAGTATAGGACTATGGGAATAGGTGTCAACAATAACTTTGGCCCAGAGATTTGGAGGCTAACTTCTTATCCATGTATCGAAACTCCTTCTGGATATAGTGTCCTGGTGACACACCCATTAAATAGATATGATTTACCGTTTTTAACTTTATCTGGAGTTATTGATACGGATAGATTACATCAAGAATCTAGCGTAGCATTTTATTTAAACTCAAGCTTTTCTGGAATTTTAGAAAAGGGAACTCCAATCGCTCAAATAATACCATTTAAAAGAGATGAGTGGTCTATGAATTTTTCAGACCCATACCCAGATAAGATTTATAACAAAATGAAATTTGATATAAAGTCTATAATCAATAGATCTTACGCCCGACAATACTGGTCTAAGAAAAAATTTAACTAGGAGATAATGTGAAAAAAATAGATAAGATTGTAATTGTTGGCGGTGGATCTGCTGGCTGGATGACAGCTGCTACCCTTATTAAAGCATTCCCATCAAAGGATATACACGTAATTGAATCTAAAGACGTTCCTACTGTTGGTGTTGGAGAATCTACAATAGGAGGAATTAGAACTTGGACTAGGTTTATTGGATTAAACGAGTCAACATTTTTTTCAGAAACAGACGCTTCTTTAAAGCTCAGCATTAAATTTACTGATTTTTATAAAAAAGACGGCGGAGCATTTCATTATCCTTTTGGAAGCCCAATGTCAATAAACGAAGGTAATCCATTTTTTCAATGGCAGTTAAAGAAATACTTTTATCCAGATACGCCAAATGAGGATTTTGTAAGATGCCTATTCCCAGCAGCTGCATTATTTGAAAACAACAAATTTTCTATGAATCAGAATGGAGAATTTGATAACTTTGACCCAGGTAACGATGTTGCCTATCACTTTGATGCAACAAAATTTGGTGCATGGCTTAAAAAAAATTACTGCATTCCTAGAGGAGTAAATCATATAGAGGCAACTGTAACAAACTCAATTTGTGATACTGATGGGATTTCATATTTAGAGCTTGATAATGGACAACAGGTTGTCGCTGATCTATTTATAGATTGCACAGGATTTAAGTCTTTATTGCTTGGAAATGCTCTTAATGAGCCATTTGATTCTTTTTCAAACATGCTTCCTAATAATAAAGCTTGGGCAACTCGTTTAGAATATAAAAATAAAGAAAAAGAGCTTGAAGGGTTTACAAACTGCACGGCTCTAGGAAATGGTTGGTCATGGAATATTCCTCTATGGTCTAGACTTGGAACTGGGTATGTTTATTCTGATAAATTTGTTTCTCCAGATCAAGCTAAGGAAGAATTTAAAAAATACTTAATGTCAGACAAGATGATAGTACCCCGTACACAAGAAGAAGTTGATAAACTTGAATTTAAAGATATAACCATGCGTGTTGGAATTCATCAAAGGACGTTTGTTAAAAATGTGGTAGCTATAGGATTATCTGCTGGATTTATTGAACCATTAGAAAGTAATGGGCTCTTTAGTGTACATGAATTTTTATTTAAATTAATAGATATATTGCAGCGTGGAGAGATTAGTGAATTTGATAGATACATGTATAATACTTCAGTAAGAGAACTATTTGATACTTTTGCCAGGTTTGTTGCCTTGCACTACGCTTTATCACATAGAGATGATACTGATTACTGGAAGGATATAAATAAAAAGGATTTTGCGTCTGCTCTTCCATATGAAACAAATGAGACAACTGATGCGTTTTATAATATGCATTGGAGATATATGACTGAATGGGGTCACCCAATGGGTCCTGCTGGCATAACATATATTGCTACTGGAATGAATGTTAATATGTTTAACGAGGCTAGAATAATGAATATGCAATACAGGATGCCAACTAATTTAAATGAGGAGGCAGACCAGTGTTCTATTGTTTGGGAAAAAGATAAAGAAAAATGGAATAAAAATGCAGAATCTGCAGAAAGCCTTTATGATTTTTTAAGTAATAATTTTTATGGTGGGGATTTTAATTTTTATGAAGATAAATAAGCCAGAATGGACAACATCTATAAAATTAATGTTTAGTAAATCATATTGGAATAGAGCTAATACTGTGGAGTTCTTTGCATTTATGACGAAGCTTTGCATTATTTTTCCAGGTTTATTGTTTGGAAAACAATGGTGGTGGCTATATATATTTGCTCTTGTTTCTAGCTTGGCTTTAATATGGTCTTCAACTGTTAAAACATTACCTACTATAATATTATTTAATATTGGCTGGTCTATGCTAGCAACTATGGCAATATTAAAGTACTGGGTTTAGAATCAACCTCTTTATATTTCCACATTTCTTCTGGATCAACCCACACCTTTTGAACATTTAAATTTAGTCCTAATTCTTTAGCTCTTTTTATAACTTCAATACGAGCATTTGGTCCATAATATGTTTCAAATCCGTTTTTAGATTCTGCTTCCCATCCTGGACGAACTAAATAAAATTCTGCATACGGAAGCCAAGCGGCCCATACTCCTCTACCGCCACCTTCGGAACACAAAACTTCCCAGATATCAATATCTTCCATATTAAGGGTTCTGCTATAGTCCCATTCAATTCTAGGAGGATAAATAACTTTATCTGAATCAAGTAGGTTGTCACTCCACAGCTCATCATTCCAAGCTTTAAAAATATCTTTAGTTGTTTTAAACAACATATTTTAAACTTGATATCTAACGATTACTATTCCCTGATATCCATCTCCACCATAATTAGTGTTGCTGCTCTGAGATCCGCCAGAACCTCCGCCTCCGCCATAATACCAGGCATTGCTTTCGGATTGTCTTCCACTACCTGAACCGCCGTTACCCCGACCTCCACCGCCTGCAACTTGAGCTGCTCCATTGCCATGATGGCCTCCGCCGCCGCCACCGCCTGAATAAGTATTTCCAAAGTAAGCCGCTCCTACTCCTCCAAGACCTCCTTGATGGCCTCCGTAAGATGGCTGTCCTTCTTGCGCTGCGCCTCCGCCGCCTCCGCCTGAGTGGTGACCTGATAACCCACCTCTATTTCCTTGTCCAGACGTTCCAGATCCATAGTCTGAAAAACTTCCTACACCTCCACTATTATCTCCATCTCCGCCGCCTCCGCCTGACCCGCCACTATTGCCAGAACGTCTACCACCTAGATTAGCTGCGCCTCCGCCGCCTCCAGTAGAAGTAATACCAAATGCTGAACTATTATTTCCATTATTTCCAGTACCGCCAGTATGCGAAACTCCAGGAGCTACGGTTATCGTATTATTTCCAGCAGATACAGTTGTAGTGCCATAACGTAAACCTCCTGCGCCTCCGCCGCCTCCGCCGCCATTAGATGCGCCACCGCCACCCGAAGCTCCACCAGCAACTATCAAATATTCAACTGTAATTGGATTTCCAAAATCTGCGGTGCTAAAAGTAGAGTTTCCTGTATTAGTAAATGTGTGTGTGCGGTATCCGCCACTTACTGATATAGATCCTCCAGTTGGTAACACTGAAGAGTTTGGATTTTGTCTAACTAATTCAGAAATTGGAGCACCAGACGCTACACCTTTATTTTTTGATATAGGACCTAGAGTTCCTCTTATACTGCTAATAAATGGCATTTAATTCTCCTTTAGAAATTTAGGTTTGCTGAACCAAGAACTATCCATGCTCCAGCAGATGTTCTAAGTAGTGTAAATGTAAATACGTCTAGTTTGCCAGCAGAAGATGTGCCAGTTGGGGTTACACCAGCTGCCCATCTAACAGTCTGATTAGATCCATCAATTTGAAATGTTGTTGGAATATATCCAGTTGAACCCTGAGTAACCAAGACGTTGATTGTCATTGCTTTTGCAGAATTTGTTGGAATATTTGTCACGTTAAGTGTCATTGCTGCTGTAGGTGCAGTTGCAATATAATAAATATTTCCTGCTGTCCAATCTAGCGTTCCTACGTTTGATGCTAGAGTTACATCAACAATTTGCTCACGCATTTCTTGAATATCTGTTGTACCAGATACTGTCATTCCACCAGTTGTTGTAAATGATCCTGCTGAAATAAGTCCAGAAGATGTAACTGAAGATACGTCTAAAGCTCCTGCCTTTAAATCTGTGTAAGCTAGACCTGCTCCTGAGAAGTTTACTACTCCTGAAGTAGGGTTAACAGTTAAATCTTTAAAAAACTTAACTATTCCGTCTGAGGCGTCTCGAACAACACCTGTATATTTAGCTACTCCTCCAGATGTATACTGACCGACTATTCCAAGATCCACCGCATCCGCAGCATTTGCTGTACCAATTCGAATAACTGGATCGTTAACTGTCAGTGTTGTAGTTTCAAGAGTTGTACCCGTTCCTCCAAAAACAATATCTCCAGCAATATTAACATCTCCCTGAATACCCACTCCACCAACTACGGTGAGAGCGCCAGTTGAAGGGGAAGTAGAAGGAGTTGCAATTTCAATATGTACATTTTGATCTGGTGTAATAGACATTTGTTCATTACCAGAATCATATCCGCCAGCGGCGAATATAATCTTATTTTGTGTACCGTTTGCACCAGTTGCAAGAACAAGATTTCCTGCGCCAGTAGTTCCTGCTGGAGCTTCCATAAATATGTAGCCGTCGTTAGGTCCTGTAATTCCAAACGTGGCCTGGCTAAAAGATGAGCCAGTAATTCCCATATCAATCCATCCTGCTGCATCTTCACCATTATTTGCATATGCAATATAATCTGTTGATGAGTTAGATGATTGGTTATGAATTGCTAGTTGAGCATATGGAGTACCATTTAACTCAAATACTGCAGCAGCATTTGTTAGCTCTGCGTTTGCATTAAATGCTTTTGCTCCTGTTCCAAAATAAATTTCATCGTAAACTTCAATTCCATCGTCTGGAGTAATAATCATTTGCTCACTACCGCTTTGAAGTCCACCAGATGCAATAATAATATTATTTGATAGCCCAGTTGAATCGGTTGCTAGAACCATATTACCTTCTCCAGTAAACTTATTCATCTGAGAGTTAATAACAGATGTAAGCGGAACGTTTCCTGCTGTATATCCTGCAGGAACTGCTACTACAACCTGTGTAGTAGTTGGAGCGGAAATAACTGTATATCGACCTTCAAGCGTTGGTGCAACTGGAAGTACTAAGTCAAAAATAACTCCAGCAATCATTCCGTGGGGCCCATCTGAAATCAAGTTAAGGCTAGATCCAGCTACGCTGTATTGATCTACTGTAACAATGCCAGCAATTGCTCCTGACATAAACACATAACCATCGCCAGGGCCTGTTAAAGAAAATGTTGGATCATTAAATGAACCATTTGTAATACCCATATCAATCCAACCAGATTCATTTGTTCCGTTAGATGCATATGCAATAAAATCGGCAGAAGATGATGATCCTGCTCCAGTATTAACTAATGCTGTTTGTACAAAGGATGTAGAGGATCCTTCAATACCTAGAGAAACATCTGTTAATCCTGCTGCTGTAATAAATGTTGTAATGTCTTGACCAATTAAAAATGTATCAAATGAGTCAGACCAAAATGTTAGTGTGCCGTCTGTTTTAAGAACTTTGCCAGCTTGATTTTCTGTGGGAGGAATTTCAGATCCCTCAACCATGCGTGACCAATACGTGGTATTTGTAATCAATTGGTTTGTTGCTGGAACTGGATTAGTATATACCCAGACAATGTTGTTATAACGAACTACGTCGTTTAATTCATAAGTGTTGGCTTGTACCCAATCACCTTTCCAAATAAATCTAATGTTTCCAAGATCAATTAATTGTGTTGCCATATGCTTATCCTACCTCTACTAATAAGTGTGTTGGGTTTTCTTGATCCCATGAAAATGCTAATGGAATTTGTGTAAATACCCATTCTTTATATTCGTTATTTTTACGAACACGAATACCGTTCGAATTGATACTGCTTTGTGGAAGTATAACTTTTGAGCCATCGTCCACAACTTGTAGATAAAGTCTACCAAGATCTTCGCTAGTTTTCAAGCCATAGAAAACTCCTATGTCTGTTGCGCTACTTCCGCCACCTGCTCCAGCAACGGAGTCCCAAGTGGTTCCTGACCATGACCAAGTACGCTCTTCAGCAGTATATTGCTGACCGACTACTGGGCTGCTAGGGAAATCAATTGGTGGTGTCATGTTTTATAGTATACCATTATATTACTCATAATATGATATCTCCTTTTCATTATTATACCGCTTTCCAGCCATAAACACTGCCTGTAAATACCAGTTTAGTCCATGACCCATTAGTGTTTATAGTTAAATTTGAGGCGGTGCCATTAATTTTATTTAAATTTCTGTCTAGTATTATATTATTAGATCCTGCAGAACCAGTAGAATCTAAAATCTCAATCTCATCGTTTAGTACTGGAGAAGCTGGAAGGGTTAATGTTCTAGAAGCTGTGGTGTCAACAAAATATCTATTTCCAGCAGAAAGTGTAGTGTTAGCAGATATAGACTCTGGAACTAGTCCAGATCCAGCGGGGCCTTGAGGGCCAACAAATCCTGGTGAGAACTCCACCCAAAATGAGTCGTGATAAACATATGCTCTTCCAGTTGTTGTGTTATACCAAACTTGTCCTGCTAATGGATTTGCTGGAGGATTTTCTCCAGGCTGGAAGTCTCCAGGGATTCCTTGTGGTATTGAAAAATTAAATACTGCATCTGAAGTAGTTCCAGAATTTGTGACCGATGCCTGTGAAGAATAAGATCCAGTTGTTACAGTTCCTATAGCAAGGGTTGAAGCTCTACCAGTTGTAAGTTCAAAATCAAATATCGCATCGCTTGTGGTGCCAACGTTTGTAACGGTTGGCGGAGTACCAAAATCTACATCTACAACATCACCAATTGTAATTGTAGAACGAGGACCTGCTGGGATAGTAAAGTCAAATACTGCATCACTTGTATCTCCTGAATTTGTAACTACTGCAGGATTACCATCTACAACTGTTGTAACGGTTCCGACTGCAACTGTTGCTGCACGGCCTGCTGGAATTTCAAAATCAAATACTGCTGCGCTGCTATTGCCAGAGTTAGTTACAGTTGGAGGATTTCCATATAAAACATCATCAACTGATCCTACTGTAATTGTAGCTGCTGGGCCAGAAGGAATTGAGAAATTGAATACTGCGTCTGAGGTGTTTCCAGAATTAGTAACTGTAGCAGGGTTTCCAGGAGCTATTGTTGTGGTTGTTCCAACCTGAACTGTTGCTGCAGCATCTCCCTTATCTCCCTTTTGAACGACTAATGTCCAGTTTGGCGTAGACGGAATTTCTCCAGCATCACTTGTTGCTGAATTTAAAATCCACAAGCTTCCGTTATAGGTTACACCATCATATCTAACATATTCGTCTTCTAGAGGATCCCAAAGTCCCTGATAGTCCAAAAACATAGGGCCTGTTGCTCCTACTGGACCTGTTGCGTATTCTACCCAATAATTATCATAATAAACATATGCTCTACCATTTGTAGAGTTATACCAAACATTTCCTTCTACTGGATTTTCTGGTGCTGTTGGAGAAACATTAAACTCTCCAGGAACACCCTGCGGTATTGAGAAATTAAATATAGCATCAGATGTTGTTCCAATATTTGTTACTGTAGCTGGATCAGAATAGTCTGCTGTTGTAACCGTTCCTACTGTAACTGTAGAAGCTCTTCCAGTAGTTAGTTCAAAATCAAATATTGCATCGCTTGTAGTTCCGACGTTTGTTACTGTTGGTGGAGTTCCAAAGTCTACGTCTGTAACATCTCCGATTGCTATTGTAGATCTTGGACCCGACGGCAGAGTAAAATTAAATATAGCATCAGTTGAAGTTCCAGTATTTGTTACATTTGCTGGAGTTCCATAAGGAACTGTTGTAATTGTTCCTATTGATAATTCGCTGGTATCTCCTTTGTCTCCCTTTTGAACAATTAATTGCCAATTTGGAGTAGAAGGAGTTGTTCCTGCTGGACTATTTGCAGCATTTAATCTCCACAAACTTCCATTATATGTTACGCCTTCATTATTAACATATCCTGTGCCTGAATTCCAAGCACCTTGATAATCCAAGAACATTGGTCCTGTAGGACCAGTTGCACCTGTTGCAATTGCTTCAACCCAGAATGAATCATAGTAAACATAAAGTTTTGCATTTGTTGTATCAAACCAAGTGTCTCCCTCTGATGGAGCTGTTGGGGCTGTTTCTGATAATATAAAATTACCAGATCCTCCGCCTCCTCCGCCTCCGCCTGAGCCAGAAATTTCTACCCAAAATGCTCCGTCATATGCATAAAGAGTTGCTGTATCTGAATCTAACCAAAGGTCTCCTGAGTTTGGAGATGTTGGTGCATTTGCAGAAATACTTACATTTGCTCCACCTCCACCGCCACCGCCTTGAGCGGTAAAATTTAAAAGTTTATTTACGCTATCATATGTAACTGAAAGATTTG
>Ga0315904_10008368_pt1 | contig 13709 bp, 12 predicted proteins | sample LakEriMetagenome_6_FD_203529 | JGI IMG/M metagenome (GOLD analysis project Ga0315904, IMG submission 203529) | Freshwater fungal communities from buoy surface, Lake Erie, Ohio, United States - Buoy 12 MA120 | ecosystem: Environmental > Aquatic > Freshwater > Lake | place: USA: Lake Erie, Ohio... | reverse complement strand
GTGGTTGAGCGTGATGCCGCCCCCATCGGGGAAGAGCAGGTTGTCTAGGGCCGAGCGGAAGACGTCACGCCAGGGGCGGTTGGTGCCTTGCATCAGCCGGTACTGGGTCACCTGAAACGCCTTAGGGTCGTATTTTAGGGTCGCGGTTACCGTGGGGGACAGGGCGCGGAAGTAGAGCGACTGCTCGATGGTGGTACCGGGCTTGGCATCCTGCACAGCGCTAAGCTCGCAGCTAGGGCGTTGGCGAGCAGGGGCGCTCTTGCTCGGGTTGAACTCCCTGTTCTGGATTGGGCCCTTGGTAGAGAAGGGGGGGCGGCTCTCGCACTCTTGTGCATCCGTGAGGGTCAAGTAGGCGCTGGTATTGAGAGAGGCTCCTTCCATCTTGCGGAGGGCGAGGTCGAAGCGGTAAACACCACTGCCTGGCTGGTTTTGAGCATCGAAGGTAGTCAGGTTATCAGCGGTGAGCACGAGGGGGGCAGCATCGAGCGAGCGGGGCCAGAAGCCCGCACCTGTGGCCAGCAGGCTCCCAAGGGCGTTGAAGTGTAGGCCGGAGTCGGTAAATGAATGGTGCTCTGCGTTGGGGCAGCCAATCACGTCAGGGAACTGCTGCAGGTAGGCTTCAGGCAGGGGATAGGTAGGCGCAGAGGGATAGTAATTAGAGAAGGCAAAGTGGCGGTAGCCCATGTCGTAGAACACCTTCCGCGAGCTGTCACTCTGCCCCTGATGCTGGTGGGACATTGAGTGGAGGTAGCTCCAGCGGCTCCAGTCTACGGCGGCATAAGGGTTTTCCAGCTCTCTGGCTCCTTGATCTGAGTGGGGCAAGAGTGCTACCGCAGGCAGGCCCGCCGCCAGTCGCAGAAGGTGTCTTCGTTTCATAAAACTAGAGAACCCCTTGCTTGAACGGATCCCAGATGCTGTTGTTCGGGTTCAGGGCCAAATCGTCCAGGAGCCGCATTACGGGGTACGCCTTCACGTGACCGTCTACGAAGACCGAATTCAGGACACCCGAATGGCGTGCTTTCAGGTTATTGATGACCTGATCTTCCGGGGTCGTCCGGTAGTTCGCGGACGGGTTGCCCATGAAAGCCCAGAATCGCTGCCACGTACCCGCCGGGTTAAAGTTGGGGTTGCCGACCAGACGCTTCGGTTGGCGGGGGAGCGTACACCAATAGTTCCCGTCTACGATGAAGAGCGTCTCAGCGGGGGCCGCCATAGAAGGAAGCCGGAGAATCGCCGGAAAATACCGTCGGTCGTTCAGGACAAACGCATTAACCGCATAGGAGTTCTGACCGCCGTAAACCGCACGACCGGGAATATCCACCACGCCGCCGGGGCGCGAGGGACATATCCAAACGCCGTTAGACTTGATGTACGGATTGAGCAGTTGCGAGTAGAAGGTCAGCGCCGCGCCGTTGCCATTGGGAACAGCGACAGACATCGGAACCAGTGTTTCATCATAGTCATCGGCGTACATTCCGATAGCCAGACCGATTTGTCGCATGTTGGAAAGGCACGACGTCTGGCGGGCCTTCTCCCGGGCTTGGGCGAAGACAGGGAAGAGAATCGCGGCGAGGATAGCAATTATAGCAATAACTACCAGGAGCTCAATGAGCGTGAAGGCGCGGCGGCGCGGGTGTCGGATCGTTAGCATGGTTTCCTCCTAAAGAGAAGCTCAGGTCATCTCACGATTGAGACGACTCCATCATACACTCGTGCATTTCGTATGGATATTAAGGCCTTGTATAGTGGTCATTAAATGTTATTGAAGTCTCTGTCCGAAAAATGAAGCACTTGTGTTAGGGAATGTTATCCAGTGGTAGCCCTCGCGGAACGCTATCTCGTCGCTACCTACTGTTTGGTGCGCCAGAGTAGGGGGCGGTGGTGCCTTCGCCGCGCTTGATTTGTTTCGTCTGGGGGCCAAGGGTTTCTTGAATGAGCGTCGTGTACGGGTCGCCGTTGTAGCAGACCTCGCTGAAGAAGGCATAGACCGACGCGTTGGTGTTCACGAACATCGGGGCGAGCTTGCCTGCGGTTGTCGTGTAGCTAAAGCCGCCCAGCACCTCGGTCTTGCCACCATTACGCGTCTCGATCAGAGTGCCGCCGCGCTCGGTCTTGTAGCCTAGAATCCAGAGCGAGCCACCGTCGTTGGTAATATGCGTCCCTTCGTTCTCGACATTGAGCTGCCGCGCCCAGACCCGCTGGTTGCGAAAGTGCAGGGCGTTGGTGGTGACGTCCTCAAAAAAGACATCGCCGACGGACTTACTCACCACGGTCTGCACCCCGACACTGCGAAAGACAACCGTGCGCTTTGTCGCCAGCTCGACGGCGCTTCCCAGGCTCGCGAAGTGCTCGAAGCGCACGACGGGCGCACTGCCCTCAGCGACTCGGAACGTCGGTTTGGCTTGCTGGTTATAGTCCACGTGCGCCCCGACTCCCCGCAAGCACCGCACTTTTCCTCGGACGATGATGGTGTTTGTGACGCGGTAGAAACCGGGGAAGAAAACCGTGGTCGCACCGGAGTCTATTGCTTTCTGGATCGCCACTGAGGAGTCGTTTTGTGCGGTGGGATCGGCACCAAAGCGATCCACATTGGCCCAAGTCTTGGGATCGTCCCAGGGCACCGCGGGCGTCTCTTTGACTGGCAGGCGTAGCGAGGTTGTCGGGGAGGGAAACGGGCTGGTCGGAGCGTGCGAGCAGTACTCCAAAAGTTTGGTCTGCGGGTCGGCAGGGAGGCGTAGCGCGGCGGCATAGTCGGGAGTCGCCACATCGCCGATCACGCGTTTGTAGCCGGTTGCCGTAATATCACGCAGAAAGACCCGCCCGCCGTTGAAGTTGATCACTGCTGGAAGCTCTTTTGCCACGCTGCGCCCGGTGAGTGTTGCATCAATCAGAGTTAGAACCCCGTAGCTGGAGACCGCCGTTACCGCGCTGTCGCTTTTGAGTCCACGAATCGTGATCGCCTGCCCCTCGTTCTGGAAGCCCTTCTCACTCTGGCCGACGAGTGTCAAATTTTCAAACGTCTGGCTATTGACCGCGTTGCCCGTGCGCACCCCGAGGCGAAAGCCCCGTACCTCGACATTTTTGACGAGTAGCGGCCCGTTCATATCCCGGTGCGCCAGGTCCAAGCCCACAAATCCTTGGCCATCGCCCGAGATAAAGCGGCAGTTGTGCACCGCCCCAAAGTTATTGGCATAGAACTGCAAGGCCACTGCGCCGGGGTTGCCCGAACCCGTGTGAAACGTGAGATTCCGGACGTGATTATGGAACCAGTCCGCCGAACCGAAGCCGCCGCAGTTCAGGATCGCTTGTGGGCTATTGGGATCACGAAAAACGCCATCCTTGAGCCGAATCAGCGTTGTTCCCTCATCCGTCCCTTGCAGCGTCGTAAAGCCCCAGTTCTCGTGGTCTTTCCAGCGCTTGGGCCACGTCAGAGTGGCGCTGATGAGATACGTCCCCGGTGGAAAGTACAAAATCCGGTGCCGCCCGACGTTCTCGTTAAGGGCGAGTTGTAGCACTTCTGTGTTGTCGGTGATGCCATCGCCCTTCACGTTATAAGGCGGCTGAGTGACATCAACGACGCTGGCAGCTTTGGGATAGGTTTTCACTGTTTGTCTCCTTTATGGAAAGAAAGGGGGAGGGCACGTGGCGTGCAGAGTCCCTGAGGGAGCGCGATCTTCTGCACTAAGAGCTCCACCGCAGCCGCTCCCAGCGTATAGTCGGGGAGCAACCAGGTGTCAAAGGCATGCTCTAGAGTGGTGTAGGGCTCTGCATGGATGACGACCAGCTTGACGCTTCGGTTGGCTTCCCAGACAGTAGCCAGTGTATCGGGAGAGTAGCACAGAACCGCTGTCGGTGGCTCCTGTGTTGAGAAGAGTACAGTGGCCGGTGTCTGCTCCAACAGAGCGATATTTTCGGTCAGCCCTCGCTCAGCCATCGCCGCTTGGTAGCCTGCCAGCCGATCTACCATCGAGTAGTGCGGCCCCGGTGTCCAACCCGCGTAGGCAATGCGTGTGTGCCCCTCGGCGATTAGGCGCTCGGTGGCACTTTTGGCGGCCCCAAAGTCATCGGGAAAGACACAGTCAGCCTCTCGCTTATCATTGATCCAAATCGCGGGGATTCTTGCCTCCGCGATCAGCTCTGCAAGTCGAGGAGGAGTCTGGCTGTTATAGTTAATCACCAAGCCATCGGCGGCGAACTCTCGCAATATCTTCGGCACAAAACTCGCGTCGGTGAGCTTCTCATCCGAGATGCGCGAGACCAAGAGATGCTGGTCGTGCTCCGCAGCAGCGTCCATCAAGCCATCCAGGAGGCGCGGGGAGAAGAGGCTACGCTCGGAGACAGTCGAGAGCAGAAAGGCAATATTGCCCGTCTTACCTGTGCGAACGGCTCTGCCGCTTCGATGTGGCCGGTAGCCCAGCTCCCGCGCCGCGTCCTGCACCCGCTGGCGCGTTGCCTCTGGGATTTGAATATCCATGCGGCCATTGAGCACCAAGCTCACCGTTGCCCGTGATACGCCCGCATGTCGTGCCACATCTTCACTACGAACCATGGATGAATGCTAACACCCGTTAGTAACTCTGTCAAGACCCGTAAAATAGATTCTATGAGTACCTGGACTGTCGTTCCCAACACCGGCCCTGGCCCCCATGAGGTCGTCTATCCCCCTGACCGCGCAGCGTGGCGTGCGTGGCTACAAGCGCACCACGAGACCGCTAAAGGCATCTGGCTGGTCTACTACAAGAAAGGCAGTGGAACGCCGAGCATCGCCTACCCGGACATGGTGAAGGAGTGCCTGTGCTTTGGCTGGATTGATAGCCGGGTCAATAAGCTCGACGAAGCCCGCTACCTTCAGTTCATCACGCCACGCAAGCCCAAGAGTGTCTGGTCAAAAATCAACAAAGGCTACCTTGAGGAGCTGGAGCGCGAGGGGCTTCTCGCCCCCGCTGGTCTGCGTGCTATCGAGATCGCCAAAGACAACGGCTCGTGGACAGCGCTCGATGCCGTGGAAGCCCTCACCATCCCCGACGATCTCGCGGCAGCTCTTGTGGCTAACCCTGCCGCACAAGCCACTTTCGCGACCTACAGCCCCTCGACTCTCAAGCTGGCTCTCACCAAGCTTGCCGCCGCCAAGCGCCCCGAGACCCGGCAAAAACGCCTCATTGAACTCATCGCGCTTGCGGCAGAAGGCAAGAAGCCTGTTCCCTAACCCCCTTCGCTTGCCGGAGGGGGTCGCGCTCTCAGGCGCGGGGGGAGGTCATCCAGCTCTGGCGCATCTCGTCGGTGGTGTCGGGGTCGTTGCCGAGGGCGCTGACGAACGACTCTTGAGTGGCCTGTGGGGCAGAGTCGCTGCGGTAGCTGGCTCCGGCGGCGAGCTGCGGGGGCTGGCGCAGGTAGCGAGCAAGCTCGTCCACACTTCTGTCGAGTTTCTCGGCGAGCTGGGAGAGTAGCGCCTGCGGGATGGTCTCAAACGCGACCAACCGTCGGTGCAGCTTCCAGAACAGCCCGAGGGGCAACTTCAGCGCAGCAGCGAGGCTCTCGGCCGTGTGGCCTTTGGCCTCCGCGACGGACTTTAGGCTTGCGAAGGTGACGGCGCTGTAGGCCACGCGCTTCTCGCGGAGCACAGACAGGCCAATGGACTGAGCATGGGCTCCATTTGCGCTGGCAGCGGGGAAAGCACGGTCAGCAGCCAGGTAGGCGAACTCGCGAGCTTGCGCGGGGTAGCGTGCTGCCCAGTCCGCCACTTGTGCTGTGGTGTCATTGGCAAACTCTATTAAAATCGTATCGGCTAGCTCTTCGTTCATTTTTCGTTCCACTCCCGCAGTTTCTGCTCCGCACGGCGCAGGTAGTTACGTACCGTCCGCCCTGTCACTCCCATGATCTTCGCCACGGTCTGGCGCTTGGGATCGTCGCTCTCTTCCGGCAGTCCCTCGATGTACTTTAGGTACACCGCCAGGCGCTCGTGCTCGGCGAGAGCGGTGAGCGCCTCTCCGTACTCCGCTAAGGCTTCCGGCCCCGGCCCACTGTCGCGGATCCGGAGCATGGAGGACTCGCCGCTCTCGCTCGCCTCCTGCTCACTGCTCTCACGGAGCTGGACATCCAGGCTTGCTTGCCGCTTCTCCACCAAGTTCCAGAGCCGTCTGTCCAGACACACCCAGAACCGCACTTCCCAAAACTCTCCGGTCGCCTCTCGTGAGAAGAGCGCATCGAAGAGAAGCGCGAACAGATCGCGCGTCACGTCGTCCGCATCTTCCTGAGGGAGCCGCCACTTGGCAAGCTGTCGGGCGATATGCCCACTCACGCGCTCGGTCAAAAGCTCCGCGATCCCCCACGCCATCTCGTCATCACCGCGCACCGCGCACTCCCGAAGCGCATAGACCAGAGTCTCTTCCCGAAGCCTCGCGGGGCTACCGGCAGGCTCTCGGGCGAGGAGCGTCTCTCTGCGCGCCCGGGAACGCATTTTACAGAGACGCTGGATCTCTTCCTCTGCCTGTCGCTCTCGTTTATAGGGACTATTGTCCTCTCTACGGGTTCGGGTCAAGGGGCGGTAGGCCCAGTTTTCTGCGTTTGATGCGTCTATCATGGAGGGTACTGTCTGGGAGGGCACAAACCCGGAAAAAGTAATTTTACGAGTTTTGTGCCTGATAAAATGGAAAGTGTCGCTTTATTATAACCTGAGGAACCCTGAGAGCTGATAAACAGTTTGAAGGATTATCTCGCGAAGTGTATCAGATTGACTAGGAAAGTATTCCTTGAGGTAGGCATTTGGCGATGAAGGAACGGATGTTGAGTATGACAAGAAAAGAGCTACTCTCTCTGCTGGGAGTGAGCGCAATGACAGTGGCACTAACAGGGTGTAGCGGCGGTGGAGGTAATGGTGGCGGCATAACTCCTCCCTCTTCGCGTCTCCAAAAGACGGGCACTCCCAGTCCTCAGGGCAGTAGCTGGAGCATTGTTGGCGAGGGGGCTGATGTTCAGCCGAAGAAGAAATGGACCGTGCTGGTCTTTATCAATGGTGCCAACGATCTAGAGACCTATGGCGTTCTCAACATGAACCAGATGGAGAAGATCGGCTCGACGGCGGATGTCAATATGGTGACCCAGTTCAAGCGAATTGGGGGGCGCTTTGACAACTCAAACGGCGACTGGAGCGACACGCGCCGCTACTACGTTGACCGTGATAGCAGTGACACGATCATGTCCTCCACACTAATCTCCCAGAGCGATAGCATTGATATGGGAAGTCCCAGTGAGCTTCAGGACTTTGTCAACTGGGGCGTGCGGACATTTCCCGCCGAGCGCTACAACCTCGTGATCTGGAACCATGGGGCAGGCTGGCGCTCGGTGAAGACACGCTCACAGCGGCCTCCCGCGACACGTGGGGTTTCCTACGACGATACCACCAACAATCATATTGACACGATCGCGGTTCCCGGAGCCATTGTGCACCCCGAGGGCAAGAAATGGGATCTGCTGAGCGTGGACTGCTCGCTGATGCAGATGATCGAGGTACTCTATGAGTGGCGCGATACCGCCAACTACATCGTCGGCTCCGAGGAGTCCCCACCCGGTGAGGGCTATGCCTACGACCTGACGATGGGGAAGCTGGCAGGCAACCCCGATATGGATGGCAGAGCATTGGCAATCCACTATGCCGAAGATACCTCGACCCGCTTTGCCAATCTCTATGGCATCACGCAGTCCGTGGTGGAGACAGCACGTGTGCCAGGTATCGTGAGTGCGCTCAACGATCTTGGGGCAACTCTTATGGATCTCAAGGCCAGCTTTGGTCCCGATATCAGCCTCGCCCGAGAAGATGCGCAGTCTTATGAGTACGCCGAAAACAAAGACCTGCTACACTTTTTAGATCGTCTTGAGGTGCGGGTCAACGATGCGACTCTGAAGCAAAAGACAGCGGCGGTGCGCAACGCTGCTAAAGCGGCGATTGTTCGCAATGTCACGACCAAGCAGTACTCGCCCAACTCCCAGGGAATCGCAGCATTTCTTCCGACCCCGAGCCGCTACCGCTCGATAGATATTCAGCAAGCCAATGGTTTTGGGCAGCGCTACACGCTGCTCAAGCTTTCCCAAGATGCCCCACGCTGGCAGGAGTTCTTGGCGAACGGCCCCGTGTGAGTCCGTGCTGGTGAAGGAAATCCTCCTGTGCGCACCGAATGGTGGTGTAGGAGGATTTTTTTTATGCCATTTCGTCTGGCACTGGTGGGTTGTGGTGGGCAAGCGGGGGGTGATGTCCCCAATATCGCCTCGCACAAAGAAGTCAAGATTGTCGCGGTTTGTGACCCCGATAAAGGGGCACAAGCACGCTTTGGGGAGCGCTATAGTGTCCCCGAGTCGGCGCGGTTTGCGGACTACGAGAAGCTGCTCAATACCGTGGAGTGCGACGCGGTCTTCTGCGCCACGCCCGATCATATGCACGCTCCCGTGGGCCTCAAGGCGCTCTCGCTAGGCCGCCATGCCTATGTGCAGAAACCTCTGACGCGTGGCGTCGGTGAGGCGCGTGCGATGCGCTTGGCGGCGGAGAAGCACCCAAAGTCTGCTACCCAAATGGGCATCCAGATCCACGGTGAGGGCAGCTACCGCACGGCGATTGCCTGGCTTAATGCAGGCGTGCTGGGCAAGATCCAAGAGATTCACTCGTTCTGCGGCAAGGGCTGGGGCGGCGCGCGCCCGCCGCGCATGGCGGAGATGCCCCCCGCAAACATGGACTGGAACCTCTACTGTGGGGTCAGCCGCAAGGTTCCCTTTCTCCCCGACGAGTTTCATCCAGGCAACTGGCGGCGCTGGCAGAACTTTGGCACGGGGACACTAGGCGACATGGCCTGCCATATTCTTGACCCGGTGCTCTCTGGCACGCGTCTGAGCACGCCGCTCTCGGTGGTGAGCCACTTGGAGGCCCCACCCAATGTGCTGAACTTCCCCTACAACGCCCATATCACCTGGCAGCTCGCCGGAACCCGTAGCACGGCCAAGACCGTCGCACTGCACTGGTACCACGGCGACACGCGCCCCGCCAAAACACTCCTGCCTGAGATGTTTGAGGAGCTCAACACGGGCTCGGTGGTGGTCGGGGAGTATGGCAAGATGGTCGTCCCGCACTGGGCGACTCCCTCGGTCTGGGACAACAGTGGCAAGCGTGTCGAGAAGCTTCCCGCTAAAGTGGAGTCCGTCAGCCACTACCACGAGTGGGTGGATGTCGCGCTGGGCCGCAGCCCCGGCCATGGCCCCACGCCGGGCAAGTGTAGCACCCACTTTGGCTACTCCGGCCCGCTCACCGAGATCGTCCTGATGGGCAATATCGCCTCGTGGCAGCCTGGCAAGACACTGAACTTCAACCCCGATGCCTGCCAGTTCTACGGCGACGGCGCAGGGGATGCCAACTTCCGCCTCCTGCCGCTCTACAGCAAAGACTGGAACCCGCTGGCAGTGTAGCGACAGGTCACTAGGGTGGGCTTCGCCGGTCGTCCTCCTGGGCGGCTTTGGCGAGGTCCTCTGGCAGTGTTTCTATCTAAAGCACGCGCGTGCCGCCGCGCCAGTCGGCGTGGAGGCGCTGGGAGCTGGTGAGAATCCGCGTCAGTTTCCGAGGGGCGCTCAGGCTTCCCAGGCAGAGTACATGCTCCTCTTTGCCGTTGACCATGCGGTTAAAACACGTCACAAAGCGCTTGTGATCGGGGGAGACACAAAATCCGCTCCAGCCGTACTCACCCCACGGCTCCGCCTTGCCCGTTGCCAGGTTCACCAGCACTGCCGTGTGCCACTTGCCCTCGCGGTTGCCACCCGCAAGCTGGACGCCGAGTACGGCACTGGGGTTATGCGGGAGCGCACTCAGGCGCAGAATCCCGCCGCTGATTCCTGTCTCGTCGAAGAGCTTATGGGCGGCGGGGCTGAGCGTGATGGTCTTGGGGGGAGCGTTGCCCACGCGAAAGCCCGTGACATAGTCCTCCGTTTTTATTGGGGTGATGGTGCTCTTTTCTGGTTCAGGAGTGGGCGGTGCGCTGCGCTTTTTATTCTTGCCGTTTTCGTCGCACTCGTACCACTCTAGAATGTCGTCGCCTGCGTCGTCGGTCTTGCCGATGGAGAGGCCGTAGGAGATGCGCTTGCCATCGGCGCTCCAGCGTGGCGACTGGCAGGCGCGGCTCTCTTGTGTCAGGCGGACGCGCTGCGTCCCTTCCGGCGTCGTCCGCCAGAGCTGCGCCACTTTATCGCCCTTCAGCGCCGCGGAAACAATTAAAGGCTTATCCCCTTCGCGGAGCCGGAGGGGGTCGGCAGCGAGGAACGAGTGCGCCGGGGGGAGGTTAGACATAGGGAAGTACCAACGCTCTCTGCCGCTCCAGGCTCTCCCAGACATTTCCGGGCTCGCCGTAGACCAGTGTGTAGGGGCCAGCGAACTCCGCGGCGCGGGTGAGCTCTAGGCACCGCAGGAAGTCCTCGTCGCTGTCCCACTTGGCGTGGCAGCCCTCGGCATACTCGGCGATCTGCTCTAGGTTGCTGTACTTGTCTGGGCCGCCCCAGTTACCAAAATCGAAGGTCATGCCTATCGAGCCGCCCGTCTCTTCCATCAGCGTATGGATCGCTTCGGGGGTGGAGAGCGTGGGGAACCAGTTTTCCGTCATGACATGCACGCCGCGCACGTAGGCCTCCATCGCGATAATCTTAAACTGCGCAATGGACTTTGCCAGCGACTCATCGGTGAGGGGCTGCTTGCCGCCGATAATGCGGACACACTGTGCCCCCAGCTGGGATGCCTTATCAATCCAGCCGATGATCCAGTCTCGATCCCGATCCCCAAACTCCGGGTGGTTGAGATCGCCATCGTCGATCAGCAGGCTCCAGAGGGAGACTCCGGCTTCTTCGCGTGCCGCTGCCCACTCGTCTAAGTAGCAGGCACTGGTGTCGGGAAGATGAAAGTGGCACAGCTCCATGGTGGTGATGCCGCGTCTTGCCAGCTCACGCGGGACATGCAATAAATCAAGCGAGCGGCTCTCCCGGGGGGGCATCAGGCGACCTTCGGGATCACCGGGTCTGCCAGGGGCAACGGTGCCTATGAGCTCATGAAGCGCCCAAGTCGAAACCGAGAGGCGCAGAGGTGTCTGGATCATGGAAACATTGTAGCGTATTTTTCTTCACTGGTTGTTATACGGGTTTTTGAAATTTGGATATATTAATTATCATTATGGCGTGTATATTGTATCTATAAATTACAAAATGCAATAGTCAGTGATGTTTAGATGCTTTTATGTGCTTATTGACTATGTATCTATACATTTTCTGAAGAATTTTAAAGAGGAACTTATGTCTATCCGAATATCTCCGCTTTGGGGTCGCGTTGCCTTAATGGGATCTCTGGGAATTGCGCCCGTTGTTGTTGCGCCTGCAGCACATGCCATCAGCTTTTTCACCGACCTTGCGAGTACATTTCCCTCTGTCTACAGCTACGGCAGTGCGGATGGCGCGACCGTAGGCTGGGCCGAGGATGGAGTTAGCCTCTATGCCATGTACTGGGATAGTGCCAGCAATGCGACAAATTTACATCCCGCAATACTGGGGGACAACTCTGCCTCGCTTGCCTTAGGGGTTTCGGGTGACCGGGTTGTGGGCTGGGGGCTTGGCGATGCGACAGGCGGCTCGATACACGCTCTTGTTTGGAACAACTTGGTGGCTAGCGATCTGCATCCCAGCTCGCTCTTGGGGACAGGCTACTCCTCCGCGCTTGGCATTAATGCAGCAGGCGATAAGATCGTGGGCTATGCAACCGCTACCGATGCAGACCTGATGAGCAATGGTTATGTAGGAGGTGCATTTTCTCCTGTTGCCCGACGCTGGGACAATGGGTTTAACTGGATCTTGCCTGTCAATACTCTCGACAGTGCAGGCCAGCGCATCTCGTCCTCAGCGGCCTTTGGAATCAGCGGCAACATTGCGGTAGGCAATGGGTTCTTTGAGACCCAGGGCTATGACAGCGCGATTCTCTGGGATGGCATCACCAGCTACCGCCTGAGTGATCTCTACTCCCAAGCTCGTGCGATTGATGGCGGCGAGCTGGGCCTGAGTGGAGCGCGTACCGTTGGCGTTCAGGAGAACCAAGCCTATGTTTGGAATGGAGTCAGCAGCGGGACAAGCCTGCACCCCACGAGCTATCTGGGAGTGGGGGGCACCTCCGAAGCTCGTGCGATCTCTGGCAATCTGATCGTGGGAGTTGGGGCAGGCGCAAACACGGCCAACCTCAACCGCGCACTAGCTTGGCAGAATGGTGTTTTTTACGATCTTCACTCCCAGCTTGGTCTGGCGGACGATGCCATCTCGGAAGCGACTTCTGTAGATAGCCAGGGCTATGTCTCAGGCAACTACATCGTTAATGGCGAGAAAAAAGCCTTCCGGGTGAAGTTCACGCCCGTTGGGGGAGGCACACCGACGCCTGAGCCCATCGCCACACCTGTCCCAACCCCCATTCCTACCCCTGTCCCAACCCCGGAGCCGATTCCTACCCCTGCACCGACTCCCATGCCAACCCCAGAGCCGATCCCAACACCCGCTCCGACTCCGGTGCCAACCCCAGAGCCGATCCCAACGCCCGAGCCGATTGCAACGCCTGCTCCTACCCCAGAGCCCATTGCGACGCCAGATCCCACTCCTATTCCAACCCCGGAGCCTATCTCCGACCCAAATCCTCAGCCTAGCCCGGATCCGCAGGCAACGCCGGTTTCAGACCCGAGTTCCATTCCAGAGCCTAGTGCTGCTGCGCTTTTGGTTCTAGGAGGAGTCGCGCTCGCCTCCCGACTGCGGCGGCGCTGATAGCGTAGACTTTTAGTCTTTGTCTCTCTCAATTCCCAGGAACCCTCGCAGGCGATCCAGCCACGAGGGTTTTTCTTCGGGGGGCTCTAGGGTCTGGGGATGTACCGAAGGGCGTGCCCCGACCGCGGCAAGGGTTTGCTGGGCCTGCGCAAGCGCACTGGCCTCAGCCTGTGGGGTCGGGTCGGGCTGATGAAGGGTCAGGCGGGTCAAGTTCGCGGTGCGTGCCAGTGCTCGAAGCTCCATCCACTCCTCCTCGGTGAGTGCCGCACGATCCGTCGCCTCAATACTGCGACCTTCTAGCAGAGCATCTAGCACCCGGTGCACGGGAGGGGAGAGTAGGTTGAAGTTGCCTGTCTGGGCATCTTTAGAGTTCGATATGGGTTCCATGGTATTTCTTAACCGGCGCTGTTGTACTCTCTTGTTCTGTCTGTGCGACGCTACGCCGTCGCTGCTCAATAGCTCCGCTCTGCACCGCTTCCTCACGCAGAATCTTGCGTAAGTTTACCAGCCCCCGGTGAATCAGGGACTTAACGGCTCCCTCGGTTTTACCTAAAGCAAGAGAGATCTCCTGAATCGAGAGATCGCCGCCAAAGCGCAGCAAGATCGTGTCTGCCTGGTCCGCAGGCAGTGTGGCGATCGCCGCCCGGATCAGTGCTTGCGTCTCGTGACGCTCCGCGAGCTCGTGCGGGTTCGGGCCTGCGTCCTGGAGGTTTTCCATCAGCGCTCGGACATCATCTGCGGCCCCCTCTAGTGAGAGAGGTGCCTGTCCGTGTGCCCGTCGGCCTTGGTCAATGACTAGGTTGGTCGCGATTCTGCAGAGCCAGGGTAGGAGGGAGTCGCCTTGAAAGCGATACTGGGGCAGATAGTGCACCGCTTTGACAAACGTCTCTGCTGCCACATCC
>Ga0315904_10008367_pt1 | contig 13710 bp, 12 predicted proteins | sample LakEriMetagenome_6_FD_203529 | JGI IMG/M metagenome (GOLD analysis project Ga0315904, IMG submission 203529) | Freshwater fungal communities from buoy surface, Lake Erie, Ohio, United States - Buoy 12 MA120 | ecosystem: Environmental > Aquatic > Freshwater > Lake | place: USA: Lake Erie, Ohio... | reverse complement strand
TGGCACTGTCGTGCATGCGGCTCTTCACTTTTTCGTCGGCAGTACCCATGCACACAATACCATACTGGCCGATGGCCACTGCTGCTGCGCCGGTGAGTGTAGAGAACTCCATTACCAGTTCGGGTTTGTATTGTTTGGCATAATGCAAAGCATCTGCAAGGATCATTCTTCCTTCGGCATCTGTATTCAGAACTTCCACCTTCAGTCCGCTCATCATGGTGATCACATCACCCGGAGTGTAAGCATTACCATCGGGACGGTTGTCGGTCGCCGGCACTAAAGCAACCACATGAACCGGCAGTTTTTGTTGGGCGATTGCGTACATGGAGCAACCTACCACGGCGGCACCTGCCATATCCGATTTCATATAATCCATGGAGCCGGGAGTCGGTTTGAGACTCAGGCCTCCGGTATCATAAACCACACCTTTGCCGACCAGCACAACAGGTTTTTTGTTGACCGCGTTACGGGGTTTCCATTCCATGACAGTAAAAGTGGGAGGATCGATGCTTCCCAAGTTTACAGCCAGAAGTCCTCCCATTTTCATCGATTTTATTTTGGCTTTGTCAAATACCTTGACACTGAAACCTGCTTTTTTCCCCATCGACTGAAAAGCCTTTGCGAGTCCGGTGGCGTTGAGAGAAATCACTGGTTCATTCACCAGATCGCGGGCCATGCAAACAGATTCGCATACTGATGCAATCTCTGCAATCTGTTTGTCATTTACATTTTTGCTGACCACATTGATTTTAGTCAATGAATTTTTCTCCGGAGCGCTTTTGTATTTGAGGAACTGATAATTGCCCAGTACCATTCCTTCAATCAGGGCAAGTATCTGCTGATCGTCGGCATTTGATACCAAATTCACTTCGGACAATTTCAGTCTATTGAGAATGGAAGTGATCTGGTCACCGGCTTTGCGGATGGTTTCCAGTGCGATATGTTCTGATTTGCCGGTGATGTCAGACCACTGTAAAATCACATGACGATGGTACTGATTGACGACTACAGTCTTATTTTTCTTCTTAAATTCAGACTTTATGAAATCGATCTCGTTTTTGGAGAAAAGCGAGTGGTCGAAATCCTGTTCGCGGGTAGTAAAAACGGCCAGCGGGGCCGACTTGCCGGGAGCTGCGGCCTTACGGATTGTCGTGTTCATTAATATGTTATAATTTTGAGCGGTTGAAATTACACATTGAGGCAGATATATCAAAACCAGGATGTTGGAAGGTGAACATTTGGCAGGCGCAATTGTTTAACTGTGACCTGATTACACTATAGCCTACACTTAAATATGAATACCGGACAACTTCTTTCAAAAGCCCTGCAGGGTAATTTTCTCTCGGCAGAGGAAGGTAAGTTCCTTTTTCTCAACGCTTCTACGCCCGAATTGATGGCAGTGGCCAATGAGATGCGACGCCAGCGGGTTCCCGGCAATGTGGTGACCTGGATCATTGACCGCAATGTCAATACCACCAACGTTTGTATCGCAAACTGCAAGTTCTGTAACTTTTACAGGATTCCCGGGCACGAGGAATCTTACATTACCACCATAGATCAGTACAAAAGAAAGATTGAGGAAACGTTTCGCTTCGGAGGCGATCAGCTGCTTCTCCAGGGCGGTCATCATCCTGATCTTGGACTGGCTTATTATACCGGGCTGTTCCGTGAACTGAAATCACTCTATCCCCGCCTGAAGCTGCATGCACTCGGTCCTCCCGAAGTGGCTCATATCTCCAAGCTGGAAGGCATGACCCACACTGAGGTGCTGACAGCACTGAAAGAGTCGGGGCTCGATTCGCTTCCCGGCGCGGGAGCAGAAATCCTGAATGACAGAGTCAGACGAATGATCTCCAAGGGCAAATGTTCAGGTCGTGAATGGCTCGATGTGATGCGTGCTGCACACCGGCTGGATATCACCACATCTGCTACAATGATGTTCGGTCATATTGAAACTTTGGATGAACGGTTCGAGCATCTCGTTTGGCTGCGTGAAGTGCAGTCTGAGAAGCCAGCCCATGCCAAAGGCTTTATCGCATTTATTCCCTGGCCTTTTCAGGATGAAGGAACACTGCTTCAAAGGGTCAAAGGCATTAGAAACAATGTCACTTCCGATGAATATATCCGGATGCTGGCCATCAGCAGAATCATGCTTCCCAATATCACGAACATACAGGCCTCCTGGCTGACGGTCGGTAAATCGGTGGCACAGGTATGCCTCCATGGCGGCGCCAACGATTTTGGTTCTATCATGATTGAGGAAAACGTGGTATCTGCAGCAGGAGCTCCTCACCGTTTCACCAGTCAGGGTATTCAGGATGCCATCCGGGAGGCAGGTTTTGAGCCGCGGCTTCGCAACCAGCAGTATGAATTCCGTGAATTACCTGTAGTCATGGAACAACAATTGATCGATTATTGAAGTTAATGAAAGGTCAGCCCTTTCATCCGCCCATGAAAAGAATTGTTACAATCGTCATTTTGTTTTTGTTTATCGCGAAAGCGACCTGGGCAACACACAACCGCGCCGGCGAAATCACCTACGAACAGATATCGCTGCTTTTCTACAAAGCCACGATCACAACCTACACCAAAACATCTTCACCCGCCGACAGGAATGAACTCGAGTTGTTCTGGGGTGATGGCACCAGTTCCATTCTGCCGCGTGTTTCTTTTCAGGATAACTTCGGTGGCCCTGGAAGCGATATCAGAAAAAATATTTACGTGGGTTTTCATACTTACCCCGGTCCTTCAGTCTATAAAATGTTTTTCGAAGATCCCAACCGCAACGGTGGTGTGATCAATATTCCCAACTCCATCAATGTTCCTTTTTATGTGGAAACACAGTTGATCATTTCAGCTGCATTGGGTTTCAATAATTCACCGGTTCTGCTGCAGGCACCGATCGACCAGGGAACACTCGGTCAGGTATTCATTCACAATGCCAACGCATTTGACCCCGACGGCGACAGTTTATCCTATGAACTCGTATTCTGTAAAGGTGCCGACGGACTGACCATACCGGGCTATACTTATCCGACTGCCAGTAATTTTTTCGCACTGGATCCGGTAACCGGAGATCTTGTTTGGGACAGTCCTCAGCAAATTTGTGGTGAATACAATGTCGCCTTTCTGATCAAGGAGTGGAGGCAGGGGGTTCAGATCGGATATGTTACGCGCGACATGCAAATCACCATTGTGTGTAACAACCCCAACAACAACGTTCCGCCCAACATCGCTTCTATTGCTGATGTATGTGTCACCGCCGGCGATTTTCTTTCATTCAATGTCACCGCCACAGATGTAAATCCTGGCACTACCATTACCTTGACCGGAACCGGAGCGCCGCTTACCCTCGCAGTGTCTCCGGCCGTATTCACGCAGCCTGTTACCGGCAGCAGTCCTTTGACACAGCCTTTCGAATGGCAAACTGAATGTGAGCATGTCAGGAAACAACCGTATCAAATGGTGTTTAAAGCGGAGGATGATGATCCGTTTATCAGACTGGTTGATCTGGAGAATGTGCGGATCACGGTAGTTGCTCCCGCTCCGCAGAACCTAACGACTACGCCTGTGGGAAATGCCATTCAGCTGGCCTGGGATCCCAGCATCTGCCAGCAGGCATCAGGTTATTCGATTTACAGACGCGCCGGATTTTTCGGATTTATACCAGGCCCCTGCGAAACCGGTGTTCCTGCTTACACAGGTTATGTTAAGATCGCATCAGTTACCGGATTGACCAACACTTCATTCAACGATAATAATAACGGAGCAGGTTTGTCGCCTGGAACAGATTACTGTTACATGGTGGTGGCCAATTTTGATGATGGTGCCGAGAGTTACGCTTCCGCTGAAGTCTGTACCACTTTGAAGAAAGATCTTCCTGTAATTACCAATGTAAGCGTCACTACTACTTCTTCATCAACAGGTACCATGTCTGTTGCCTGGAGTAAGCCGACAGATCTCGACCTGAATCAGTTTCCTGCACCTCATGAGTATCGCATTCTGCGTTCACAGGGAACCGGTACCTCGTCGTTTACTGCAGTGGGTACCACCTTCGATCTTAATGACACCACTTTTAATGATGTCGGTTTGAACACTGTTGCAAACGGTTATACTTATCGCATCGATCTTTATTCAACAGTCAATGGCGTATTGGAGTTGGTGGGTCCGTCTCAGAAAGCCTCTTCCGTTTTCCTCTCCATCGCGCCAAGCGACAATCAGCTGAATCTGTCATGGAATCTGGAAGTGCCGTGGCAAAATAATTATTATGCAGTGTATCGATTCAACGGTACTGCATGGGATTCCATCGGCTTCAGCAATACCACCGCCTATGCCGATACCGCGCTGGATAACGGTGTTGAATACTGTTATTATATCAAAAGCTCGGGAGATTATTCAGGTCCCGGATACATCAGTCCGATCATCAACCTTTCGCAGGAAGCATGTGCGACTCCGGTTGACAATGTTCCGCCTTGTCCGGTGCAAACCGACAGCAGCACTGTGGAGTACGATTGTATAGAAAAAGAGATCCGCTTTACCTGGTCAGCTCCTGCAGATACCTGCGATGAAGATGTGCAGTCTTTCAACATTTATTATTCTCCCACGCAAAACGGAGCCTTTTCTTTACTCGAAACCATTTCCGATGGCAGTGCTACTGAATTTGTATACACCAACGAGAATTCCGTTGCCGGTTGCTGGTATGTGACTGCTGTGGATACAGCAGGAAATGAAAGCCCTCCAGGTGCGCCGTTTTGTGTTGACAACTGTCCGGTGTATGATTTACCGAACGTATTCACTCCCGACGGCGACGGTCGTAATGATGAATATAATCCATTCCCGTACCGGTACGTCAGAAGTATTGACATCAAAATATTCAATCGCTGGGGTCTTGAAGTTTTTTCAACCACTGACCCTGATATCAACTGGAATGGTTCTACCGATAACACAGGAAAGGAACTGCCGGAAGGCGTTTACTACTACATTTGCAAGGTCAATGAAATTTTCATTGACGGCGACCGTGCCCGTGAATTGAAAGGTCATATTCAGCTGATCAGAGGCGGTACAAAAAACAGCAATTGATTTATGTTTACCGGAATAGTTGAAGCCACAGGCAAAGTGGTATCCGTAGCCAGGGATCTGGATAATGTTCATTTTGGTATCGAATGTACTTTTACGGAAGAACTTCGTGTTGATCAGAGTGTAGCACACAACGGTGTTTGTCTGACCGTTGTTTCCATTGAAGGCAATGTCTTCAAAGTAACAGCTGTTTCCGAAACCTTACAGCGCACCAACCTCGGTCGATTGAAACCGGGAGATATGGTCAACCTGGAAAGGAGTATGATGATGAACGGCAGGATTGACGGACACATGGTTCAGGGTCATGTTGATTGCACCGCAGAATGCGTGGAGGCCGAAGACCGGAACGGAAGCTGGCGATTTGCCTTCCGTTATCAGGCTGCAGGAGAAGGTATGATCACGGTTGAAAAAGGATCAGTTTGCGTGAACGGAGTGAGTCTTACCGTGGTGGATTCCGAACCGGGGTTCTTTTCTGTGGCGGTGATTCCTTACACTTTTGAAAATACCACATTCAGGAATCTCCGAAAGGGGGATACCGTCAATATAGAATTTGATATTATCGGGAAATATGTAGCCAGATACCTGGCCCTTCAGCAAAAGGCTTAAACCCAGCCTGGCATGTCTTTGATCTTGCCCGACATTTGCAGCCACATGACCAAAATGGTAAGCAATCCAAAACCAATAGCCAAAGCGATGGTCATGGTTTTATACTTGCTGGCATTGCCCTGAAGCTTCTTAAACCGGTAGATATTGAACACCGCTTTCTCCGCTCTGTAAAAAGAACTTTCGCCTTTTACGATATAGTCGAAAGCACCGTACTGCATGGTTTTAACAGCCACTTCAATCTTATCCTGACCGGAAAGCATGACCACATCGACCTCAGGATCCTGTTTTTTGATTTCCTGGAGCACATCCAAACCATCCATGGCGTCCTTTTTGACGGAATTCAGGTAAAAGTCTAGGAAGACAATTCCGGGCTTTTCACTCAGGTTTTTCAGACAGTCTTCACCGGTTTCAAAAAGTTTAATCTCGTAAGAAGTCATTTTGGCAAGATGGTCTTTAAGCATCTCAGCCAGAACCGGATCGTCATCAACGATAAAAATCTTCTTTCTTAATTCAGACATAGCTAACCGGGGTTGTTAATCGCAGTGCAATGATAAGTGAAATGGATGAATTATCAAAGGGCTGAAAGTTCCGCCTTAAGCTCTTCAGATGCTGTATTAACCACAATTTCAAGCTTTTCCAGTAAGCCTGGGATTTGGTCGAGGTTTTGGCCTTCACCGGCACCCGATTCAATGGCATAGGCCAGTTCAACGCCTGATGCCACACCCATGTATTTCAACTGTGATTTCAGGGAGTGTGCAGAGGTTTTCAATGATTTCCAGTCACTTGCAGCTACCTGTTCCTTCATCTGCGCAAGCGATGGTCCGGCAGCATTCAGAAACATGTTTACATATTTGGTGATTTTGGCAGCATCGTTGGATGCAAATGTCTTCAGAAAGGTGAGGTCGGAAACTGTGCCCATGATTAAATAAACAAAATAGAACCCCAAAGTAACTAAAAATCCTGCTTCCTGCTGCGGATTAGTTGGTAAAAGGCAGTCGGATAATGAATTCCGTGTAAGAATCTGGCTCGGAATTCACTTCCAGCCGGCCATGATGGCCTTTGACAATAATATCATAGCTGAGCGATAAACCAAGTCCGGTACCTTCTCCGGCAGGTTTGGTGGTAAAGAAAGGATCAAAGATTTTCTTTTTGACATGATCGGGAATACCGGTTCCGTTGTCCCTGATCTTGATAACCACAAATTCATCCTCCACGCTGGTGCTGACCCCGACCGATGCAGTAAACCCCGGGCCTTCTTTCTTGACCCGCTGCCCAACAGCATAAAAGGCATTGTTAAAGAGATTGATGAGTACCCGGCTGATATCCTGCATCACGATATCAACTTTTGGAAGTGCAGGGTCAAGGTGCTTGATGATTTCGGCTGTAAAGGTGGTGTCGCGCGTTCGGTTTCCATGGTAGGATAGATCGAGTAATTCGTCGACCATCCTGTTTAGGTCGGCTGACGTCTTTTCTACCTGTCCGGCTCTGGAGTGAGTAAGCATTCCTTTCACTATTTTGTCGGCCCGCTTCCCATGCGTATTGATCTTTTGCAGGTTGGCGACAAGGTCATTCATGATCTCCTGCTTATCCTGATCATTGTCGGAGTGTTTCAACTCTTCAATGAGCTCGGTTGACAACTCCGAAAAATTATTGATGAAATTGAGAGGGTTCTGAATTTCATGGGCGATTCCTGCCGTCAGCTGACCAAGAGAAGCCATTTTCTGAGAGTGCACCAGCTGCTCCTGGGCTGCGATCAGTTTTTGATGAGTTTCAGAGAGCTCTTTATAAGCCTTGTCGAGCTGATCATGCGATCTTTGCTGATTGCGATACCTGTTGTAAACAAATACGGTAACCAGAATGATAAAGGCGAAAGCGATGAAAAGATTTTTTCGGGTTGATTGTGCCTTACTCACTTCCAGCTCCTTTTGTGTTAAAGCGAGTTCCTGCTGCTCTTTTTCACGGGTCAGTTGTTTGATCCGCTCTTCACGCTCGATGCCTGCCTGATCAGAAAGTTTTTTGGCGATGTTCAGGTCTTCGATAATCTTTTCTTTCTCCAACCGCTCGATCTCAGCTTCTATCACCAGCCGGTTCTTTTCAATCTCATCAGGAGAAAGATTTTTAAGCGAAATTTCTGAGTTCTTGCGAAGCATTTCAGCGATCGACTCCCGTTCCACCAGGTCACGCCGGGTGAACTGACTGTTCAAAATTCTGGAACGCTCCACGGAATCGATCGAATCGCGAAGAGAAACATACAGGATGTTGTAATCATTCGATTTTTGATGGTCGCCGGCGAGGGAGCCGATGGTAAAAATTTTCAGGTAAGTGTCTTTAAGCAGTTTGGCAACAGATAGCTGATCTGACAGGCTCATGCTTTTGAGAAAAAGTTCAGCGGCATTCTCGTACTGATTTTGACGGAAGGCGATAATTCCCTTATCACGCATGATCAGCGCCTGACCTGAACGGTCGCTGGTACTTTCGAATACTTTTAATGATTCATCCAGATAAGTCAGCGCTTCTTTATGATTTCCCCGGCGAATGGCCAGCTCTGCCAGCTGCACGCCAATCCTGGCTTTTTCATACCGTTTACCCAGCACCCCGAATCCGTCGTACGACTGCCTGAAAAACTTGCCGGCCTGCTGAAAATCTTTCATGCCGAAATAAGCCTGGGCGATCAGACTGAAAGCGATCGTTTCCACATCTTTCACATCATACTGCTGAGCATGACGAAGTCCGCTATTATATATCTGAACAGCTTTTTCATGCTCCAATGTTAAGTGGTGAACAAATCCTTTGAGCAAACGATAGACTGCCACTTCGCGATTTTGTTCGAGCTGGGTACAGGCATCTTCAGCAATGGTAAAAAAAGAAATGGCTTTTTCATTGTTGCCGTCCTGCAGTTCTATGAACGCCAGGTTGGTGGCAGCATCAATGATGTTCTGATAATTCTTGTTTTTGGTAGCGGACTGGAGTTTTTTCTCATTGACCAGTTTCGATCCCGATAAAAATCCTCCATGGTATTCGGGCGGGAAATAGAAGAGCCCTTCCTGATCGCACGCGTTTTCATAAAGTGCAAAAAGGTTATTTCGTTTCTTGTCTTCCTTTTGTGCAAAGGCCAACTGAAAGACGGCGATCAATACGAAACAAACAATTTTACTGACCCTGCTGAACATAAAAAATATTAAAGTAGGCTTTGCCGTCCGGCGATAAGGGGCAAATATAGGAAAAGCAAAGAACGGAAAACAGGGTTATCCGCTGATGATTCTGCCATCGTCCATGACAATGTTGCGATGGGTGCGACGGGCAAAATCCTCATCATGGGTAACTACCAGCAGGGTTTGCTTGCCCGAAGATGCCAGTTCATGGAAAATTCCGAAAACGATTTCACTGTTTTTATTGTCGAGGTTCCCGGTGGGCTCATCGCACATGATAATCAATGGGTTGTTGATAAGCGCACGGGCAATGGCCACACGTTGTTTTTCTCCGCCCGAAAGCATATTAGCGCGTTTGTGCGCTTGTTTGGCTATGCCAAGGGTTGTCAGGTGATCCATGGCATTCTTTTCTATTTCAGCTGCATCCAATTTGCCGAGTTTGAGACCCGGCAGCATGACATTCTGCAGAACCGAAAATTCAGGCAGCAAATAATGGAATTGAAAAACAAAACCGATCTTTTCACTCCTCACCCTGGCCAGTTGCTCTCCGGAAAGTCCTCTCATTTGTTTGTCATCAATGATGAGGTCTCCCTCATAATCGGTATCCATAGTGGAAAGAATATAAAGCAGCGTGGATTTACCGCAACCCGATTTTCCGGTCACACTCACAAATTCACCCAGCCGGATGTTGAACGTAACATCATGCAGTACCTGAAAAGTTACCGGGTCATGAAAGTACTTGTTGATGCCCTTTGTTTCAAGGACAATTCTTCCGTCGTTCATTTGCCTCTGATAATAATGACCGGATCAATTTTGCCGGCCTTTTGTGCGGGGAACATTCCTGCTATGAAAGTGGTGATCAGCGCGAAGATAATCCCGATGAGATAGTAGAGAATATTATAATTTACCGGAAAGGTGTGGATGGCAGGAAGCGCAGCTGTTTCGAAAGGGATGTTGTCGATTAAGTAAGACAGCGCCAGACCGACTATCAGTCCAATGATACCACCTATCACACCGATGATCAAGGAGAGGTAAATGAAAATCGAGCTCACGTCTTTTCCTGAAAATCCGGTTGCCTTGAGAATGGCAATGGAGTCCATTTTTTCGTAGATCATCATGTTCAGGATATTGTAAATTCCGAATCCGGCTACGATCAGCAGGGCAATACTCACCGCGAAAGTGATGGTGTTTCTCACATTGGTACCCGATTCAAATTGCGCGTTGGCGGTTTGAACATCTTCCGCATCCACGTTATACAAGGCGCTTAGTTCTCTTGCCATGGCAGGAGCCAGGTTCAGGTCGTGAAGCTTCACCTGGATATCGGTATAGTAACTTTCTGTTTTGCCGAGCAGTTTCTGGGTGGTGCTGAGGGAGGCATAGCTGTTCACCTCGTCAATCTGGGCAAGTCCTTGCTGAAAGATGCCCACCACTTTCAGTGAAATCTGATCGCCGCGGGAGGAAGTGATCTGAATGATTTCGCCCACATTGGTCATCATTTTGTCGGCAACACCTTTGCCCAGTACAATGGAATTTGCCACCTTATCGAGATCACGCGCGTCCCCGCTGATGATGTAATCATTGAGAAAAAAATATTCCAGTTCCGTGCCGACATCAATGCCGTTCACGATGCCGGTGATGTCGAGAACGCCCACATTGTAAAATACCTGAGCCGACACTTTAGGAGCTACTGCCATCACCCGCGGATCGGAATGCAGGGCTTTGAGGATCGGAATGCTGTTGTAGATTTCAAGTCGGCTGTCGGAGGGCTTGATTGAATGTACCACATTCAAAGTGTGCATGTAGTCGGGATGCCTTTCAACCGGCTGCATGGGCGTGGCACTAACGGCATTGAATAAACGAATATGCGGTGTGCGATTGAGGATCAGACTGTCGAGCATCCTGTTCAGACCTGTCATGAAACTCATCAGTGTAATGAACATCCCGATGCCGAAGGTGACACCGGCAGCTGCCACCACCGATTGTTTCATCCGTGCCCGGATAAGCGTCATGGAAATGCTGAAGATGAGTTTGAAATTCATCGCTGTGGCATGATGATACTGGTGTTTTGGTCAATGCCGGATAAAATTTCCGCCCATTGCAGGTTTCTGATTCCAACCTTTACACTAACGGTATCGTTACCGGATGTGATGACCCTGTCATCGCTGATCAGACAGGAAGCGGGAATGGTGAGCGCATTCTTTTTTTTCGCAATCAGAATGTTGGCTTCTACCGATAGGTTGGGGTACAGGGTTTCGGGTGCCCTGGTAAATTCGGCGAAAACCCGGAAGGTTCTGGTGCGGCTGTTCATGTAGGGTTCGATATTTCTGACAACACCTTCAAAACTTTTTCCCTTGTAACTGTCCATGGAAACAAAAACCTTCTGACCGGTTTTGATTTTAACGATGTCAAATTCATCCACCTGCATCTCAATTTCAAATTTGCCCGTTTCACCTGCCACCCCCAGGGGAGTTTGTGATCCTATCCATTCACCCGGTTCTTTCAGGATATTATAAATTGTTCCCGACAAACGGCTTCTGACAATAAAGTCATTTTTTTGTTTTTCAGAAATCTTCAGAGAGTTCAAGGCTTGTTTGTAAGCTTTTTCGAGCTCCAGTTTAGTTTGACGATACTGAAGCATGATGGATTCATACTCCGTTTTGGAAGATTTGAAATTCAGTTCTCTTTTTTCAAGATCGATCTTAGATCCCACCTGCTGCTGCCATAACATTTGTTGCCGTGCCAAAAGCAGGGAGTCGTTCAGCATTTTTTCCCGCGCAAGCGACAATCTTTTTTCAAGTTCACCTAATGTGTTCGACTGAGGGCCAGTTTTATCACGGAGCAGCTCAGCGCTGATGCGCGCGTTTTCAGAATTCAGTGCTGAGATGGTATTGTCGATCAGAAACAATCCGGTTTCAGGTGTAATCGTGTCGCCGGCTTTGACAAGGTTGCTGATGAGGATGCCGCTGTAGGGAGAAAAAATTTCGTACTGACCGGATGCCTTGATAATACCGGAGGCATAAACCGACTCGGTAATGTCTCTTCTCTCAGGTGAAAGGGATGGCTCTCGTTCTTTACATGATTGAAAAAGAGAAAGTGCAATCACTCCCAAAAATACCAGATGGCGGAAACCGGTTTTCATCATGAAAAAAGTTTAATATGAATTCACTTACGGGCAGAGGTCTTCCTCTATTCACTGATTACCACTTTGCGCGACAAAGTACCCTTTTCTCCGGTAACGGAAACTATATAGATGCCGGCGGGCAATCGATCGCAAAGGTAACGGAATCTATAAACTCCTTCATAGAAATACCTCTCTTCTATCACTTCAATTTCCTGATAAATATCATTAAAACGTGAGGGTTAGCGTGTCCTGATTGAAAAGGTTGTGATGCTCGGTCCACCACAACACATCGATGCCGGCATGGCCCGACTGCCAGTTGTGAAAACCGATTGATCCCGGACGTTTGGCGCCATTATGATTCGACCAGCCGTGAATGTGAAGTTGGGTAATGTGTGGATGTAGCGTGGGCTGACCGGCCGCAGAAATCGAGACCAGAATCCAGGCAATGAAAAAGATAAGAATCCTGATCATTCGTTTTACCTGCTTAAAGCACGCGCAAAGTAGGGCTAATAAATCAAATTGCGGATGATGAATGCCAACCTGCTCACGGATTGCCCCGGGTAGCAGACTTGTGAATGACCGATCTAATTGGCTTTTAATCGTTTCTCGGTTGCTAAGGTAAGACCGAAGTCCGTGACAGGGATCAGTGCCCGACCTTGTAGAATAAAAAAAACCCGAAGCGGACTTCGGGTTTTGTGGGAGCAACAGGGTTCGAACCTGTGACCCCCTGCTTGTAAGGCAGGTGCTCTGAACCAGCTGAGCTATGCTCCCTTAAAATTTGGGACTGCAAATATAGGGAGTATTCCTGTTTATGCAATATTTTTTCAGAAATATTGCAATTAATTATAAATCAATTATATGGCGGACGCTTACTATAATATGGCGAAGCCGAAATCAGGATTTTTGATGCAGGATGGCTCGGTTCCGAAATGCCTACCTTTGCTTTAATTTGTCTGTTATGTAATGGCCTCTCCCCAATTCGAAAACTCTCTCAACGACGGCATACACGCTGATCTGAAATCACTTGCAGGATCCTGGACCGGCACCACCAAAGTTTGGTTCGAGCCCGGCAAGCTGGCCGATGAGTCGCCTTTCTCTGCTGAGGCCAGATCTGTTTTGGGACATCGCTTTTTGCATGTAGAATATCAGGGTTCGCTTCAGGGAAACCGGATCGATGGCATCATGATCTTAGGCTGTTCTCTCGGCATGCAGCAAATGCAGTGTGCCTGGATCGACAGTTTTCATAACGGCACGGCAATCATGTTTTCGGAAAATAACGGCACCTCGTTTCCGTTTTCTGTAAAAGGAAGTTATGGTTCCGAACCTAAGTGGGGCTGGCGGACCAACCTGGAAATTAACAGTCCTGAAAAATTCACGATCACTATGTTCAATATTTCACCGGACGGCGAAGAAGCTAAAGCGGTGGAGATGGTATTTGAGAGAGGATCTTTATGATTTTGCGGATCAATTATGATGCCTGTCGGGCCATTCAAATATTAAGTTGGAAATAGATATAATATTTATCTAATGAATTTGTTTATCAGAGGATGCAGGCAGGGATATTTTATGAGGAGGCGTTTGTTGGTTTTGTTGGTTTTTGTTTTTGTTGCTGCTTCCGCAGAAGCGCAGCAAATGATGGTGTCTCCCGATTCGCATGATGACTTTTCATTGGGTTACTCTAAAGTGATTGGACAGGATGAAGGTGGATTTTATGTTTTATCGAGCAATCTGAGTCTCGGTATCAGCAATGACAGAGTC
>Ga0315904_10008365_pt1 | contig 13712 bp, 11 predicted proteins | sample LakEriMetagenome_6_FD_203529 | JGI IMG/M metagenome (GOLD analysis project Ga0315904, IMG submission 203529) | Freshwater fungal communities from buoy surface, Lake Erie, Ohio, United States - Buoy 12 MA120 | ecosystem: Environmental > Aquatic > Freshwater > Lake | place: USA: Lake Erie, Ohio... | reverse complement strand
ATAAAAATTTCATGTTCAATTATAAATATTTTGAACATGCAAATGTGCAAAAATGTAAATAATGTTGAATTGACTATTTTCTTAAATAATGACCTTACATTTGCTGTCTTAAAAAAACGACTGCTCTTTTACATGATTACGAGACGAAATATTAGAATAAATGTTTTTCAAACCATTTACGAATTAGCACAACAACAAAGCGAATTTAGCAAAGCAGAAGCCCAAAAATATTTTTTACAAAAATTAGATTCTACCGAAGCGTTGCTTGCGGCCGCAACTCAACTTGTGTATTCGGTTTCTAACTATGTACTGATTTATGCAAACCAGCGAGCATCTAGGCGATTAGCAAACACCGATGATAAGAATGTAATTACCAAGCTTACGCAGAATCAAATACTTCTTGGTTTGAAACGTAATGAAAAATTTACGGACGTACTTAAAAAACACAAATTGAGTAACATCTTTGATGATTCCTTTATTAAAAAGTTATTTCTCCTTGTTTTTGATAACCCAATTTATCGAGCTTACATACATCAACCTGAATTGTCGTTGGCTCATGATAGAAAAGTAATGGACATGATTGCTGAAGTTTGCATATTTAATAATGATGATACAACGAATGTATTAACAGAGCATTTTATGAATCTTTACAACGATGATGAATTAATAAAAATAGGGATTGAGCGAGTCTTTACGAATCCTGCTACTTACAATTTTAGTAAACTAATAAGCCAAGATAAATTACAATACGGAGAAGATCTCATTAATTGCTATTTCGATAAGAAAGATATTTTGTTCCAACTTATTGAACCTAAACTTATTAATTGGGATGCTGAAAGGGTTGCCATCATCGATACGATACTTTTACACCTTGCAATCAGTGAGATGCTTTATTTCCCTAGTATTCCATTAAAAGTTACGATTAACGAATACATCGATATTGCAAAAGAGTATAGTACTCCGCAAAGTGGCCAATTCGTAAATGGTTTACTTGATAATGTGAGAAAAGACCTTGAGAAGGAGAATAAAATATTTAAACAAGAATTTAAAAAATAATATATGCGATGCGTTTATTCATGGATTCTAATGGCTGTTGTTTTAACGACTTCTTGCAACGAGTCTCAACGCGATGATGATGCGCTTACAGGAAAACTTTCGACATCTTTAGTCGACAATCCAATAGGGATTGATAAGCATGATAAAAAAGAGTTGCAGCAACTTGGACATTTAATGTTTCAAGACACTTTACATAATTTGGGTAAAATACAGGAGGGCGAAATTGTGAATGCAGAATTTGTGTTTAAAAATACAGGTAAAAAAGCGGTATTGATCAATAATGCAACTGCTTCGTGTGGTTGCACAAAACCGAGTTATCCAGAAGAACCGATTGACGTGAATAAAGAAGGTGTTATTAAAGTAAGTTTTAATAGTGAAGGAAAAGTAGGTTACAATAAGAAGGCAATTTCTATTAACACGAATGCATATCCAGCTATTTATAATTTATATATAGAAACAGAAGTCGCAAAATAATCCGCGAATTCGCCTTGCCTTGAGACTTTATGTAATACTTTTGGCATCAAAATATAATTTTAACTTTTTAATAAAAACATAATATGAATCCAACAGATTTGATTTTAATGATGGGGCAAAACGATAAGCAAAGCCCAATGGTATCTATGCTTTTTATGCTAGGTATGTTAGCGGTTATGTATTTTTTCATGATTCGACCGCAAATGAAAAAAGCAAAAGAACAAAAAGAGTTTTCGAATTCTACAGATGCCGGGGAAATGATAGTAACCATTGCAGGCATTCATGGTAAAATTATTCGAACCAATGAAGACGGGACGATTTCGGTAGAGGTGGATAGAAACACAATTTTGAAAATGGAGAAAAGTGCAATTTCAATGGAAATGACAATGGCGTTGCGTAAGAAAAACGCACCAGTAGCCAAAGCTTAAATCATGTTGACTTAAACTCTTCTTTCGAAAATATTTATTGCAATGCAATTACTACAAATTCTTAAAAACAAATACTTTATTGTAACTGTAGTTTTTCTTTGCTGGATTTTTTTCTTCTCACAATATGACGTGTTCACACAATATAAGCAGCACTCAGAATTAAAAGAGATGAAGCGTAAAATTAAGTATTTGCAGGAAGAAATTGCACATTTAAAATCTGAAAAAGAGTTGTTGAAAAGCGACAAAGCAACTTTAGAGAAGTACGCTCGCGAGAAGTATTATATGAAATCTCCTAACGAGGAAGTTTATGCCTTTGATACCATGAAGTCTAACTCTAATGACTCAATTAAGTAAAATGATATAATTTGAAGACGCTTTTGGTTTTTTTTGTGCATTGCACAATCTTTTTTTTATTTTTATCCACACCTTTTTTTTCGACGGCACAAACTAAATATACTATCAGCGGGCATGTAAAAGATGCTAGCAGCGGTGAAGATTTGCCTGCAGCTTCTGTAAACATAATCGAATTAAAAAAAGGAATTGTATCGAATAGTTATGGATTTTATTCCATTACAGTTCCGCAAGGGAATTATACATTAAAAGTAAGTTATCTTGGTTTTACGACTCAAGAAATCGTCATCAAATTGAATACAAATACGGTGCTTGATATTGAGCTTTTTCCTAGGAAATTAAGTACCCAAGAAATTGTTGTTAAGGATAAGCGCAAAGATGAGAATGTTAAAAGCACAGAAATGGGTGTGCATCAGCTTTCAGTTGAAAGTATCAAAAAGCTACCTGTAATTATGGGTGAAGTTGATATACTTAAAACACTTCAATTATTACCTGGTGTAAGTTCGGCTGGTGAAGGGCAAAGTGGGTTTTACGTAAGAGGGGGAGGTCCGGATCAAAATTTAATATTATTGGATGATGCGGTCGTTTACAATACAGGTCATTTGTTCGGATTCTTTTCCGTATTCAATGGTGATGCGGTTAAGAATGTAACACTCATTAAAGGAGGGATGCCTGCAAATTATGGTGGACGTCTTTCTTCGGTGGTAGATATTAGCATGAAAGAGGGCAATATGAAAAAGATGCAAATTGACGGTGGCATTGGTTTAATTGCTTCTCGATTTTCGATTCAAGCCCCCATTATAAAAAACAAAGCTTCGTTTATGATTAGCGCACGACGAACCTATATTGATGCACTTGTAAAACCATTTGTTGCGGGAACTAGTAATTTTAGAGGTTCTGGATATTATTTCTATGATTTAAATACCAAAATGAACTATATTCTTAATAAGAGGAATCGATTTTATTTGAGTGGTTATTTTGGTAAAGATGTGTTTACATTCCGTAATCAAGAAAGTACATTTGCGGTGAAAGTTCCTTGGGGTAATCGAACTGCGACGGCACGCTGGAATCATGAATTTAGCAATAAGCTATTTCTGAATACTACGGCTATGTTTAATGATTACAATTTTACTTTCAATGGTTCGAGCAATGATTTTGCATTGAAATTATATTCAGGAATCAAAGATTGGACACTCAAATCGGATTTGGATTTTTACAGTAAGTTCAATCATAATTTCAAAGGAGGTGTGAATTATACATATCATACATTTACACCTAGCACAGTGAGCGGATCAGCGGGTGGAATAGAATTGGAGCCTAATCAAACATTCAAAAAATATGCGCATGAATTAGGCGCTTATGTCTTAGATGAATTTGATATTACGCCTCGATTACAAGTTAATGCTGGCTTGCGATATTCTCAGTTTTTACAAGTTGGTCCCTACAAAAGGTATTCATACGATAGCAATGATAAAATATTGGACAGTACGAGTGTTGCCGCCAATGAAATCGCAAAATCTTATGGAGGTTTAGAACCTCGTTTCAATATTCGATACACAATAGATGCTTCATCCTCTTTCAAGGCAAGTGTTGCAAAAACCTATCAATATTTGCACTTGGTTACTAATAATGGTTCCACCTTACCGACCGATTTATGGAGTCCAAGTTCGTATTTAGTTCGCCCGCAAAAAGCATGGCAATATAGCTTAGGCTATTTCAAAAATTTTGCGAATAATAAGCTTGAAACATCTGTCGAAGTGTATTATAAAGACATGCAAAACCTCTTGGAATTTCGTGAAGGCTATACACCCAATTCATTGCGTGATGTGGATTATGATTTTGTATTTGGAAGAGGCTATGCATATGGTGCAGAGTTTTTCGTCAATAAAACAAAGGGAAAATGGACTGGTTGGCTAGGTTATACATTGTCATGGACATATCGAAATTTCCCTAAGTTAAATGGTGCAGAAAGGTATTTAGCAAAGTATGATCAGCGACATAATATTTCGTTTACATCGACCTTTGAATTAAATAAGAAATGGACATTGTCTACTGTGTTTGTTTTTGGCTCTGGTAATCGCATTTCGTTACCTACCGAATTATACACCATCGGTTCAGAATTATTTCAGAATTATGATAAACTAAATAATTATAGTTTACCGGCTTATCACCGTTGGGACGTGGGGGCTATTTTTGTACCAAAACCTAACTCAACTAAAAAATGGAAAAGCTCTTGGGCTTTCTCAATTTATAATATATATAGCCGACAAAATCCATATATAATTTATTTAGATGCAGCAGGTGGAGTTTCAAGCGCTGGTGGGGTTAAGTTGAAAGTAAAGCAAGTTTCTATATTCCCTGTTGTGCCGAGTATTACTTATAATTTTAAATTTAATTAGATGACATTACTTACTCTCTAATATTCTGAAGAGCATGTCTTCTAAATACTCAGCAGCGTAGTCACTTGTGTTCTTAGAATTCGCATTAGTGAGTTTGGGTAAATAGGTCGCAAAATATTGTTGGTCATGTGAGGTCTCGAGTAAGGTGCTACTTAATGAATTAGCGTATTTATAGCTAGGATTATAAACTGAAATAATCTCAGCTATTTGGTCGCATAATTCTTTGAAAGGTTTAAATACCTCCTCCTTATTGAATTCATGTACATCTTTAACCAGGTAAACTTTACTACTATCTGCAATTACAATTTGATTTAGATAAATTTTATTATAATCGGAATGACCTAATTTTTCAGGTAATTCATGGGTTAACAAATAAATGATAGCTTGTAATTTTTTCTTAGGGTCCTTAATATCTTGCAATTTAAAAACCACCAGAAATTCTAGGTATGACCAATACCAGTTTAAAATATATAGTAACAAGCGGTGTTTATTTTCGAAGTATCTATATATAGTTGCCTCTGTAGTGTGCATTTCAGTTGCTAACTTCTTAAATGTAAAATGTTCAAATCCTAACTCATAAATCAAGTCAATCGCATGTTTTATAATTTGTTTACCTAATTCACTACTTTCCGGATCTTTGATATATATATTCGCATTTACCCGAAATGTCAATTGCACATCCATGATGTTTCTTATTAAGTGGCAAAATTATGAATTACTTTTAGATATGATAGTATTACAATCTTATTTGATATTTTATATACTATAGTTAATAGTAATACTATTAGAGCTAAATTAAAAGCATATTTGCATAAATTCAAATCTTTATGAAACCCTTAGATAGGTTATGGCAATTATTAGCTGTTGAAAACAAAGATATTAAAGCCATTTACTTTTATGCCATGCTAAGTGGCCTCGTGCAGCTCAGCGTGCCTATTGGTATTCAATCAATCATAGGTTTTGTGATGGGCGCAAATATGGTCACTTCAATAGTTGTATTAATTGTTTTGGTTGTTATTGGTGTAATGCTTGTTGGATTGTTTCAGATGAATCAAATGAAAATAATTGAGCGTATCCAACAAAACTTTTTTACAAAAACTGCTTTTGAGTTTACCGAAATTATTCCCCGTGTCGATTTAAAACAATTAGATGACTCATACTTACCAGAGAAGGTAAATCGATTTTTCGATACCGTAACTGTTCAGAAAAGTATTTCTAAAATATTATTAGATATTCCAACTGCCAGTATTCAAATCTTATTTGGCATTATATTGTTGTCGCTATACAATAACACATTTATTATTTTCGGTTTGGTACTAGTCACTATATTGTGGGTTATACTTCGCATGAGCAGCACCCAAGGTATACAAACAAGTTCATTAGAAAGTAAGTATAAATATAAAGTGGTAGAATGGATGGAAGAAATGGCTCGTGTGGTAGATGCGTTTAAATTTAGCCAAGGTTCCAACTTTAATTTAAAAAAGACGAATGAAAATGTTGTGAATTATCTGAAGGCACGAACAAGCCATTTTAAAATACTGCTATTCCAATACCGCACGCTTGTTGCTTTTAAAGTGCTGATAACAGCTGCAATGCTAGGAATAGGTGCTGTGTTGTTGATTGAACAAAAATTAAATGTGGGTGAATTTATTGCTGCTGAAATTATCATTATGATGGTTATTAATTCAATTGAAAAACTAATTGGAAGTATAGATAGTATTTATGATGTAATCACATCGTTAGAAAAAATAGGTATGGTTACTGAGAGTAAAACTGAAAAAGAAGGGACTTTGGAATTGGATAATTTGGGTAAAGGCATAGAAGTGAATGTATCTAATTTGAGTTTTTATTATAACGATAATGCTCAAGCCTTGATTAATGTTAATTTTCATTTGCCAATTAATAGCGTCACATGTTTATCAGGACCGGAAGGTTCAGGTAAATCTTCTGTTATGAAATTGCTGTGCGGAAATTACACAAGCTTCGATGGAAATATTTTATTAAACCATATCCCAATCGGTAATTATACCCTACATTCCATACGTAAACAAGTGGGCGTATTTTCAAACTCGCAAGAGATTTTTCATGGAACCATTTGGGAAAATATTACACTGGGTCGAACCAATATCAGTGCAACAGAGGTCACGGAATTAGCGCTAAAGTTGGGGATTGAAGATTTCCTCAAAAAGCTACCGCTAGGTTATGAAACGCTCATTGATCCTATGGGAAGGCGTTTGAGTAGTACCATGACAAAAAATATTTTGATGCTTCGTGCCTTAGCGGGTAATCCTAGCTTACTTTTACTCGATGAGCCTTGGATTGGATATGAAGATGCTATTCAAAAGAAAATTCAGCATTCTTTATTACACGATTTTAAAAACACCACAATTTTAATTGCTACAAATCATCCCGACTTCGCCAACCAATGTTTACAAAACATATATATGGAGAGCGGCATAACAAAATCTAGCAAATAATACTATTTTAGACATGAGCGTATATTATAAATCAGACGAATTATCAGCGTTCCAAAAAATTTACTTGGCTAATAAGACAAGCAAGGTAAAGTATTGGTTCTATGGATTAGTATTTCTACTTATTATTATTTTGTTTTTACCATGGACACAAAATATTAAATCAAGTGGTTCTGTTACAACCTTAAAACAAGAACAACGCCCTCAAAATATTAATTCGCCTATACCAGGACGTATTGCTAAATGGTGGGTGAAGGAAGGAGATTTTGTAAAAAGGGGAGACACTATTTTACAACTCACTGAGATTAAAGAGGATTACTTAGATCCTAACTTAGTTGGGCGAACCCTTGAGCAAGTAAACGCCAAAAAGACGAGTGTAAAAAATTATCAAAGTAAAGTATCGACAGCGGCGAGTCAAATTAAAGCGTTGAAACAAGCTCAAGATTTAAAAATGCAACAACTCAAAAATAAGTTGAGCCAGTTGAACTTTAAATTAAAAGGTGAGCAAGCTGAATTTAAATCTGTGAGTAACGAATACGAATTAGCGAAGGACCAATATGAACGTCAGCAAAAGATGTTTGATGAAGGATTAGTTTCACAAACCCAACTACAACAACGAAGCGTAGCATTTCAAAATGCGTTAGCGAAGAAGATATCGTCTGAAAATAAAATTGCACAAACGCAACAAGAAATAATTAATAATAGTATTGAACAAAGCAGCAATATTCAAGATTATACCGAGAAAATTAGCAAGACGGAAGGCGAGCAATTTCAGAGTATGAGTCAAATTGCGACGAGTCAAGCCGACATTGCAAAATTAGAAAATCAAGCAACTAATTATACAATCCGCAATGGCATGTACTATGTGCTGGCTCCTCAAGATGGACAAATTATTCAAGCGAATAAATCAGGTTTGGGCGAGGTGTTAAAAGAAGGCGAGCGTATTACGGTTATTGTTCCAAACCGATTGGATTATGCGGTTGAAATGTTTGTAGAACCTGTTGATTTACCTCTAATAAGTTTAGGTCAGGTAGTAAGATTTCAATTCGATGGTTTTCCTGCTATTGTGTTTAGTGGCTGGCCTAATAATAGTTATGGTACTTTCGCGGGTAAAGTAGTGGCATACGAAAATTCGATTGGATTAAATGGGAAATTTAGAGTGTTAGTATCAGAAGATAGTACGGATAAAAAATGGCCCAATCAGTTAAAAATTGGAAGCGGTGTAAAAGGTATTGCATTACTTAAAGATGTTCCAATTTGGTATGAATTGTGGCGTAATATTAATGGGTTTCCACCAGATTACTACAAGCAAGATATTAATACATCACTTGAAAAATTAGATACTAAGAAAGAAAAGAAGTCATAGTATACACTGAATCCATGAGACGAATTTTATTCATATTATTTTTTACAATACTCAATGTAATACATGTGAGTGCTCAGGATAAAAATGTATTGAGTGCACCACAAGTATTACAGATACTTAAACAATACCATCCGATAATTCGACAAGCACAAATTGAAATTGAAAAATCAGAGGCAGATATTTTGCAAGCTCGAGCTGCATTTGATCCGATTGTAAAAATCAATACCGCACAAAAAACATTTAATGGAGAAAATTATTATCAATATACCACACCTGAAATAACTATACCAACGTGGTATGGCGTGGAGGTTAATGCTGGTTTTGAGAATTTGAAAGGTGATAGAATTTCAATCACTGAGACATTAGGGCCTACAAATTATTTAGGATTTAATATTCCGCTTGCGAAAAATTTGGTAATTGATAAGCGAAGAGCTTTTTTGCAGCAATCGAAAATTTATAATCAAATGGCTATTATCGACCAGCAGATTTTAGTCAATGATATTCAGTTTGATGCCATGCAAGCTTATTGGAATTGGGTGAGAGCTTATCAAACTTATTTAGTTGTAAAGAATAATGTAGAAGTTAACGAAAACAGATTGAATTTGGTGCGTAAAGCTTACCGTAATGGTGAACGACCAGCAATAGATACGGTTGAGAATTTGTCGCAATTGCAAAGTTTTCTGTATTTGCAAAACGAAGAGTACTTGGCATTTCAGCAGGCAGGTATTGAGTTAAGTGCTTATCTCTGGCTCGACAATAATGAAATTTATTTTTTGCCGGAAACGGTTGTGCCAGAATCGAGCTGGGACAACGAAAGCCTTATTAAATCTTTCGAATTGAATTTGGCAAACCTCTTACAAGTTGCGGAAACGCGCCATCCATCCTTATTGAATTACCAAAATAAATTAGATGTTTTACAAATTGATAAAAAGCTCAAGTTTCAAGAATTATTACCGAAACTAGATTTACAGTACAATTTTTTAGGGAAAGGCTATAATACACTCGAGTCTGTTTCTAAGGCGCCTTTATTTCAGAATAATTTTCAATATGGTTTGAAATTTGAAATGCCTGTGCGTTTATCTCAAGGTAGAAGTGCATATCGTTTAGCTAAATTAAAAATAGAAGAGACCGACTTAGACCGAATTCAAAAACGTCAGCGCATTACCATGAAGGTGAAGTATTATTTTACGGAAATGAGCATGCTTAAAAAGCAAATAGAATTACAATCAAATAATTATAATAACTACCAACGCCTTGTAAGAGCGGAAGAAATAAGGTTCGAAAATGGAGAGAGTTCTTTATTCTTGATAAATTCTCGAGAGAATAAAGCGCTAGAAGCTTTGCAGAAACTTATCGAGTTGAAAACAAAATATTATAAATCAGTCTATGCACTGCAATGGAGTGCTGGTTTGTTGAGATAGACAATAAATTCATATCGAGTTACCACACTTGTTTCTGAGATGAATGAAGGAATATTGAATTAGCGATTAAATTAAATACTTTTTTAATGATAAATTCGTTTGATAGTTTCAAAGCAAATTTTATTTAATGAGCAAGCTTAAATTATTCAAAATCTTTATGGTTTCAATTGCACTTACAACAATTGGAATATTGATTGATCGTGATGAACCAAATTCGAATTTATGGACGACCGTATTTGAGTACTTTGCTATGCTTGCCATCATTTTTGTATTAATAACGGTTACATTCATTCTTGCCACCTTTGCACTTCGGAAGCTAAAAAATTAATCATACTGGGGCGAATTCCAATACTGTTTAATTTAATTTTAGTATTTCATACAATTCCATAAATTTGCCAACCTAAAACCGAAAGTCATGGGAAGAATATTTGAAGTACGTAAAGGAGCCATGTTTGCCCGTTGGGATAAAATGGCCAAAGACTTTACCCGCATTGGAAAAGAAATTGCCATTGCGGTCAAGGCAAGTGGTCCAGATGTAGAAAACAATCCAGCACTTCGTCGTTGCTACCTGAATGCCAAAGCATGCAATATGCCTAAAGATCGTGTGGAAGCAGCCATAAAGCGAGCAATGGGAAAAGATACTACCGATTATGCGGAGGTATTGTATGAAGGATATGCACCTCATGGTGTTGCTATTTTAGTAGAAAGTGCGACAGATAATAATACACGAACTGTAGCTAATGTTCGAGCCATATTCAATAAAGGAGGCGGTTCTATGGGAAATAGTGGTAGTGTGGCATTCACATTTAACCGTATGGGCGAGTTTAAAATAAAAGGCGATGGTATCAATGCCGAAGAATTTGAATTAGAAGGTATTGATTACGGTTTGGAAGAAATTGGAGAAGATGCAGATGGTAATATTATTATTCGTACGAGCTATACCGACTTTGGTAAAATGTCTGACTTCTTAGAATCGAAAAAAATTGAGCCTATTCAAAATGGTTTGACCTATATACCTGCAAATACAGTTGAATTAAATGATGAGCAAGCCGAAGAAGTACTTAAATTGGTTGATAAAATGGAACAAGACGAAGATGTTCAAAAAGTTTATCATAATTTGAAGTAACTATATTTAATTATATGTTTTGTTTTAAAAGAAGTATAAGCTTGAAATTGTGCTTAAGAAGAATAAAAAACGCTGGCTGAATGTTGAAATTTAGCCAGCGTTTTTATTTAAATATTACTTTCCTATTTTCTCGTAACTGTCATCACAGCATTGCCCATACTAGGTATGATCGATACCATTTTGATAGCTGATTTTGTAACAGGGTCTAACCAATAAGTTGTTTTTTCTTTCGCATTATCTGATGCAATAGTTTCAACTTTCCAACATTTCTTATCGCCGATATTTTCTTCTCCCAAGTAGCTCATCGTTGACGCTTTTGATTTCATAGTTATCATATCAACTGTTGTGTATGTATAATTGAAATTTTCTTTTAATGGCATGCCTGCAAATATGATATCGCAAGCAGGTCCATCTAATATAAGTGCACCATCTATTGTAATTGGCATTTTTTGTTCGCCCATTTCAACTGTTGCAACTTGATTTGCAATTGTCATCGGTATTTTTTGTCCACCTTGTTCCATGATTCTTGATATAGGATTAAAGTTGGTTCCAAAAACAATTTCATCGGCTTGGTTACCCATTTGACTTTTTACTTCATCGCGTACTTTCCAATTTTCTCCAATCTTTTCAATGGTGCGTTTCATATCCATGGTTAAGTTTTGGCCAGATACTTCAAATTTTACATCATACAGGGTTTCACCCGCTACGAATTGGTTTGCGATTTTAGGTAACTCTTTGGATATCTTCGCTTCTTTGGCAGGCGTGTAAGTTACCTTGCTTATGTCTTGCTTCATTTCCCTTAATCGATTTGCAATATTTTCAGGGTTCTCTTGTTGGAATCTGCCATTTAAGTGCGCGGCTAGGAATTTTTCAACCTCAGCATACATTGCCATATTATTCACTGGTTTACGAAATCCATGACCTTCGTCATCCGCTAAAATATAAGAAACATCTTTACCTTTTTCGCGCAAGGCAACGACTATCTGATCAGCTTCAGCTTGTTTTACACGAGGGTCATTTGCACCTTGTATAATTAATAATGGTTTGTTTATTTTATCAGCACTAAACAAAGGGCTTGCTTCTCTGATAAGTTTTTTGCCTTCTTCTGTACTCGGGTCACCAACCATTCCATGCAAGAAGGCACGGCCACTTTCCCAGTAAGCCGGAACAGATTCTAGCAAGGTGAAAATGTTCGAAGGTCCTACAATATCAACACCGCAATTATATAAGTCTGGTGTAAAAGCGAGTCCTGCTAAAGTTGCATAACCTCCGTAACTTCCTCCCATAATAGCTACCTTATTTTTATCAGCGATACCTTTCGAGATTAAATGTTTAACTCCCCAAGTAATATCATCTTGCATAAGCTTGCCCCATTGTTTATCACCCGCATTCAAGAATTTTTTTCCGTAACCACCACTTGCTCTGAAATTCGGCTGCAGAACTGCGTAGCCACGATTGGCTAGGAACTGAGCTTCAGGATCATAACCCCAAGTGTCTCTAGGTCCTTTGGGACCGCCATGTATAAGCATTATCACAGGTAAATTCTTTCCTGAGCTTCCGACTGGTATTGTTAAATAAGCAGGTATTTCTAAACCATCACTACTTTTATAACTCATCGATTGCATAGGAGCTAAATACTGCTCTACCTCTTTTAGTTTCGGTCGTGGTGTAAATTGGAAGCTAAGTTTTTTACTTGCCACATCATACAAATAAACTGCACTTGCGTATTTATCGCCAAATGATGTTACTAAAAACTTAGAATAATCTTGCGTGCTACTTGACAAACTAATTTCACGGCCTGGTAATTGCTTTTGAATATCCTTGTACATAGCTTCCCAAGTTTTATCTTTCCAGTAGTAAGTCACTTTGTCTAACATATATGAGGTAGCGATAGGCAAATGCGTATTATCATTCATAATTAAACCACCAAAATCTACTTTATTATTTGGATCACTTTCAACTTTTTTCAAAGCCTTTGTTTGTGGGTTAAATAAGAATAATGTCGATTTGTCGATATCTCCCTTATTGGTAACCAAGTAGGCTTCTTTATTATCAGCAGTCCATGATGAGATGCTGGCTGATTCATTTACATTGTAGTTATAAATTTCAGTTAATTTATTTCCTTCATCAACTCGATACATAACTGTATTTCCTTTTTCGTCAGTTTTGCTCATTACACGTAGTTTTTCGTCCCAATCAAAATCAAAGCCAGTTACTCGATCTTTGTTTTCGTACATTAATTTCATTTCGCCAGTTGAAATTTTCAATGAATATAAATCATGCCAAGCTTTATCTCTATCGTTTAAACCTATATATAGTAAATCTTTATCTTTTTTGCTAACCAAATTAATCTGAGCCGTTACCTCCTTTTTGGGTGTTAAATTTCTTGACAATGGAACACCATCTTTGTCTTTACTTGCTTTTGGGTCAACTGCAAATATGTTAATGTTTTCATCCCCATTTTCGTCTTTTACATATAAAATGTATTTACCGTCTTCTGTCCAAAAATAACCCATCAAAGGCCTGGCACTGTTGGTTAGTGGTTTCGCATCTTCAAACTTGGCATCGAATTTTTTTACCCACACATTCATGATGCCGTTGTATTGTTTCATAAATG
>Ga0315904_10008363_pt1 | contig 13713 bp, 15 predicted proteins | sample LakEriMetagenome_6_FD_203529 | JGI IMG/M metagenome (GOLD analysis project Ga0315904, IMG submission 203529) | Freshwater fungal communities from buoy surface, Lake Erie, Ohio, United States - Buoy 12 MA120 | ecosystem: Environmental > Aquatic > Freshwater > Lake | place: USA: Lake Erie, Ohio... | reverse complement strand
CAACAGGCTCTCGTACTCTTTTCGCATCGCCCCATTTGGATCGGGTTTGCCGGCATTGATATCTTTCACAATAGCAGTGAGTCTTTCAAAGTAAGGAGAGAACTCAGCGTTGAACGCCGCAAAATCAGTATGCGACGGCGAGCCTTTCACTTCAGCGTTCGCAATGGCTTCTACGATCCCATTGACGGTAATATTTGAGTTATCGAGAAATATGGTCAGCCGTTGTGTTTTATCGCCATAAGTAAGGATGTGGATATAGGGCTCGGTCACTTTACCCTTCAAGGTGAAACTGCCCTTGGTTGATTTTCCCGTGGCAATAGGCTCGCTATTCACATCGTCAACATAAAGTCCAACTTCGGACCCGTCGACGAGCCCCTTTATATTTCCCTTGATGGTAAAACCGGCAGACTGGGCCAGCAGGCCCAGCGGGAGCAGGATAGTGACCAGTAAGAATAAACGCAGTTTCATTTAGAATGTCTTTTTTGTAGAACGTCAATTACTTCTTGTAATGTATGTCCTTTAATGTTAAGCAAAATTAAATAATGGAACAGCAGGTCCGCGGCCTCACCGAGGAACAATTCCTTGTTGTCATCCTTTGCTTCGATCACCAATTCAATGGCTTCTTCCCCAACCTTTTGGGCTACTTTATTTATTCCTTTTTCGAAAAGCGAACTCACGTAAGATGAAGGATCCTGGCTCTTCCTGCGTAGCCTGATGATCTCCTCCAGGTGGACCAGGAAATCGCCCGGATGGTTGACCTCGCTCCAACAGGTGTCAGCGCCGGTATGGCAGACCGGGCCTTTTGGTATCGCTTTGATGAGCAGGGTATCCAAATCGCAGTCCGGCGCCATCGACTTGAGCTCGAGAAAATGCCCGCTCTCCTCCCCCTTCGTCCAGAGCCGGTTTTTGGATCGGCTGAAGAACGTGACCTTGCCCGTGGCCATGGTTTTATCCAGTGCCTCCCGGTTCATATAGCCCAACATAAGCACTTTATGGGTATTGAAATCCTGTATCACTGCAGGAACCAGCCCGTCAGGGGATTTTGCAAAGTCGATATTCATTAAACAAAGATAAACCAATTGGCGCATAAGGATTGGCTCAAAAGGATTGGCTCATTAGCTCATTGGCTGATTGGCTAATTCTTCTGCTGAAAATACTTAAGAATTAGCCAATGAGCCAATGAGCTAATGAGCCAATTCAAATCCTGACAGCCACCCCTAGTTCTTGCAGATAGGCCTTCAGGTCCGGGATAGCGATCTCGCGGAAATGAAAAATACTTGCGGCCAGGGCGGCATCTGCCTGGGCGATGGTGAACACGTCAGTGAAATGCTGCATCGTTCCTGCACCGCCGGAAGCGATCACCGGAATCGATAAACCGCGGGAAAGCCGGCCCGTAATATCGAGGGAAAAACCAGCTTTAGTGCCATCATGATTCATAGAGGTAAGCAGGATTTCGCCTGCGCCGCGGGATACTCCTTCCCTGGCCCAGTCCTCACATCTGATTTCAGTTTTCACACGACCGCCGTTCAGGTACACGTACCACTCCCCGTCGGCTTCCTGTTTGGTATCGATAGCAAGTACCACGCATTGAGATCCGAATTCGCCGGAAAGCTCGTTGATCAATTCGGGCCTCCTGAATGCTGACGTATTCACCGAGATCTTGTCGGCACCATGTTGCAGTAAGACCTGCACATCTTCAATGCTGCTGATGCCACCGCCAACGGTAAAAGGAATATTGATATGGTGGGCGATGCGAGATACCAACTCGCTGAGCGTTTTACGCTTTTCATTGGTGGCCGTGATGTCCAGGAACACCAGCTCATCTGCACCCTGTCGGGCATACTCGGCACCGAGTTCAACAGGGTCCCCTGCGTCCCGCAGGTTGACGAAATTGGTACCCTTTACTGTTCTGCCATCCTTGATATCCAGGCAGGGTATGATGCGTTTCGTGATCATGCATTGAATTTTTTCAGCTGTGCAAGCGTAATTCTGCTCTCATAGATGGCTTTGCCGATGATCACGCCATAACACCCGGCTTCCTTGAGCTTATGCAGATCATCAACTTCGGTCACACCACCGCTCGCCACCAGTTTAATATCCTTGTTGTAGCTGAGTATCTTTTTATATAGGGGTGTTGCGGGCCCTTCGAGTTTACCGTCCTTACTGATGTCCGTACAAAAAATATAGTGCAGCCCTTGTTGTGTATAGCTGAATATGAACTCCTGGACATCCTGGGTAGTGGTTTCCAGCCAGCCGCCGACAGCGATCTTCTCGTTCCGAACATCAGCGCCAAGGAAGAAACGGTCTGCCCCATAATGATCCAGCCAGTCGGAAAACACGGCGGGCTCTTTCACCGCCATACTTCCCACTGTGACCCAGCTGGCGCCACATTCTATGATCCGCTGTACGTCGGACTCCTGCTTAACACCGCCACCAAAATCCACTAACAGGGAAGTCCTGGATGTAATTTGCTCAAGCACTTTCCAGTTGACCACACTTCCTTTCTTTGCACCATCCAGGTCAACTATATGCAGCCTGGTGATCCCGGCATCCTCATACTGCCTGGCCATGTCAACCGGGTCCGTTGGGTAAACGGTCTTCCTGGCATAATCGCCTTCTGTCAGCCTCACCAGTTTACCTTCTATGAGGTCTATCGCCGGTATGATCTCCATATCAGAGTGTAATGAAATTTTTTAAAAGTTTCTCCCCGGCCTCCGCGCTTTTCTCCGGGTGGAACTGCACCCCATAGAAATTGCCCTGGTGCAATGCCGCACTGTAGGGAATGATGTAATCCGTTACGCCGATGGTATGCGGACCCCGCGCGGCATAATAACTGTGTACGAAATAAAAGAAGCTTCCCGGAGGAATGCCATCAAACAATGCAGAACTCGTGGAATCCACCCGGTTCCACCCGATCTGGGGAACTTTTACACCGCTGCTTTCTGGAGAAAACCTCTTCACTGGCTCATCAAAAATACCCAGGCATTCCGTGTCATTCTCTTCTGAGTGCCGGCACATCAGCTGCATCCCCAGGCAAATCCCCAGCACGGGCTGCCTGAGTTCCTTAAGCAGTTGATCAAGTTGACGCTCGCGCAGATATTGCATGGCCGTACTCGCTTCACCCACACCTGGAAAGATCACACGTTTTGCCTGCCTGATCCGTTCATGGTCATCCGTGACTTGAGCCTGCTCCCCGATCCGCTCGAGGGCATATAACACAGACTGGATATTCCCGGCATTATACTTGACAATCACTGTTCCGTCCATACTAACTCAGTACTGATGATAAAAATGTTTTTGTGGCCTCTCTGATATCTGCAGCACCATCAATGGCCCTGATATAAGCGGTGCCTATGATCGCGCCATTCGCATGGGCCGAGGCGGACCTGAAACTCTCACTGTCCTTGATCCCAAAGCCCACAAGCACCGGGTTCTTCAGCCCATAACTTCCGAGCCGCTGCAGAAAGCCACTCACGTCCACCATATTCTTCGCAGAACCGGTGGTGGAGGAAGAGGACACGGCATACAGGAATCCAGAGCTCAGCTCATCCAGTTTCTTCACGCGTTCAGGTGCTGTTTCCGGGGTGACCAGGAAGATGAAATCGAGGCCATATTTTTTTATGACGGTCCCGTACTCTACTTCAAATTCATATTCCGGAAGATCCGGCAGGATAAGCCCGTCCACACCCGCAGCAGCTGCATCGGCACAGAATTTCTCGAAACCATACTGCAATACAGGGTTCATATAACCCATCAGTATAACGGGAACGGATACCTGGTCCCGAAAATCCTTTAACTGGGAGAACAGCAGTTTCAGGTTCATGCCGTTATGCAGCGCCCTGCTGCTGCTTTTCTGGATCACTTCGCCATCAGCCAGCGGATCGCTGTATGGCATACCGAGCTCAATGATATCGGCCCCGTTCTCCTGTAAGGCTTTCATGACCTGCAGGGTACTATCGAGCTCCGGGAAACCGGCTGTGCAGTACACATTCAGCACATGGCTTTTCTTCTGTTCGAATAATTTTTGTAAACGCGACATGATCAGAGATTGAGTTCTTTCATATAGGTGGCCAGATCCTTGTCTCCCCTTCCACTCAGGCATACGATCACCTGGTCTTCTTTACCTGCCTTCAGGTCTGGCAGTATGGCCAGGGCATGCGCCGTTTCCAGTGCCGGGATAATGCCTTCTATTTGCGCCAGTTCAACAGCCGCGTCAAGTGATTCTTTATCTGTTGCGCTGAGGAAAGTACCACGACCAGACTTAAAAAGATGCGCGTGCAAAGGACCGATGCCGGGGTAATCCAGCCCTGCAGAAATGCTGTGCGGCTCTACCACCTGCCCATCATCCGTTTGCATAACGAGGCTCTTGCTGCCATGGAGGATACCGGGCTTCCCGAGTGCTGTGGTAGCCGCCGAAAGTCCGGAGAACACGCCCTGGCCCGCTGCTTCCACCGCTACCAGCTTAACCTGCTCCTCATCCAGGAAATGAAAAAAGGCCCCTGCAGCATTGCTGCCTCCGCCTACGCAGGCCACAACATGTGTGGGCAGGTCATTCCCTGTTTTCTCCTTCAGCTGCCAGCGCATCTCTTCGCTGATGACAGACTGAAAACGCGCAACCATATCCGGATAGGGATGGGGCCCAACCACGCTGCCAATAATATAGTGCGTATCATCGGGATGGTTGATCCAGTCCCTGATGGCCTCATTGGTTGCATCTTTCAAGGTTTTACTGCCACTGGTGGCCGGCCTCACTTCGGCCCCCAACATTTTCATCCTCGCCACATTAGGGGCCTGCCGCTCAATATCCTTCTCTCCCATGTAAACGATGCAGGGCAAGCCTTTCAGCGCGCACACGGTAGCTGTAGCAACGCCATGCTGCCCGGCGCCTGTTTCAGCAATGATCCTTTTCTTTCCCAGCCTGATGGCCAGCAGGATCTGTCCAATGGTATTATTGATCTTATGAGCCCCTGTATGGCAAAGGTCTTCCCGCTTCAGATATACATTGGTATTCAGCTTACGGCTGATATTTCCTGCATAGTAAAGGGGCGTTGGCCTGCCCACATAATCTTTCAGCAGCGCCCTGAACTCTTCCTGGAAGTCGGCCGAGTGGATAATACCCAGGTACTGAGACCTGAGTTCCTCCACATTACGGTGCAACATCTCGGGAATGTATGCGCCCCCGAAAGACCCATAATAACCCTGTTCGCTGGGCTTGTATTTTAAAAGTTGTTCCATCTTTATCCGTTCAATTCGTCCAGAAATAATTTCAGTTTGTTCATGTCCTTGACACCCGGGGAAACTTCAAATCGGCTGTTCACATCAACGGCAAACAGGTCCCGCTGCTCCCCGGCAAAAACCTTTAAACGGCCAGCATCCTCCGGGCAGATACCACCACTGAGAAAATAGGGTTTTCCAACCCGGACCTTCTCCAACTGGCTCCAGTTGAAATGCTGCCCGGACCCTCCGTACACAGCGGCTTTATCCTGGCTTGCATTTCCCGCCCAACCATTATCGAACAGATACATATCGGTATACTCATGGTAGGGATAGATCTTCCATTCAACATTGTCGCTTTCCCCCACCCTAAAGGCCTTGATGGTATTTACATGGTTGCTGACCTGTTCGCAAAACTTAGGTGATTCGTCACCGTGCAACTGCACCATATGCAGGCGCCATGCATCAACGGTTTTCAGGATCTCGTCCAGGGACTCATTGACAAACACCCCTACCCGGTTAATGTTCATCTTCTCCCTTTTCAGATCGATCGCGCTCAGGTGGAATTTCTTGATATGCCTTGGCGATTTCGGATAGAAGATCAAACCGGCGAACTGCACACCCCATTCATCCATTTGCAGGATCTGGTCCAGCCTGGTCATTCCGCATACCTTTACCCTCATTCAAGTGTTTTTATTCGGTCTGCAAATGTTTTAAATGCAAGCCCCGGATCCTCTTCCTTCATAAACCGCTCACCGATCAGGAACCCTTCAAATCCAACCGCCCTGAAACTGATCACATCTTCCGGCTCACGTATACCACTTTCTGCAATTCGCAGGGCAGCCTTACCGATCTTCTCCGCCATGCTCATGCTCTTGTCCATATCCACCTCAAAGGTTTTCAGGTTCCGGTTGTTAATTCCTACCATGTCAGTATAAGCATTCATATGATCAAGCTCCTCTTCTGCATGCAACTCCAACAACACTTCGAGTTGAAGGTTGTGTGCAAACGAGGCCAGTTTCAATACTTCGGAAGGACTCAGGCAGGCCGCGATCAGCAAAATAACATCTGCTCCCATCGCGCGCGCTTCAAGCACCTGGTACTCGTCTACCATGAAATCCTTACGCAAGATCGGAACATTATTCAAACGGGCCTGCTGGAGGTCTGCTTCTGAACCCCCAAAATAATCAGCGTCAGTCAACACCGAGAGTCCGCTTGCGCCATATGCCGTGTATTTACCCGTTACATCTGATACATCTGCATCTCCATTGATGATCCCTTTGGAGGGAGATCTTCTCTTGAACTCGGTAATGATGCCCGTTTTTGATGGATCGCGAAGAGATCGCTTTAGGCTCAAGGTATCTCGATGGAAGAAAGGACTCTGCTCCAGGAGGTGCTCCGGTCTTTCCGCCTTCCTTCGTTCCACCTCGATCCGTTTACTGGCTATGATCTGGTCAAGAATATTCATTACTGGATCGATATTAACTTTGTAAATGCACCATAGGCCCTTCCGGACTCCAGGCTTTCCACGGCATCCTGAAATGCATGATCATATTCTGTATAATCACCGGTATTGAACAAGCCCATGGCTGCGTTGGCCAAAACCACCGCGTTCTGGGCCCATGAGCCTTCCCCTTTCAACACTTTGATAAAGATGGAGGCGGCCTCTTCTGGTGTGTTCCCGCCAAAAATATCTGCAGGCAGCACCATTCTTTTACCCAGTTCTTCCGGTGTCATGATCCTTTCACCCAGGTTGGTCACCACCTTGGTATCCCCCGTCAGGGAGATCTCATCGTAGCCGTCCAGCGCATGGATGATGGTGAACTTCTGGCCCGTTTCCTGCAACATGTAATTGTAGATCCTCGCCATCTCAAGGTTGAACACCCCGATCAGCTGGTAGGCTGGCTTTGCCGGGTTGACCATGGGGCCCAGCATATTGAAGAAGGTTCGCACCCCTAAGTTTTTCCTGACAGGCGCCACGATCTTCAGCGCAGGATGGAACAATGGCGCGTGCATGAAACAGAAATTCGCCTGGTCCACTTCCCGTTTCAGTTTGGCCGTATCGTTCTGCAATTTATAGCCCAGTTGTTCCATCACATTGGAAGCGCCACTGATGGAGGTGGCACCATAGTTACCGTGTTTGGCAACTTTCCTGCCGGTACCTGCAACAATGAAACAGGAAAGGGTTGAGATGTTGAACGTATTCTTGCCATCGCCCCCGGTGCCTACAATATCAGTAACCTTAAAGCCGTCCAGGTCCACGTTGACGCAAAGTTCCAGCAGCGCGTCCCGGAATCCCTGGAGTTCCGCGATGGTCACGCTGCGCATAAGGTAGACGGTCATGAACGCTGTGATCTCATGTTCATTATAGACGCCCCTACTGATGTTCAGCAACACCTCCCTGGCTTTCTCGCGGTCCAGCGACTTATATTCAAACAAATACTGTAGGACTTTTTTCATATCAATTTTTTAACCAGTTCCGCATCATTTTCTCTCCGTCCGGTGTCAGCACGCTTTCAGGATGAAATTGAACGCCTGTTACATCGAATCGTTTATGCCGCATGGCCATGATCAACCCCTGATCGTCATATGCCGTCACTTCCAGTGCATCGGGAAGTTGTTCTGTACTCACCACCCAACTGTGGTAACGACCTACGTCAATGGTCTGGGGCAACCCTTCAAACACGCCGCCTGCATTTTTCTCTATATGGACAGGTGTGGCAATGCCATGGTAAACCTGGCTCAGGTTCACGAGTTTGCCTCCAAATGATTCCCCTATGGCCTGGTGCCCGAGACAAACACCGAGAATGGATTTACTGGGTGCATACAGATTGATCAACTCCAGCAACTGGCCCGCTTCGGAGGGAATACCTGGTCCGGGTGAAAGGATGATCTTATCATAATCCTTCACCTGCTCCATGGGTAGTTTGTCGTTCCGGTACACATCCACCTTTTGCTTCATGATGTGTTCCACGAGATGTACCAGGTTATAGGTGAAAGAATCGTAATTATCGTACACAAGGATTTTCATGACTCAATATTTTCTGCAAATGAAATGGCCTTCTTCAACGCTGACAACTTGTTGTTCACTTCCTGCAGTTCGCTTTCCGGCTGGCTTGCGGCTACTACACCTGCACCAGCCTGGTAATACAGGGTATTGTTCCTGCTCAGGAAGGTGCGGATCATGATGGCATGGTTGCAATTGCCATCGAAGCCCATGATCCCGATGGCACCCCCGTAATAGCTTCTTGCCGTGGGCTCAAGTTCATCAATGATCTCCATGGCCCTGAACTTAGGCGCACCGCTCAGGGTGCCAGCAGGGAACGATGTCGCCAGCAACTCAAATGGATTGGTATTTTCAAACACCTGCCCGGTGACCTCACTCACCATATGGATCACGTGTGAAAAATAATTGATCTTTTTATACTGACTCACGGTGACCTGATTGCAGTGCCTGGACAAGTCGTTCCGGGCAAGGTCCACCAGCATCACGTGTTCCGCGTTTTCTTTTGTATCAGCCATCAACTGCTCTGCCAGTTTGGAATCTGTTTCATCGTCTCCGCTTCGTTTATACGTTCCCGCTATGGGATGAATCACCGCTTTTCCATTTTGCACAATAAGCTGGCTTTCCGGCGATGAGCCCATCAGCTTATATTCACCGTAATCGAAATAGAACAGGTAAGGCGACGGGTTAATGCTCCTGAGGGCACGGTACACATTAAAATCGTCCCCCTGGAAGTGCTGCTCAAATCGTCTGCTGAGCACGATTTGGAAAACATTACCCCGGTAACAACTCTCAATTCCTTTTTCGACCATTCCGCGGTAATCGGCGTCTGCCATATTGGAACGCTCTTCCCCCAAATGACGGAAGGGAAATACCGGGACATCCCTGTTCCGGATCAGGGATTCCACAACATCACGCTCGGACGGCACGCCCGCTATTTCGTTCTCCACCAGGTAAAGTTCATCCTTAAAATGGTCGATCGCGATGATGTACTGATAGAGACGGTACCTCATGAGCGGAATGGCAGGCCCCTGCTCCCTGTCGCGAAGAGGGATCGATTCGAAAAACTGCACTGCATCGTAAGTGATATAACCAAACAAACCCTGGGATGCCCTTACGGGTTTTTCCATCACAGGGTTGACGTCAAACCTGTTCAAAAAATCCTGCAGTAACCCGGGAACTTCCTTCACCCCTTTCAGGCTGACCTTTTCCGGAGGAAGCCCCGGCATCTTATACTCCACCAGGCCCTTATTCCTGATCTCGATCCCGGCGATCGCGTTGATCCCAATAAACGAGAAACTGTTGTCATGCGCATGGAAGTCGGCGCTCTCCAGGAGTATGGTGTCCCGGAAGCGATCCCGCAACCTCAGGTAGATCCCTACGGGTGTGTACACGTCGGCCAGTATCTTCTTAAACCCTGTTCTGATGACTGTTTTTTTCATTCCGATTGTTCTAGCAATAAAAACTAAAAGGCCCCGATACTATCGGGGCCTAATTATGTTTACACATAGATGCGACACTACCGACCCCTTAAGAGTGCGTATGCCACCACCAATGCTTATTTTGTACGATATTCACGATTGCAAATATGTGGGAAAATGAAATACCATCCAAAAATTCTTAAAACCCTTGTGAATATCCCGTGGGTAGGAAAATGTTTGCAGTGCCATTGAATCCATTAATATTGGACCATGAAATATATCCTTTCTCTATTCATGCTTTGCTTTACATCAGCTGCATTTACCCAATCGGCCGACGCAGTCCTTGGCATCTGGAAACCTTCTGAAGGGAATGGTCATGTGGAGATCTATAAGAACGGTAGCAAATACCAGGGCAAGATCGTGTGGTTGAAGATCCCGACCGACGAGAAAACAGGTAAGCCCCGAACCGATATCAATCATCCCAACGAGGCCAATCACAACCGCCCGCTGCTCGGACTGGTCAATCTATGGGGTTTTGAACATAATGGGAAGAACGGATACGAGAACGGCCGCATCTATGACCCCAAGAACGGAAAGGAGTATAAATGTGTTATGACGCTGAAAGACGCAGACCACCTGGAAGTCAGAGGTTATATAGGAATCTCTATGATCGGAAGAACAGACAAGTGGACGCGGGTGAAGTGAATGTTGCCTGACTGTACAAATACCCCAAATGCCAATTCCCCCGGTTGATCTGATCGGCAAATACTTCAGCAAGGGCGTAAAACGAAACCTTGTTATCTACACCGTATGTATCCTGATTGCCTGTGCAGGAATAATTTACGGTAACGCGATAAAACCGGATCACAGTTTCCTGCGGGTATGGGAGCTTCAAAATATCTTTATCCTACTGCTTGGTTATCCGTTTTTATTTCTGCAGGGCAACGCTGGCATCCCAACTTTTGTGAAGAAAGGGTTTCCAACAAACTACGATTCCTCTCGCCTGCATTGATCGGCGCATGCTTTGGCATACTCGATATCATTGTCATCAAGGTGATGATGCATCCTGAGCCCTACACCGAACTCCCCCCGTTCCTCCAACCATTTCCCTATTCCCTGTTTCTGTTTTTCTCAGGGGCTTTTGAAATTGAAGTGTTCTACCGGCTGATCCCATTGACACTGATCGTTTTGTTTGGGAAATGGTTTGCCAGGGGAAAATATGTCCAGGCTTTTTTCTGGGCCGGTGCCGTACTGACATCGCTGCGGGAACCGCTGGAACAACTGCCCGGTGGCGGAATGCTCTTGATCGTGTATTCTTTGCTGACCGGGTTCCTGATGAATTTGGCTCAAGCCATTTATTTCCACAATGCGGGCTTTCTGTCCACCCTATCCCTCCGGCTCGGCCACTATCTTTTCTGGCATATTTTACTGGGGATCTTTGTTGAATATTTCGAGCTCATGTGAGTTGCAGCAATTGACATGCTGATTCCATTCATCACATTCCCACATTCCCACATTTATCACATTTCCCTAGAGCGTTCCCTTCGTGCTTGGGAGATATGGCGAAAGCGGGTCCCGCTTAACAGCCATTTTGATCGCCTTGGCAAAAGCCTTGAAGATGGCTTCGATCTTGTGATGCTCATTCTCGCCCTTGCATTCGATATTCAGGTTGCACCTGGCGGCATCGCTGAAACTCTTGAAGAAATGGAAGAACATCTCGGTTGGCATCTCGCCGATCTTTTCACGCCTGAACTCCGCATCCCATACGATCCAGTTCCGGCCGCCAAAATCGATCAAAACCTTGGCTTCGGCCTCATCCATAGGCAGGGCGAAACCATACCGCTCCATTCCGCGTTTGTCTGACAGCAACATGGAGAATGCTTCCCCCAATGCGATCCCTGTATCTTCAATAGTATGGTGTTCGTCGATATGCAGGTCTCCCTTTGCACGGATGGTCAGGTTCATCTTACCGTGCCTGGCAAGCTGGTCCAGCATATGATCGAAAAATCCGAGCCCTGTTTCAATGGCAGATGTTCCATTCCCGTCAAGATCCACCTCCACGAGAATGTCTGTCTCGTTGGTTTTACGGCGGTGGCTGACGGTCCGCCTTCCCAGCCTGAGCAGGGTGTAGATCTCCTCCCAGTCCGTAGTTTCCAGCGCGATGGCACGTTTCAGGGATTCAGGGTCCTTCACTTCGGCCAGTCCCAATTCGGGTTCATTGGTCAGGAAGATGGCTTTGCAGCCCAGGTTCTTAGCCAGCTCCACATCGGTAGGGCGGTCACCGATCACATAGGAACCAGCGAGATCATACTCTTCGTTGTTGATATAACGGTCAAGCATACCTGTACCAGGCTTTCTCGTGGGCTTATGGTCGTGGGGAAAGCTGGTATCGATGTGTTCATAGGCGAAGATGATGCCCTCGCCGGCCATGGCATCCAGGATGAGTCGGTGGACCGACTGGAATTTTTCCATCGGATATGCGTCCGTTCCCAGGCCGTCCTGGTTGGTGACCATCACCAGTTCATAATCCAGTTCCCTGGCGATCTTTCCCAGCCATTGAAATACTCCGGGATAAAAACTGAGCTTATCAAAAGAATCTATCTGGTAAGTAGGCGGAGCTTCTTTAATAATGGTACCATCACGATCAATGAACAACACTTTCTTCATACGATAGAATAAATTTAAGATTTTTCATATTGGCCGATCATCTCCACCAGGGCCTTGTTCTCAGCCGGCGTGCCTACGGTGATGCGCAAACTTTCTTCACACAACATCACGCTGCTGCGGTCGCGAACCACTACCCCTTTCTCCACCAGGTATCTGTAGATTCCCTTGGCATTAATGGTTTTGACCAGCAGGAAGTTAGCGTCCGAAGGATAAACCTTGATCACCTGGGGCAGGGCCGTGAGCGATTCTTCCAGTTTTCTTCGCTCATCCACAAGGATCCGGATCATGTCGTTCACTTCTTCCACCTGGTCCAGCGCCTTCAACACGAGTTCCTGGGCAGCCTGGCTGATGTTGTAAGGCGGCTTGATCCTGTTCATCACTTCAATGATCCCTTTGCTGGCGAACGCCATTCCGATCCTTAAGGCGGCCAGTCCCCAGGCCTTGCTCATGGTCTGCAGGATAACGAGGTTGGGGTATTCATTCAATTCCGGAATGAACGACCGCTGGCGGGAAAAATTGATATAGGCTTCATCGATCACCACCAGCCCATCAAAATTATTCAGGATGATCTCGATGTCTTCCCTGTTGAGCGAATTCCCCGTGGGGTTGTTGGGAGAGCAGAGCCAGATGATGCGCGTATTCATATCAATCGCCTGCTCCATGGCATCCAGGTCTATCTGAAAATCAGGTGTCAGCGGAACTTTCTTCAGCGCGATGTTATTGATATTGGCACTCACTTCATACATGCCATAGGTTGGCGGGCAGATGATGACATTATCCATTCCGGGTTCACAGAACGCACGGTACAACAGATCTATGGCCTCGTCACTCCCGTTACCCAAAAAAATCTGTTCTACAGGGATGCCCTTGATCGCGGCAAGCTTTTTCTTGACTTCCCATTGAAGGGGATCGGGGTAGCGGTTATACCATTTTGTAAGCGGGGATCCCAGGCTGTTTTCATTCGCGTCGAGATAGATGCTGGCTTCGCCTTTGAACTCGTCACGGGCGGAAGAATATGGAACCAGGTTCCTGATGTTGGGCCTTATCAATGCATTCAGATCAAAACTCATGGTCTTTTTTTCTATTGTAAACGGATACGTACGGCTTCGGCATGGGCATGAAGGCCCTCGTGCTCAGCCATGGTGATCACGGTACTGGCAATATTCTCCAATCCCTGGCGGGTCAGATACTGAAAAGTGATCTTCTTCACAAAACTGTCTACACTCACCCCGCTGTAGGCCCTGGCATAACCGTGGGTAGGAAGTGTATGGTTGGTGCCGCTCGCGTAGTCGCCCACGGATTCGGGGGAATAATTGCCAAGGAATACGGATCCTGCATTGACCACTTTTTCTGCCAGGATCTCATGATCCCTGCATGAAATGATCAGGTGCTCCGGGGCATATGCAT
>Ga0315904_10008362_pt1 | contig 13714 bp, 9 predicted proteins | sample LakEriMetagenome_6_FD_203529 | JGI IMG/M metagenome (GOLD analysis project Ga0315904, IMG submission 203529) | Freshwater fungal communities from buoy surface, Lake Erie, Ohio, United States - Buoy 12 MA120 | ecosystem: Environmental > Aquatic > Freshwater > Lake | place: USA: Lake Erie, Ohio... | reverse complement strand
GAGCCCGTTGATCAGGTCGGCGAGCGCGTGGGCACGCAGCCAGTCCTGCGCGAGCAGCGGATCGTCGGGACAGTCGGCGGGTCGGGCCTGGCGGAAGCGTGCCTCGAGCTGGTCGGCGAGACGCTGCTGCAAGCTCAACGCGGTCGCGGGGTCGAACCGGCCGGCGAGGCACCACATCCCGTCCCGACCGGTCCAGGCGCGCAGTCCGGTCTCACGCTTCTGACGCTCCAACCGTGCGCGGCCGTCATCGCCCTCGATCCCGCGACACACGTCGCGGAGCCGGTCACGGAACGCCTCGGCCGTCAGACCACGCCGGACCGCCTCCGACGTGAGCTCGGACTCCATCGCGACCAACCGTGGACGCAGGGCGGCGGGGAGCGACGCGACCGCGGCGGTGAACGCGTCGAGGTGCTCCACCCCCAACTCTCCCCGACCGATCGCTCCGACCAACGCGGGTGCCGTCACCGCGGCCCGAGCGCGTTTGGTCGCCTTCACCGCCGCAGCCACCGACCGGCCCGTCGCACGCGCCGTCACCACATCCGGATCGACACCGGAGTCGGGCTCATCGGCCAGCACCTCGAGGCGTTGCAGCAGACGCAGCTCGACCGACTGCAACCAGCGCAGCACGACGGTGAGCTCGCCCAACGCCACGGACACCTCCGAGACCGAGGCGACACCCGCATCCAGGCACGCCAACGACCACACCCCATCCACGGGAACCGCGACCGCGACACCACCTGCATCGAACATGCGAGCTCACCCCCTCCCACCGCCGCGGGACCGGACCGAACGAACACCTGGACCCCGAAGGGTCGATCACACCCCGGGAACACCCGGAACACCCACCAAGGTACCGAACACACGTTCGATCACCACCCCGCATCTGCGGGGATCTCTCGCCGTTCTCGGCGGCTCGACCCGCAACGGCCCACTCGCCGGCCGACAGCCCACCCCCATCCGCCAGGTGCGTCCGCGGCTCACGGCGCCGCGGACGTCCGGCCCCGATCCACTCCGTCGGGGTCATCCCGGCGCGTCGGGCAGCCGAGCCCACCCCTGTGGTGCGCCGCCGTGTGACAGGACCGAGCGAACCGCCAGGACATCGACAGGTGATCGGCCCGATGACCCGCTCGAGGGCGTCGACGAGCTGATCGGACCCGAGCGGCCGATCGGCGCCCGCATCGGTCTCCGAAGCGACCGCTGCGGCGTGCATCGCCGCACGAGACCGACGGTGGGCGTGTGGTGTTCGGCGCCTCAGAGCCTCCGGCCGAGGAGCTCGTCCACGGCCTGCGCGTTGCGTCGGCGATGCGTCGCCGCCGAGATGTGGTGGAACACGTAGTGCTGGACGGCGTTCCCGTCGAAGGCGGCGAGGATCCGGTCCGCGGTGAGCTCGGGGTCCTCGCAGCGCCAACGGCCGGCCGCCGCACCGCTCGCGAGGAGCGCCGTGACGGCGCGTCGCCAGCTGCGGTGATGGCGGCGCAGCGACGCTCGGAGCGCCGGGTTCCGGCTCGCCTCGCCCCACGCGTCGATCCAGAGTTGGTAGTGCGGACGGTCGACCGGCTCGCAGAGCCAGGCGAGTCGTGCGTCGAGGTCGTCGATGCGGCTCAGTTCGTCGTCGAACCGGGCGATCTCCTCGGTCGCGGCCACGTCGAACGCGGTCGCCACGAGCTCGTCGCGGTTGGCGAAGTAGCGGTGCAGCAGGCTGTGGGTGATACCGGCCTGCTCGGCGATCGACCGGGTGGTGGTCGCCTGGAAGCCGTCGCGGGTGATCACCGTGAGCGCACATCGGCAGATGTGTTCGCGGCGCTCGTCGGGGCGCATGCGGACAGCCACGTGCGGGACCCTATCGGCGACCAGTTGGTCGACAGGAGCAGACCTTGTTGACCAGATGGTCTACAGTAGGTTCATGTCGTTCGTCACCTGGTTCGAGATCCCCGCGGTCGACCTCGATCGTGCGATCGCCTTCTACGAGCACGTGCTCGAGGTGGCGCTGGAGCGCACGGAGATCGATGGGCACCCGATGGCCCTGTTCCCCGACACCTCCGACGACGACGCCGGAGCGAGCGGGTCGATCGCCACGGGCGACAGCTACGTTCCCTCGCTCGACGGCACCCGCGTGTACTTCCGAGTACCCGACGTGGCGGCGACCCTGCAGCGGGCGATCGACCGGGGTGGGCGCGAGCTGTATCCGGTCACCGACATCGGCCCGGCAGGCCTGGTGGCCGAATTCGCCGACTCCGAGGGCAACCGGATCGCGCTCGGCGGGCCGAGCGCCTGACACACCGATCGGTGTCGGTCGCCGGCGGTCAGTCCTGTCGCGCCGGCACGGTCGTCGTGGCGTCGTCCGGGGATCGGCGAGCCAGATCGATCGGCCGCGACACCACGTGCGCCGTGGCCACCAGCACGGCGGCGGCCACGAACACCGACGCCGGACCCAGCCCCGACGACAGCACGCCGAAGCACACGAGCAGCACGGCGACCGTGATGTCGAACCCGGCGCTCATGGTGCCGATGATCGCGCCACGGCGATCGTCGCCGACCCGGTCGATCGTGGTGGTCACCAGGATCGGCCACGGCATCGAGTGGCCGAGAGCGCAGATCACCACGCCGACGATCGCCAGCCAGAGCGTGGGGCTCGCGATCACCACGAGCAGACCGGTCGCCAGTACGGCGTGGGCGACGTTCAACCCCCGTCTCGGGCGCACCCGATCGGACAGGAAGCCGAGCGCGCCGCGCACCACGAGCAGCGTGATCCCGAAGGTGGTGAGCAACCAGTTGCCGTTGCCGTAGCGGTCGTCGGCGAGCACCACCGCGAAGCCGGTGATCGCGGCGTAGCCGGCGTTGGTGAGGCCGATCACCACGGCCGGCCGCACCGCGCCCGGCTCCAGCCACCCGCCACCACCGGGCGAGGCCGGTCGTGGACGGCGTGGGAGTCGGGTCACCAGCACCAGCGCCGTGGCCGTGACCGATCCGAACACCAGCCCGGCCGTCGGGAGGCCCGGGAACCAGGGGCCGGCCGCCGCGCCCGCGCTCATCCCGGTCCACAGGCCGGCGCTCAGCCAGCCGAGTGCCTGGCCCCGCCGGTCGAGCGGGACCAGTTCGAGCGCCACCGCCGCGGCAGCCGTGTAGAGGATGCCGTCCCCCACGCCCTGCACCGCTCGTGCGACCAGCAGCCCGGCGAGGCTCGGCGCGGCGAGCAGCATCGAACCCGCCGCGGTGAGCGAGACGCCCCAGGCGAGCGCGGTGCGGGCTCCCACACCGTCGATCAGGCGGCCCGACACGAGTCGCCCGGCGATCGCGCAGGCCGGGAACAGGCCGGCAGCGACGCCGATCCAGAGGTCGCCGTGGCCGAGCTCGCGCACCCGTTCGGGCAACAGCGCGAGCGTGGCGCCGAAGCCGACGAACGCGAACGTGAGCGACAGGACGACGAACAGCACGCGCGGGTCGCCGCGCCGACCCGTGACAGGGGCGGCCGTGGGGGAGGGGGCCGGCGTGGTGCCGTCGGCGGTCATCGCCCGCGCAGGGCGGCGAGCACGTCGCTGGCGGCGAGCTGGCGGTCGTCGAGGATCGCGACCCGGGCCGGGTCGCCGCCGAGCAGGGTGGCCGCGGAGACACCGATGGCGGTCTGGAGGTCGCGGATGTTGCGCGGTGGCGGGAAGTACTCGTCCTCCTCGGTCACCCGCACGACCTCCACGCCCAGACGAGGGCAGAGGCGGTCGAGGACCGCGTCGACGAGCTCCTCGGGCGCCGATGCGCCGGCGGTGACCCCCACGGTGCCGTGCAGGTCGTCGGGCAGCTCGGACGCGTGGTTGATGCGGTACACCCGAGGCGCACCGGCCTCGACCGCGAGCTTCTCGAGGGCACGGGTGTTGGACGAGTTGGCCGACCCGATCACCACGATCGCGTCGCAGCGGTCGGCGATCGACATGAGCGCCGACTGCCGGTTGGTGGTGGCGAAGCAGAGGTCGCTGCGACCGGGGGTCCACGTGTCGGGGTACTTCTGCTTGACGGCCACCGCCACGCCCTCCCAGTCGCGGTGCGACAGCGTGGTCTGGGCGAGCAGCGCCACCGGTTCGTCGAACTCGGGGAGTGCGGCGACCTCCTCGACGCTCTCGACGCGGCTGATCGCGTGTGGCGCCACCGCCATCGTGCCGACGGCCTCCTCGTGGCCCTCGTGGCCCACGTAGACGATGCGGTAGCCCTTGCCGGCACGTACCTTCACCTCGTGGTGCACCTTGGTGACGAGCGGACACACCGAATCCACCACGTAGCTGCCCCGGGCGCGTGCGGCGGCCACCACCTCGGGGGCCGAGCCGTGGGCCGACAGCATGATCGGGCTGCCCTCGGGCACCTCGGCGACGTCGTCGACGAACACGACGCCCTGCTGCTCGAAGCGTTCGACCACGATCCGGTTGTGGACGATCTCGTGGTAGCAGTACACGGGCGCCGGGAAGGTGCGCACCATCCACGCCAGCGCCTTGATCGCCATCTCCACGCCGGCGCAGAACCCGCGGGGTTCGGCCAGCAGCACCCGGTCGACGTCCACGCGGCCAGGCTACCGGTGGGCGTCCCCCGGACCCCGGCGTCGGCGCCGGTAGCCTCGACGGACGTGTCGTCACCGGTCGTCGTCGCCGTCGTCCCAGGGTCCGCCGCGGATGCGGCGGGTCTCTGCGCGGGCGACGAGATCGTGGCGCTGAACGGCCAGGTGCCCCGCGACATCATCGAGTGGCGGTTCCTCGTCGACGAGGCCGAGATCGACGTCGAGTTCCGGCGCGGCGGCCTCGACCTCGAGACCAGCGTGTCGAAGCGGGCCGGCGAGCCGCTGGGTGTCGAGGTGTCGAGCGCGGTGTTCGACCGGGTACGCACCTGCGACAACCACTGCGAGTTCTGCTTCATCTACCAGCTGCCGAAGGGGATGCGTCGCAGCCTGTACCTGAAGGACGACGACTACCGGCTGAGCTTCCTGTACGGGAACTTCACCACCCTCACCCGGTTCACCGAGGCCGACCTCGAACGAGTGGTCACCGAGCGGCTCTCGCCGCTCAACGTGAGCATCCACGCCACCGACCCCGAGCTGCGGTCGCGGATGCTGCGCAACCCGCGCGGTGGCATGAGCCTGCGGTGGTTGCGGGCGCTGCTCGACCACGGCATCACGGTGCGCGGCCAGATCGTGCTGTGCCCCGGCGTGAACGACGGCGAGGCGCTCGACCGCACGTTCGCCGATGTGCTCGACCGGTACCCCGAGCTGGAGTCGATCGCGGTGGTGCCGCTCGGCCTCAGCCGGTTCAACACCGAGTCGGCGATGCGGCTCCACACCGAGGCCGAGGCGAACGCGGTCCTCGACGCCGTGCACGACTGGCAGGACGTGTACGTGCGCGTGCTGGGCCGGCGGATGGCCTTCGCCGCCGACGAGTACTACCTGATGACCGGTCGCCCGTTCCCCGAGGCCGACGCCTACGAGGGCTTCGGGATGCACGAGGACGGCATCGGCATGGCCCGCACGTTCGAGCTGGAGTTCCACGGTCGCGCGGCCACGCCCACCGGGGTGCAGCGAGGGTTCTTCGCCGCCGTCGACACCCCGCCCCCGAACCCGGCGGCCTACACCGGCCTGCGCTCGCAGACGTCGTCGTGCGGCAGCGGCGCGGCCGCCACGGTTGCCCCGGCCGCCGGTGGCGACTCCGCCGGTTCCACCACCACGCTCACGCTGTCGCCGCGCCGCGACGCACCGGTCGGCATCCTCACCGGGGAGTTCGGTGCTCGCGTGATCGCCCCGCTGGTCGCCGAGCTCGGCCGCCCCGACGTGCGCGTGATCCCCGTTCGCAACGAGTTCTTCGGCGGCAACACCGCGGTCACCGGGCTCATGGTCGGGGCCGACATCACCCGCGTGCTGGCGGCCGAACCCGCCGGCCACCGCTACCTGCTGCCCGACGTCTGCCTGTCGGACGGACGCTTCCTCGACGGACTCACCGTCGCCGACCTGCCGAGACCGGTCGAGGTGCTGCCCACCGACGGTCTCGCCCTTCGCGCCGCACTGGAGCCCGCACGATGAACCAGCCCGCACCCACCCCCGCGACCGACGGCGAGCCGCGGCTCGCCAACGTCGTCATCGTCGGGCGCCCCAACGTCGGCAAGAGCACCCTGTTCAATCGCATCGTCGGTGAGCAGGTCGCGATCGTGGAGGACCGCCCCGGCGTCACCCGCGACCGCAAGGAGCAGGAGGCCGAGTGGCTCGGTCACCGCTTCAACCTGATCGACACCGGTGGCTGGCTCCCCGGTGGCAGCGAGCTCGACGCCAAGGTGTCGCGCCAGGTGGAGGCGGCCGTGCGCACCGCCGACCTGGTGCTGTTCGTGGTCGACTCCTCGGTCGGCATCACCGACGACGACGAGCAGATCGGCACGTGGCTCCGCCGGACCGGGGTGCCGATCCTGGTGGTCACGAACAAGGCCGACAACGACCGCCGCGAGGACGGCCGCTGGGAGTTCCTGTCCCTCGGCCTCGGCGACCCGTACCCGGTGAGTGCGCTGCACGGCCGGCGAGCCGGCGACCTGCTCGACGAGATCGTGGCCCGGGTGCCCACGGTGCGCGACGACGAGCCGCAGGAGCCCGGCCTCGACGACGAGGGCGAGCCGTTGTGGAACCCGTCCGACGCCCCGCCGCCGCGTGTCGCGATCGTCGGCAGGCCCAACGTCGGCAAGAGCACGCTGTTCAACCGGCTGGTGGGTGAGGACCGCTCCGTCGTCCACGACATGGCCGGCACCACCCGCGACGCGATCGACACCCTGGTCGACACGCCCGATGGCCCGATCGTGTTCGTCGACACCGCCGGCATGCGCAAGCGCGGCAAGATCGACGACTCGGCCGAGTACTACTCGATGGTGCGTGCACTGCGGGCGATCGACGACGCGGACATCGCGCTGCTGGTCATCGACGCCACCGAGGGTGTCACCGGCCAGGATCAGCGCCTCGCGGAGCGGGTCGACGCGAGCGGCTGCCCGATCGTGATCATGCTGAACAAGTGGGAGCTGATCGAGGATGCCGAGCAGCGCCTCGAGATCCAGGCCGACGTGCAGCGCAAGCTGAGCTTCATCGGCTCCGCGCCCGTGCTCAAGATCTCCGCGCTCACCGGCAAGGGCGTGCACAAGCTGCGTCCGCTGCTGCAGGACGCGATCACCCAGTACCACCGCCGGGTGCCCACCCGCGACGTGAACAAGGTCATCGCGATGGCCCAGCAGAAGCAGCCGGCCGGCCACGGGCTCAAGGTGCTGTACGCGGTGCAGGGCGCCACCGACCCGCCCACGTTCACCCTGTTCGTCAACCGCGAGCTGCCGCCCACCTACCTCCGCTACCTCGAGCGGAGCATCCGTGAGGCGTTCGACTTCGGCAACACGCCGATCAAGCTGCGCGTCCGGAAGCGGTCGGAGTAGCCGTGCCCTACTGCGAGGACTGTGCGAAGTACTGGGCCCCGTCGGCGATGAACGCCGACGGCACCTGCCCCACGTGCGGTCGCGTGGTCGAGGCGCCCACGCGGCAGAGCACGATCACGGCGAAGAACGTCGACGTGAAGAAGCTGGCGGCCGGCGGCGACGGCGCGCACGACGACGCGGCCGCGCCCTGGCACTTCAAGCTGCTGATGGTGCTGCTCGTCGGCTACCTCGGCTGGCGGGTGGTCGAGCTGTTCGTCTGACCGATAGCATGCGCACTCCGTCCGTCCGGCGTGCCGGCAGACGGGGTCATACGGGCTGTAGCGCAGCTTGGTTAGCGCACTTGTCTGGGGGACAAGGGGTCGGGAGTTCAAATCTCCCCAGCCCGACGTGTGAACGTGGTCGGAGCCGGTCCGAAAGGGCCGGCTCTCGCCGTTGTCAGGGCTCGTCTCCCTGCAGGCGCTGCGTCGTCGTGACCCGCCACTGCGGCGAGTCCTCGACGGCGATCTGCGCATCCTGGCAGGGCACCACCCGATGCCGTTCGAGCGACCGCTGCGACGGAATCCGTGGGCTCGCTCGTGCAGGCCGTCGAAGCGGGTGGCTGGGCGAGCCCGACGGGGTCAGTCGTCGATGGCTTGGTAGACGAGGGAGCGGAAGTCGCGTTCGGGGAGCTGCATGCCGGTCATGTACTGGGACATGAACACCCCGACGAGTTCCTCGGCTGGATCGACCCAGTAGTAGGTCTTGGCGGCGCCGGCCCATCCGTACTCGCCGACCGAACCCGACCCGGCCGTGGCGGCGACGTCGAGCATCACCCGTGACCCGAGTCCGAAGCCCATGCCCGGGTTGGGCAGACCGAGCAGCTCGTAGGGGAGCAGCTCGGCCGGCACATGGTTCGCGTGCATCAGCTCGAGCGTCTTGCGACCCACCACCCGCTCACCGTCGAGCACGCCGCCGGCGGCGAGCATCTGGCCGAAGCGCATGTAGTCGGCGACGGTGGAGAACAGGCCCACGCCGCCTCGTTGGAACACCTCGGGGGTATCGGTGGGATAGGTGGCCGACACGTCGATCCGCTCGTTGAAGCCGGCCATCGCCGCTTCGAACAGCTGGACGAACGAGTAGTTCTCGCCCATCAGATCGGGCAGGCCGTACATCGCCGACAGGCGGGGGAGCTTGTCGGCGGGGACGCCGAAGCCGGTGTCGGCCATGCCGAGCGGGCCGAACAGTCGGTCCTGCAGGAAGTCGCCCACCGACTGACCGGAGAGGACCTCGATCAGTCGGGCGGCCACGTCGATGCCGACGCTGTAGTGCCAGCGCGAGCCGGGTTGGAACGCGAGCGGGAGCGCCGCCAGGTCGTCGATCAGCGCCTCGAGCGACCGGGTGGCGTCGTTCATGATGCGGGCGTCGCGGTACAGCTGCGCCACCGGGTTGTCGGCCATGAAGTCGTACGTGAGGCCGCTCGTGTGCGTCAGCAGGTCACGGATCTGCATCGGTCGTGCCTGATCGACCAGATCGCCATCGGCGCCGAGCACCTTCGTGGTCGCGAAGGCCGGCAGGTACTGCGCGACCGGGTGCTCGAGCTGGAACCTGCCCTCCTCGTGCAGCAGCATGAGCGCGGTCGACACGATCGGCTTGGTCATCGAGTAGATGCGGAACACGGAGTCGGCCGACATCGGGATGCCCGCCTCCGTGTCCTGGAAGCCGAACTGGGCGGCGTGCACGATCCGCCCACGCCGACTCACCATCGTGCTGATGCCGGCCACGCCACGTTCGCTGACGTAGGACTCCATCACCGGTCGGATGCGGTCGAGTCGGGCGCTGCTCATGCCGGCGGCTTCGGGTGAGGTCGGTTCGGTGCTCATGGTGCCTCCACGTGGTTGCTCTGGGCAAGGGGCAGATCCTCGCGCGTCGAGTCGGTCGGCAGCCGGGTCCGCGAGGCCCGTGAGGCCAGATTCGATCAGGCACCGACGGCGGCGGAACGGGCGGCGTGACCGGCCACGGTCCTGATCCGCCGGCGCTTCGGCACCAGCCATTCCCGCACCCGACCCCACCCCCCCGCTCCACGGTGGGGCGGTCACGGTTGGTGGTGACGGACCTGCTGGCGACCACGGAATGCGGGGTCTCTCAGATCTTCGTCAAGGTGCGCGCACCGGACGTGCCGGAGGCGGACGGGGTCGTGACGGTCCTTTCCGGCGACCCCTGTCCAGGGTCGCCGCAGAGCCACGCCGGGGCTCCGGACCACAGGAGGCGATCATGAGCGACAAGCACACCATCGGTCGAAAGGCCTTCATCGGCGGCCTGCTGGCCACCGTGACGCTGCCGTCGACCATCGCACAGGCAGCGCCGTCGAAGACTCCGTCGAAGACGCCGTCGAAGGCGCCGTCGCCGGGCGCGGCCCTCCCGCTCGGATCGATGTACCACCTCGTCGACCAGATCAACGCCCGCGCCCTCTGGGCGCAGGGCATCGACGGCAGAGGCGTGAACGTCGCGGTGATCGACACCGGTACGGCACCCGTCGCCGAGCTCGCGCACAAGGTGGTCGCCGTCGTCGACCTGTCGGCCGAGGCCGCCGTGCCCGAGGCCCGGTTCGTCGACACCTACGGCCACGGCACCCACATGGCCGGCATCATCGCCGGCGCCACACCCGGAGCGACCGCCGCCGCAGCAGCGGCCAACCCCACGTGGTTCATGGGCGTCGCACCCGGCGCGGGCATCGTGTCGGTGAAGGTGGCCGACAACTCGGGCGCGGTCGACGTGTCGCAGGTGATCGCAGCCGTCGACTGGGTCACGGATCACGCGCAGGAGTTGAACATCCGGGTGATCAACCTGTCGTACAGCAGCGGCGCGAACCTGCCGTACACCATCGACCCCCTCGCCTTCGCCGTGGAGCGCGCCTGGCGCGCCGGCATCGTGGTGGTCGCCGCCGCCGGCAACGACGGTCGCTCGGAGAAGCGCCTCAGCGCGCCGGCCACCGACCCGTACGTCATCGCCGTCGCGGCAGCCGAGCCGAAGGGCAACGGCAGGTTCAAGGTCCCGCAGTGGGCCACGAGCGGCGACGGCGTGCGCAACCCCGACCTCTCCGCCCCCGGCGCATCGGTGCACAGCCTGCGCGCCCCGAACAGCCGCATCGACCTCGAGAACCCCTCGGGCTACGTCGACGAGCGGCTGTTCAAGGGCAGCGGCTCGTCCCAGGCGGCCGCAGTCGTGTCCGGCGCGGTGGCGCTGCTGCTGCAGGCCCGGCCGGGGCTCACGCCCGACCAGGTGAAGGCGCTGCTGATGTCGTCGGCCAATTCGGGCGCGATCTCGCCGCGGCCGGTGAAGTTCGCCGGCGCCGGCCTCCTCGACGTGGCCGCAGCCGCGCGGCGGCCCGTCCCGAACACGGTCCAGACCTGGACGCCGAGCAACGGCAGCGCCCCCCTCGACGCGGCACGAGTCGACCAGATGCTGAACGCGCTCGGCGCCCCGCTCGTCGGCAACACCACGGTGCTCGGCACCCCCTGGGAGGGCGTGCGCTGGACCGGTGTTCGGTGGACAGGTGGATCCTGGAACGGGGTCCAATGGACGGGTGGGCAGTGGATGGGCGTTCGCTGGACCGACGCAGCATGGACCGGCGTTCGCTGGACGGGCGTTCGCTGGACCGACGGAGCATGGACGGGCGTTCGCTGGACCGGTGGAACGTGGTCCGGTGTGCGTTGGACCGGCTCGTCCTGGACCGGGGTTCGTTGGACAGGTGTCCGCTGGACCGACTCCTCGTGGAGCGGTGCCACGTGGTCCGGCGGCGGCTGGTCGTAGGTCTGGCTCAAGAACGCCCTACGAGGTGATGAAGCGACGATGTCGAAGATCCCTCCCCAGCTGAGGATCTGGATCCTCTCGATCGGGCTGCTCGCCGCGTCGGTCGCTGCGATCGTCATCGCGCCCGGCGGGCCTGCAGCGCTGAGGGATTCGCCGTGGTGGCTTGCGGTCATCCTGGTCGCAGGCTTTGCCCTGGCCGAGCGAGCGGCGTTCCACATCGAGCATCACTGCGAGGCGGTGACGGTGACGATCGCTGAAATTCCGACGTTGTATGCGCTGGTCTTTCTCGATCTTCGAGTTGCGATCATCGTCCGCGTCCTCGGAGCGGTAGGGCAGATCTGGTTCGAGCGGCGACCGCCCTTGATGAAGACCGTCTTCAATGCGGCCCTCTTCGCGTTCGAGACTGCAATCGCAGCCCTCATCATCCGAGCCGTGATCTCGAGTGACGAATCCTCTGTCGTAGCCTTGGTCGCGATCGGGGTCGTCGCAGTCACGGTCGGAAGCATCTGCAGCTCGATCCTGGTCGGCGCAGCGATCGGCCAGTTCGAAGGTGGATTCCTGCGCCGTGCCTCGATCGAGTTGACCACGACGTGGTCGCTGAGTGTGCTCTACGCGTCGATCGCCGGGCTGGTCCTGGTTCCAGCACTCGAGACGCTGCTGCTCGCGCCGTTCGCGCTCATGCCGCTCGTGGTGTTCTGGTTGTACCTGCGCCGTCAGACCGCGATCTCCCAGCAACTCAACGACGTACGCGATCTCCATGGGTTCGCCGGGCGCGTCGCCGGTGAGGTCGACCTCGACCGGATCAGCCGCGTCGCCGTGACCGAGGCGGCGCAGTTGCTCCGCGCGGCCGACTGCTCGCTGTTCGTCATGGGTGAGAACGGCTTCGTCCCGCTCGCGGTCCATGGCGGCCACATCGAGCTGCCCAGTTCCCTCATCCCGGTGACCGGCGAACTCGACGCGGAGAGCGCCGACGGCGACGAGACCGCTCCTCGTGGGCAGCTGCTGGCCGATGGCAGCTGCGTCGCACCGCTGGTCGCCGACCGGCGCCCCGTCGGCGTGCTCGCGGTCCGCGGCCGCCTCGGGGTCAGCCAACGGTTCGACGCCGACGACCTCGACCGCCTGCAGACGCTCGCCGACCAGCTCGCCGCGACCGTCGCCCGAGGGCTGCTGCACCGCAAGCTCGAGCGCGAGGCGCACCAGGACTCCCTCACCGGTCTCGCCAACCGGCGCACCTTCGAACGCCACCTCGAGTCGATGCCGATCCCGCCGGGGAGCATCGTGTTCGTGATCATGCTCGATCTCGACCGCTTCAAGGAGGTCAACGACACCCTCGGTCACGCCGCGGGCGACGAGCTGCTCATCGGGGTCGCCGAACGCCTGCAGGGTGTCGTCACCGGCAACGACCTGCTCGCCCGGTTCGCCGGCGACGAGTACGCGATCACGGGCACCCGCCTCAGCCTCGACGAGATCGACCGGCTCGCCCGCGACTGCATCGAGGCGCTCGGGCAGCGCTACGGGATCGGCGGGCTCGAGATCGTGGTGAACGCGAGCGGTGGCGTCGCCGTCGACGACGGGACCTCCGATCCCGCCGCTCGCACGCTCACGATGCTCCGGCACGCCGACATCGCGATGTACCACGCGAAGCAGCACCACCTGGGCCACGAGTTCTACCGCTCCGAGATCGACCGCCGGACCCCGGCCCGGCTGTCGATGCTGGCCGATCTCCGCGTGGCGCTCGACCACGGACGTCTCCACCAGCACTTCCAGCCCAAGCTCGACCTGGCGACGGGGCTCGTCTGCGGCGCAGAGGTGCTCGCCCGGTGGAATCACCCCACGCGCGGCGCGATCTCTCCCGCAGACTTCGTGGCGGTCGCGGAGCAGAGCGGGCTCATCCGCCGGCTCACCGACGACGTGCTCGACGGCACGGTCCGGGCGCTGGTGCGCCTCGACATCGCAGGGCACCCGATCGGGCTCTCGATGAACATCTCGCCCCACGACCTCCTCGACGAGCTCCTGGTCGACCGCATCGCCCGGCGGCTCGACCAGCACGCCGTCGACCCGGGTCGCCTCACGCTCGAGATCACCGAGGGCACCCTGCTCTACGACAGCCCGCGCACGCGGGCCAACATCGCTCGCCTCAACGAGATGGGCGTCCACCTGTCGATCGACGACTTCGGCACCGGCTACTCGTCGCTGCAGTACCTGCGCCAGCTGCCGGTGAGCGAGCTCAAGATCGACAAGAGCTTCATCTTCGACCTCATGGGTGAGACCCGGGACGAGACGATCGTCCGCTCGACCATCGACCTCGGGCACAACCTGGGCCTGCGCGTGGTCGCCGAGGGCGTGGAGACCGACGATGTCGCCGACCGGCTGCGGGAGCTCGGGTGCGACACCGCTCAGGGGTACGGGATCAGCCGGCCGGTGCCGCTCGGCCGGATGATCGAGTGGCTCGACACGCGTCGGCCGTCGACACCGGCAGCGCTGCTCGCGTTCGACGCGCCGA
>Ga0315904_10008360_pt1 | contig 13714 bp, 7 predicted proteins | sample LakEriMetagenome_6_FD_203529 | JGI IMG/M metagenome (GOLD analysis project Ga0315904, IMG submission 203529) | Freshwater fungal communities from buoy surface, Lake Erie, Ohio, United States - Buoy 12 MA120 | ecosystem: Environmental > Aquatic > Freshwater > Lake | place: USA: Lake Erie, Ohio... | reverse complement strand
GCCGACTCGACCTCTCCTCTGACGGTCACCCGCTCGGAGCATCGAACCGATGCGACCTTCGGATACAAGGAGAACATTCCACCGGAAATTCTATCGAGTCAGTTCAACATCCAAGAAAACCCAACGGTCAATTCAGTCGTCGCGACCGTTTTGGCCAACGATCCAGATGCCGGTCAATCTCTGAGTTACCGATTCACGAGCAATTCAGGTCCCTTTAGCATCGACCAAGTCACCGGTCAGATTCGCTACACCGGAAACGGTACGTGGGACTTCGAAGCCACCAAGGAGCTCAATGTCGAAGTCGAGGTGCGAGACTCGCTGTCCATTCCGGGTACGACCAAGAAGCTGATCAAGCTTGTGAATCTCGATCGCAATGAAGCTCCGACGTTGCAAAATGCGAATTTTACGATCGACGAGAACTCTCCAGCAGGAACGCTAGTGGGCACCGTAACAGGCTCCGATCCGGATGCTGGAGTCAATGGACAGCTTGTGTTTCAATTGGGTGTGGGGGCTCCTGCAGGTGCTTTTAGCATCGATGAAAACACCGGTCGAATCACGGTCGCTTCTGCGACGCTTTTGGATTTTGAAAACTCACCAGTCATCAGCCTTCCGATCGTCGTTCGGGACAAGGCCAGTCCGTCACTTTCGGGCAACGGGACGGTCCTGGTCAATCTTCGAGATCTCAACGAAGCCCCTACGAATGTGAGCTTTTCGGATCTAGTCGCAGTCCCCGAAAACGCAGTGGTGATTTTGCCGATCCAAGTCGCAACCGTTTCGATCGTAGACGATGCGCTCGGAACCAATAGCTTGTCTTTGTCTGGGCCAGATGCCAACCACTTTCTGCTCATCGGCAACGAGCTGAAATTCCAGAGTTCGACTCCCTTGGACTTCGAAACCAAGTCGGTCTATCGAGTCATCGTTTCGGCAGACGATCCGAGCATCGGCTCGAATCCGGATGTGAGCGTACCGTTCAATTTGTCGATCGCAGACTTCAACGAGAAACCCACTGGCATCGTCTTTAGCGAGGTGGTGAATCCACTTTTGGAAACCACCCCGGTCAGTACAGCGCTGCGAGTGGCCAACATCGCCGCTTTGGATGATGCGATCGGTAGCAACGTCTTCTCGCTAGCGTCAACACTCGATGCGAGCTTCTTTCAAATCGTCGGAAACCAACTCGAGTTCCGCTCTGCGAATCCTTTGGACTTCGAAACCAAATCCAGTTACCGTGTGGTGGTACAAGTCGACGATGCAGCCTTCCCAGGTTTTCCCGACGCCTCGTCCACGTTCACCCTTTCGATTGGCGATGTGAACGAACCGCCAGTGGAACTGCGATTAAATAATCCTGCGACGCAACTGAACGAAACCAATGGAGTTTCGGCGGGCCAAACGGTTGCGACGATCGTTGTCGTGGACGATTCGACCGGAAGCAATCAGCTGAGTCTCGAAGGGCCTGATGCGAACTCCTTCGAGATCGCAGATAACCTACTTAGGCTCAAAGCGGGCTCGCCATTGAACTTCGAAGTCAAACCCTTCTACGAGGTTACCGTCCGATTAACCGATCCGTCCTTGCCCGGCCCCCCTACCCTTACCCGATCCCTTCGAATCAACATCAGCAACCGGCCCGAAGTCATCTCGATCAGCGATTCGGCTGGAGCACCCCTTGGAGAGCGGATCAAGAACGTACGCTTGGGTTGGGATACCGAGCTGGGAACAATCCCCACGGATGCAATTAGCGTTGTCAAGAAGGATGTTGGCTTTGTGGCTGTCCCCTACAGTTTGACTCGCGGTCTGGTCGATGGAAAGACCATCGTCGACTTGGCCTTCAGCGGTTCGCTGGTCGATTCCCAAGGCTTTCTGATCGATGGGGTTTACGAAGTTTTCGTGACTGGCTCCAAAGTGACCATGGCTGGCACAAGCACCACGGGACTCTCCTACAACTCAGGTAACCTTTCGGTCTTGAATCCATCGCTACCGGCAAGCATGCAAATCACAGGTAAAGAATTGTTGCTTGCCAATCAAAAGGGAGCTTACCAAGTTACCTTAAGCGGCCTGAGCAATCCTCCATCGGTCTTGCAGTACGAAGTCGATATCAATGGAGATGGCTCGATCGACCGGAATCTCTCCGGCTCTACAACGCTGACGATCGCCGAAGTAAGCTTTGCCGATGCTGGCAGCTACACCATGAAGGTTACGGCAAAGTCCAGCGGACAGATCGTGAGTGCTTCGAGTTTCGCGATCGCTGTAAGTCCTGAGACGACTGCTTCGGAGAACTGGCTTTCGGCGATGGATACCGACCGGGACACATCGGTTTCTCCGCTCGATGTACTGGTGGTGATCAACAGCATCAACACGGGTGGAGGGCGCTACAGTTTCGCCTACGACGTCGATCGAGATGGAAACATCTCTCCCCTGGATGTCTTGATCGTGATCAACTTTCTGAATACCTCTCCTGCCAACCGAAAAGACCCCATAGGTGATTTAGTGATGGCCGAATCAGGAGGAAACCAAGGGATCACAGCAGATCGAACCGTAACCGGACGCATTGCCAATGATTCTCGGTCCTTGTTCGCATCACTCGATGGTTCAGATCGACTGGATATCTCTGACTTGGTTGCTCAAGACGGGAGTTTTGCGATCACCGACTCGGTCTTTACCGATCTGTTTGGAATCATTCCTGACGGAACTTACGTTCTATCGCTCTCAACACGCTCCGGGAACACTTTTTCGAGTGCGATGGACAAGCGGTTTTTGAGTCTTAGGGATCAGCTCGATCCGTTCTCTTTCGTATCGCTCGTGGGACGAAATGGCCAACTCAGGGCCGTCTGGACCGCATCGGGAATGGGTGCTCGCTACAACATTTTGGTGGGCCCCACCGGCGGAACATTGACGGCATTGCGAAGTGGCATTTCAGACACTTCGTTGCAATCCGAATTGGCTTCAGGTGTCTACGACATCCAAATCGAAGCCGTCGATGCAGCCGGTAACAAGCGTCTCTCGGAAAAACGAACCGTAACGGTGTAACGATCGACAGTGTTGTATGGCAATCGAGTCAGGGAATAAACCTATGCGAGTGGGGATCGTTGGGGCGGGTATCGCCGGCTTAGCTCACGCTTGGTCGGCTGCCCAGAGAGGCCATGAAGTCACTGTTTTTGAACGAACGCCCAAGGCCTCTGGAGCCTCGATTCGCAACTTCGGAATGATTTGGGTGATCGGACAGCCCGACCACATGCAATCGATCGCCATGAATTCCAGAGATCGGTGGATCCAAGCGGCCCAGCAAGCAGGTTTTTGGGTTTCGCAGTGCGGCTCACTGCACCTTGCACATCACGATGATGAATGGCAAGTCTTAAGCGAGTATGTTGCTGAGCACGAGCAAACACAACGTGCCGAGCACCTGCAATTGCTCGATCGCTCTGAGACACTCAGCCGAACATCTGGAGCCAACCCTGATGGACTCCGAGGTAGCCTCTGGAGCGACACCGAATGCTGTGTCGATCCGACCAGTGCTGTGCGCTCGATACCCGCTTGGTTGCATCGGCAGTACCAAGTCGAATTCCGTTTTTCCACGGCAGTCACCCAGGTCGAAACCGGATTGATTCGAACCGGTGATGGCAAGCACCATCGGTTTGATCGGATTGTGATCTGTTCAGGAGACGACTTTGCTACTCTCTTTCCTGAGGTCTACCACGGGATACCTATAAGGCCTTGCAAACTGCACATGATGCGCACTGTCGAGCAACCTCAAGGCTGGCGCATCGGCCCGCATCTTGCCGGTGGCTTAACACTCAGGCACTATCCGAATTTCAAGGGTTGTCCGACACTTAGTGCATTGCAAAACCGGATCGCCCAGGAGTCTCCCCATCTAGACCGGCTCGGAATCCACGTGATGGCTTCGCAGAACCATCTAGGCCAAGTCGTCCTTGGGGATTCCCATCAGTATGGCGACGAAGTTGAACCGTTTGATACCTGCGATATCGACGAGCATATCCTCAAGGAACTTGTAAAAATCATCCATCTTCCGACTTGGCAGCTCCAAGCCCGCTGGCATGGAGTCTATGCTAAGTACACCGATGGCTTGGTCTTTGAACAAGTCGTTGCACCTGGGGTGGTCGTCTTTACTGGTCTTGGGGGCAACGGCATGACCCTCTCGTTTGGACTGGCCGAAGACGCTTGGAATCGCTGGGAAATCCTCTAGTTTGGGTTCGTTAGGAGTCTGTTATGAAGAATGTTTGGCGCTGCGGAGCGGCATCGAATTTTTCGATCCGAGACATTCGAGGCCTTGTGCTCGATTGGGCAGGGACAACCATCGATTACGGGAGTCTAGCACCCGTCGAAGTTTTTCGAGCCGTGTTCCAAAAGATTGGAATCGAGGTTACCGAAGCTGAAGCCAGAGGGCCGATGGGGCAGGCAAAAATCGATCATATCCGTGCGATGCTTCAGATGGATCGGATACAAGCAAAGTGGCAAGCGATTTTCGGTCGCCCATCGCGCCAGGAGGATGTCGAGGATCTTTACGAGAACTTTTTGCCTCTGCAAAAAACGGTGCTCGCTGATCACTCGGAGGTGATTCCGGGGGTTCCCCAGGCGATCGCTTCGCTGCGCCAAAGTGGTCTGCGAATTGGTTCAACCACGGGCTACACGCGAGAGCTCATGGATGTTGTCGAGCCACTTGCGGCGGCCCAAGGTTACGCACCTGATGCGACCGTTTGTTCCGATGAGGTCGCCGCCGGCAGACCTGCACCTTGGCAAGTCTACCGCGCGGCCGAAAAACTTGGGGTTTATCCTATGACGCAGCTTGCAGTCGTCGACGATTCGATCGCAGGGATACAATCGGGTTTGCACGCTGGATGTTGGACGATTGCCGTGGCCATGACAGGCAACGCTTTGGGATTGGATCGAGCTGGTTGCGAAGCACTCTCGGCAAGCGATCTAGAGGAGCGATTGGAACAAATCGCCGAGAGATTTCTATCTCAAGGAGCCCACATGGTGGTTCGATCGGTTGCAGATCTCAGTGCGATCTGACAGATCGGACGGATCGGACGGATCAGACGGATCAGACAGATCAGTCTTGCGAAATCACTGGAGCGTTACCTTTTTTAGGTTATCCGCAGGAACCGTATCGATCAGCAGATTCCTAGGATCGACCCCTGCTTGGTGCGGCAGTTCATCGACAATGAACTCCAAGTCGTGCTTACCAGCAGTCAACTGAACCCGCTCTTTGTATAACAATTTACCATACCGCTTGCCTGATTCGGGTTTGGCATAAGCTCCGATCTCTAGGTAATCATCCATCGAGGCATCGGTTTCCTGTCCTTTCTCGTCGGCCTTCTTTTTGGCGCACTCGACGGTGATTTTGACCAAGTACTTTCCGTCGGCTTGCTTCTGGGCAGTCGCCTCGAGCGTTTTGTTTTCAAAGAGGGTGATCTCTTCGAACAAGTCGGTGATCAGGTAACGCAGCTGCTCGGGGGTCTGCTCGCGCAAACGGTCCACCAAGGCATACGCGTTCGGGTAGGGGGGACCTTTGTAAGCGTACTGCTCGATGAGCTGTTTTAAAGCGGCATTGATTCGCTGCTCGCCGATCATTTCAGCCAGGTAGTAGAGTGCCAGCCCACCTTTTTGGTAGTGGATGTAGCCTTGGGTCAGTTCGACATTCATCAGTGGGCGTTCTTTGAGTTGCTCGCTTCCCCGGGATCGAAGGTAATTATCCATTTCATAGCGGAAGAATTTGTGCATCATGTCATCGCCATAGGTTTTGCGCATGACCATCAGTGCCGTGTACTGGGCAAGAGTCTCGCTCAAGAGCGTTGCACCTTGGACCTTGGCCCCGATGACTTGATGAGCCCACCACTGGTGCCCCATTTCGTGAGCGACGACGTAGGTTACCATATCGATATCGTCAGGTTTCTGGAGGTTGGCGATGAACCCGATCGACTCCGAGTAAGGCATCGTTCCGGGGAAGGCTTGTGCAAAACTAGCCACCCTGGGGAACTCGATGATCCTGGCCTGCTTGTGTTTGTAAGGACCGAATTCCTTGCTGCAGTACTCCAGGGTATCCGCAATCGCCTTGGACATTTTCGGCACGTTCCAAGCGTGCTCGTGGTGGTAGTAGACCTCGGTATCGACATCGCCGACTTTACCCCGCTGGACTTCATAGCGAGCCGAGATGAACGAGTAGAAATTCAGCGATGGATGATCGACGCGGTAGCGATAGTAGTTTCTTCCGTTCTCCTTCCACTCTTCGACGAGCGACCCGGGTGCAACCGCGATTTGGTCTTCAGAGGTACTGATAACCGTCTCGACCGTTACCCAGTCGGCATCATTGGAGATGTAGTGGACATTGCAAGTCGCATCGCAATCGCGTTTGAGTTCCGGCAGTGGTTCGATCGGTTCAAGCCCATAGGTTTTACGACGACGGGGAAGGACGATCCGCCGCTGATCATCGTAACCGAAACTCGGAGCGATGCCGTTGTTGAAGAAAGTGCCGTTTTGGACAAGTTGGGTGTTGCTGACTTGGTTCTCGATTCCACGCGTGCGACTCTCGATGGTGTACTCCATCTCGAGCGTTTCGCCTGGTTGCATCGGTGGATCGACAAGGTAGGTGCGGGTATACAGGTCTTGATCATCCTTTTCCAGCTTGGTTCTCGGAATGGTGATTTGAGTATCAAAATCAGGAGTCAGATTGATATAAAACCGATCGATCGCTTGATCGCTCTTGTTGGCGATCGATTGAACGGCATGCATTTTCAAATTGCGTGACTCGGGAAAGATATCGATCTTGTATTGGATCGATTGGATCTTTGGCTGCGGTAGTCCGGCGATCGGAGAGTATGCCTTTTCATAGTCCGCTTGTAACTGCTCGCGTTTGGTCGGACCCAGGAGCTTATTGATCACCATCGTGTTATAAGCAAGCCAGTAGCCCATCGACACCGCAGCCAGAGCCAAGAGGGCAGGAAGAAATGCTTTCTTTAGCGAGAGTTCTCGCCAAAGGATACCGACACGTTCCTGGATTCTCTTTGCCACTCCGCGATGCATCAGCGAGCTCGTCAGCCAAACCACCACTCCAGAGACCAGCAGCCAATATGCACCGAAGGCCAAGAGTCCTGGTTTAAAGGGTGCGATTCCGAACATGTCCGAGTAGGTATGCTGCGGCATCGCACCGAATCGAAACAGAATTGTATCCATTCTAAGGAGCGACCAGATTCGGCCGTTGACGATTAGAAACAAGACAAACAACGCATAGCCGATGTACTTGTTCGGGGCGATGGTATGGGCCAAGAAACTCATCACCATCAGGAATACAAACGACAGGCCCGTCAGGCAGACGAACTCTTGCATGTAAACACCGAGCTGAAACCGGTAATATCCCTGTGTCCATTGGTAAAATACCCCAATGGCAACTCCCAGCAACAAAATCGAGAGCAAGAGGATCAGCATCGAGGCCCACCGCGAAGCGGCAAAGACACTGTTGGGAGTCGGGGTTGCACCGAGGATCTCGTGAAAACGGCTGTCACGATCTCGCCAAACCAACACCCCGGTGAAATAGGTGATCAAGGCGATTGGTAAAATCAGTAAGCTTCCCGAGACTTGCTCGATCACTTCATAGGTCACCGGAAATGAAGAAGCACCGAAAAGTTCAATCGAACTTAATACGAGGCTGAAGCCGACGTTGATCAGAGTAAATCCCAAAATGATGATGAATGTCTTGCTAAAGACAACGGCAGAAAGATCCGAACTGAGCGTCGAGAGGAATTGACTTGTCCAGCTTGGGGTTTGGGCTCTTTTGACCAGAGCAATACTTCCAGAGGTTGCTGCAGCTAAAGGGACTTCAGAGAGTTCGCCGGCAGTTTCGTTTGCCACCCCCTTTGTCGTTCTCGATGCGACCGAAGACTCAAAGCGAAAACGGGTGCCGGCAACCCAGAAAATCAATCCAGCGATGCATATCCACAACGCGCGATTGGCAATCAGTAGCGGTGTGATCGGAATCGATCGAGTGTTGCGGTCGTTGACCGTCCAGTACTTGGTCGCCTGATCCAACGGTGCCGAACCAAAGGGATCGATCCAAGCGGCTATCGATTCGTAATCCAGTTGCCCGACAACACCTTGCGTGATTCCATAAACAACAAAAACCGCTAGCAAGGACAGAAACGAGTAGAGGGTGTTACGCGTTACGCTAGCGACAGCAAAGACCAATGCCCCGAAGATGAGAGTGTTGGGGATCACGAAAATCAAGAATGGTTGCCAATGATGCCAAAAGGCGATTGGCCCCCAGCGTTCGGTATCCGACGCATTGAAAGCATGGGCAACGAGGATGCCAAACCCGATCCCCATCGATGGCAACAATGCAGCGATCGTCGCACCCAAAAACCTTCCCAATAAAAAACCCCACTTACGAAGCGGTTTGCTGAAGAGAATATCGGACATCTTGTTGGCGAAGTCTCTCGATGCCGACGAGTCGTAGATGGCTGCAGCCATAAAACACGTGATCACACTCGCACCCGCATACCACATGGCCACCGAGAACGGGGAGTTCCGCAGCGTGTTCCCCCCGACGCCATTGATCGAAATCACGTCGGAGCCGGCAGCAAGTCCAAACAGCAGAGCGGTGACGGCAAAGAAGATGTACACCATCCATCCACGTAGCCAGTACGATAATTCAAATTTGAAAAATTCGCGAAACATAAATTCACTTAGAGGTTTGTCGAGTGTTCTAGACCCGTGCTCGTGAACGGAAATTGGTAATCGCACTCGCTGGGAAGCACTCCAGAAAGTTTAGAGAAGAAGACATCCTCGAGATCCGGGTCGACGGGTTTCCAGCCGCCGATCGGTTCGGATTCGCTGTAGATTCGCACCGATGGCAAACCGCCTACAAGCTTGGTCGAAAGGATCGGATATTCCCAAGTTTTGTGCATCAATTCTTGTTTGGTCATCGACTTAGTCCAGACCTTGCCATCGAGTTGGGCTTCGGCCTGCGCGGGCGATCCGCTGGCCAAAAGCCTGCCTTTATCGATGATCGCCATGTTCGTGCATAGTTCTTTGACATCTTGAACGATGTGAGTCGAGAGGATTACGATGATGTTCTCGCCGACTTCGGCAAGCAGATTGTAAAAACGGTTCCGCTCGCCAGGATCGAGTCCTGCGGTCGGCTCATCGACGATAAGTAACTGCGGATCACCTAAAAGGGCTTGGGCTATCCCGAACCTCTGACGCATGCCGCCGGAATAATTGCTGACGGCTTTGGTGCGATGCTCCGACAAGTTGACTCGTTCGAGTAGAGCATGCACGACTTCGAGTCGGTCTTTGGCATTGGCTCCAACCCCTTTGAGAGCGGCCAAGTGGTTCAGGAGTTTCACGGCACTGGTTCGAGGATAGACACCGAATTCTTGGGGGAGATAGCCAAGGAGTCGCCGGACGATATTTTTATCTTCAAGCACATCGATTTGAGGTGCGATCGAAGTGCCTTCGAGAGTCGCGCTACCTGAGTCGGCTTCTTGGAGGGTGGCCAAGGTTCTCATCAGGGTGGACTTTCCGGCCCCGTTGGGACCAAGCAGTCCAAACATTCCGGCAGGAATGTCCACGGAAACGTTATCGAGGGCTCGAACCCCCCCGGGATAGGTTTTGCTTAGGTTTTTGATGATCAGTTGCATGGTCGGTATTTCGTTGCTCCAAAAGAGATCTTGGAATTGGAACAGAAAAACTTCTACTGAAAAGCCCTATCGTTGACGAAGAAGTGCGGGCCTCTGCAGCGGGCCTCTGCAGGCGGCGGTTTTTTGGACGGCATTGAAGGTGTTGACAAGATTGACCCTCTGCGCTCCACGGCCAAAGCCATGGTCGCGAAAGGGGGCAAAGCGGAGTTAGGCGTTAGGCTGTAGGCTGTAGGGAAACAGCCAAGAAGTCATAGCCAGGCGGCTGTTTTGGGCTTTATTAGCGTTCATGAGTGTTCATCAGCGGTCGGGTTTGGTCTTAATTAGCGAATATTAATGTGCATCAGCGGTTCAAAAAAACGGCCTTACGCGCGGTCATCCCCCTCATACCCCCCGCCCTTTCTCCCCCAGCCAAAGCCCTGGGGGCGAAAGGGAGCCAAGCGGTTTTTTTGTATTCCGTATCAGCGTTCATGAGTGTTCATCAGCGGTCGGGTTTGGTCTTATTAGCGAATATTAGCGTGCATCAGCGGTTCAAAAAAACGGCCTTACGCGCGGTCAGCCCCCTCATACCCCCCGCCCTTTCTCCCCCAGTCAAAGCCCTGGGGGCGAAAGGGAGCCAAGCGGTTTTTTTGTATTCCGTATCAGCGTTCATGAGCGTTCATCAGCGGTCGGGTTTTTTATTAGCGAATATTAGTGTGCATCAGCGGTCAAACAGCAACCAGGATCTCGCATAGAACCCATGTCTTTAAGTGGTTCGGGCGCGTCGAAGAGAATCGGCAGTGGTGAAAAAGGGAAGCATGGCCAGTCCCACGAGACTCATCAGAAGTACTGATCCGTTGATCCCAAGTTCGTTTTGGAGCAGGCCAAGCGCCCCTAGGACAAGTGCCAATCCTGCCAGCCAAATACAGATTGCATCGCGATTAGATACATCCTTGTCGATGACGCTTTGGATCGTCGCGTAGACCAAGGCCACAAGGATCAGGACTCCAAGAGCTGCGGCTAAGCAGGTTGCTATTGGAGTTCCAAAAGCGACTAAGATCGTCATGATCACTATCGGATAAAGCCACTGTTCGACACGAAACATAAGCGTCGTGATTGAGGAGGGCAAATTGGACAGAGCAAAGGACATGAGGAAAACGCTACCGCACAAAAACGTGATGTATTTCCAAAAGTTGATTTTGAGTTCGAGCACGTTTTTCAGATCGAGCTTGAACAAGACCGCCACGGCGGCCACCAACAGGAACGAAACCAATAAGGCCAACGAGGGAATGGCGCAAGCGACGCTGGAGGATCTCAATTTTCCGGTCGCTTTATCCAGAGCCGAAACCGGAAGCGTATCGATGAATTGAGCGGATTCGAACAAGAGGGACTTGAGCGTTATTTGTCCGGAACCTGTCAACGCGACTGGATTTAAAATAAGCCCAAATGCCAATAGGAACTGGCTCATGGCAAATAGATTGGTACCGCCAAGAGCGATTGCGACCAGCAAGTTAGCGTTGCTTGTGATGACGCCAGCCAGGATTGCAATGCTCCAGACAAGTGTTAGGCCAACGAGGATAGCCGTCGGAAGGCTGAACATGCGAGTGCGATAATCGAACCATCCGATGGCTTGTTTGGGGGAATAAAACTCCCTGGATCCAACGTTCCAACGGGACTGAAGATGCTCACAGGCTTGTTCGACTCTCTCGAGGAATGATGTCTGTCGCTGCCCGCTGCGATCGCAAGCCACCCGCCAAATCGTCAGTGGAAAGCTGATGCTTACCACGGCAGAGGCGATGAGAGTATCGAGAGCAGAGATCTTGGACCAAAGATGAATTCCCGTCGACATCATCCCCCCTGACCCTAGGGGAATTCCGTGTGCATAGAGCAGCCAGTTCGTTAGGGCGACTAAGATAAAGACGGCCGCTACGATCCACCAGAGCGAATGCATCCCCCCTCTAAAGACAGGTTGGAAGGCGCACCAGCAAACGACAGCAAAAAGAACTGGGCCGGTCATAGGCCAGTCGATTGCAAAGAGGTTTCTCCAAGCCCAAAGCAACAAGCCGACTTGAAGGCCAACAAGCAGTGCCCCGCTCCAATAGTAGAAACTTGCAAGCCTCATTGTCGAGATGGGCATCAAATAAAGTCGCTTCAAATCCCTGCCTTGTGTTGCGAGTACCCCGAAACCGACGATCAATACGACGCTTAGCAATAAAACGACGTGGATCGCAATGAGTTCGCGCGAGGGGTTCACAGAGCCGATCCCTCGAAGGGGTAAGAGAACCATGCAGGCCGGTATGTTTGCCAGTATCGGAAAGAGCAGAAACCATCGATTGCGCGCGACGTATTCCCAAGTAAGGGCACGGGTGATTGATTGCATGAGAGGACCTCTCTAGGAACCATGGATGTTGCTGACGAAAATATCGTCTAGGCTCAGTGGACTTTCGCCGACGATTTGAGCATGGAGGCTTTGGGCGGTTTGCTCGAGCCGGTTCTTGTCACCGCGAACGACATACGTCCACTCGTAGCCTTGCCCTCGACTATCGATCGCCCCATCAAAACAAGGTGCCACCGAATACGACCGATCAAATCGAAGTGTGATTCGGTGGAACGACTCCAGGACCGATTCGAGAGAATCCTCCAAAATCACACGTCCTTGATGAAGCAAGGCGATGCGATCGGCAAGCCGCTCGACTTCATCGAGCAAGTGAGAGGAGAACAGAACAGTGCGTCCATCCTCAGCAGTCGTCCGTACGATCGCCGCTAGGATGTCTCGACGGATCACCGGATCCAAGCCCGAAGATGGTTCATCCAAGACGAGCAACTCCGGACGGTGGGCCAGGGCTAGGAGTAAGCAGACTCGCGCGGTTTGGCCGCGCGACAGATTGCGGATCCTCTGCTTGGAATCGAGCTCAAAGAGTTCGAGTAGTTCCTTGACATAGCCGGGGTCCCAGGAAGGATAAAAAGTGCTCGTAAAATCGATCAACTCCTGTATCCGCATCCATCCTGGCACGTCCCGATTTTCGGACATGTATCCAATTCTTCCGAGCACTTTTACTGGCTCTTTTACAGGATCTAGCCCAAAGACACGGACCGATCCTCTTTGAGCATAATGAGAGCCGAGAATGTGTTTGATGAGTGTCGTTTTTCCAGCCCCGTTGCTACCGATGAGCCCAAAGACTCCGCCACGAGGCACCCGTAGCGTGACGCCTTGAAGCGCCTGAGTGTTCCCAAACGTGCGGCTCAGGTTTTCAATATCGACGATGTAATCACCCATAGTAAGGCTATCCCTTCTTCGACGTTTCAGAAAGTATTTCGCTCTGCTGCACGAGCTTGAGCACTTCGTCGAGCTCAAACCCCATTTGGAAGGCTTCGACCAGCAATCCATCGATCTGTTGCTTGAGCAATTTCAGCCGCTCTTTTCGAGCCAGAGGCGAACCGGCATCAGCGATGTAGGTTCCTGCGGTGCGGCGTTTTTCAACGACTCCAGCGGACTCAAGTTCGCGGTAGGCGCGTGCGATCGTGTTTGGGTTGACCAACAACTGCTCGGCCAAAACACGAATCGAAGGAAGTTCTTCCCCAGGCTTGAGTCGACCCGAGGCGACTAGGTACTTGATCTGCTGCATGACCTGCAGGTAGATCGGCACTCCACCTTGGGCCTGTATGTGAATCTGCATCGGCGAACCCCTTTGTCTCACTGTGTTAATTGAATAATACAACACAGTGGCAGCAAAGTCAAGTGGAAAACAGGCTTTAGGCTTTAGGCGTTAGGCGTTAGGCGTTAGGGGAACAGCCAAGCGGTTTTTCTGTATTCCGTATCAGCGTTCATGAGTGTTCATCAGCGGTCGGGTTTCTGCATAAGCGAATATTGGCGTGCATCAGCGGTTCAAGAAAACAGCCTTACGCGCGGTCAGCCCCCTCATACCCCCCGCCCTTTCTCCCCCAGCCAAAGCCCTGGGGGCGAAAGGGAGCCAAGCGGAGTTAGGCTTTAGGCTTTAGGCGTTAGGGGAACAGCCAAGAGGTTTTTTTGTATTCCGTATCAGCGTTCATGAGTGTTCATCAGCGGTCGGGTTTCTGCATTAGCGAATATTAGC
>Ga0315904_10008357_pt1 | contig 13715 bp, 8 predicted proteins | sample LakEriMetagenome_6_FD_203529 | JGI IMG/M metagenome (GOLD analysis project Ga0315904, IMG submission 203529) | Freshwater fungal communities from buoy surface, Lake Erie, Ohio, United States - Buoy 12 MA120 | ecosystem: Environmental > Aquatic > Freshwater > Lake | place: USA: Lake Erie, Ohio... | reverse complement strand
GCCGACGGATCAAAGCCCGCCTGCCGCGCTGCCACGCGCGCATCATTGAGCACGTCCGTGGCAGAGCCGCTGGTATCACGTGCTTTATACCACGCTTCCGTGCGCGGCAGGATGAGCAACGGCGTGATGGTGCTGGAAAACGTCATGCGCCCCGCGCTCGTCGCGAGGATCCAGTCCTGCACATTGCGCATCATTGTGTGTGCATCCGCTTCGTTCACCAGACCGCGACGGCTTTCCGGAAAAGCCACGCGCATGAGCAGGTTGCGCTTGTGGCCCGTCGCCGTCGTCGGTGTGGGCGGGCTGCTCACCAAAACGGGGCCGCCATTCGCGCCCTCGCGCACCAGCAGCTCATCCTCAAAGGCGCGGATGTGCCCGCCGCTGCACAAGTAGTGAACTTGGCCCTCCGCCTCCACCACCGGCTGCTCCGGCGCCACCGGCGCGGCGAGGAAGCCCGGCCCGCTAAGCTCCACCGGCGTGCTTTTGCCGGAGATCGGACACGTTTCCACGATGTCACGCGGCGGCGCGGGTGTGTTCGCGATGTGCTCCTCCATCGCGAAGCCCTGCGCATCCACCGGGCGCAACGTGCGCCGCCGCGTGAGATTGTTTGGATGATTGGGGATCTCTCCCGCCTCCATCACGCGCAGCGGACGCTCCTCCAGCGCCAGCACGCCATCCACCGCGATGCCCAGCACGCTCATCCGCGCCGTGGAGCGCTGCGTGAGCCGCTCGCCGCTCGTGTGCACCTCATAGACACCGCCATCCTGCGTGCGCACCTCGCGTGCATACGCGCTGGTCGCTTGCGCGCCTTCTTCAGGCAAACGGCCCATCACCAGCAGCTCCGCGTTTTCATTCACACGCTCCTCCAGCTCCTGCGCCACCGCCGCGGGCAGCTCCTGCCGGATCACCGGCGGCACCGCCTCCGCCAGCGCCGCACGCGCATCACTCACGATCAGCGCCTTCAGCTCCACGCGCCGTTCACGCGCGAGTTGCACGCCTTCTTCGACCTTCTTCTGCCTCTCTGCGGTCGGTGCGTGCAAATAATCCACCATCCACGTGTCAAAGGCCTCCAGCGCTGTCATCGCCGCATCCGGAGTCACGCGACCCCGCGCACTTTTGCGCGCACGGAGGATCTGTTGCATCCGCGGCGGCAGTTCATCGAGCCGTTGCATCTTCAAAGCGGCCTGCGCCTGCTTTTTTGTCTCGGTGGCCTTTGGGGGCATCACCGGCGCTTTTTCCGGTGAATCAGGCATCAGGGCCAAAAAGAGCAAAGCCGCGCTGGCGAGCACAGCGGCGGGTAGAAGGCTGGAGCGGTGTAACAACATGAGGGGCGTGGATTATGTTTTCAGTGGTGACGCCCGCTTTTGGCATGCGTCTCCGCTCCTAGAGTAATTCGCCGCTTGCGGGCTGTTACACCGCCTCCGGCCGGATTGCGAAAAAAGTTCCATCAGGCCGCTTTCCGACCATTTTAGCCTCTCACCGCCTCATGAGCCTATCTGAACGTCCCAACGATGCCGCCATCGCCGCTTTGCTCGATGACTTGCTCATCGACCCGCAGGAGGCGGAGACGCCCGAGCAGGTCGGTGGCTGGCAACTCGCGGAAAAGCTCGGTGAAGGCGGTTTCGGCATCGTCTGGCGTGCCACGCAGCAAACTCCCGCGCCGCGCGAAGCTGCGGTGAAGCTCATCAAGCCCGGTATCGACTCTGAGGAGGTGCTCGCACGCTTCCAGCGTGAGCAGCAGGTGCTCGCTCGCCTCGCGGATGATCCCGGCATCGCGCGTGTCTTTGAGGCAGGCCTCACCGCCGATGAGCGGCCGTATCTCGTGATGGAACTCGTGCGCGGTGTCACCGTCACCGAATTCTGCACGCAGCAAAAGCTCTCGTTGCCGGATCGCATCGCGCTGCTGCGGCAGATTTGTGCGTCGCTGCATCACGCGCATCAAAACGGCGTCATTCATCGCGATTTGAAGCCCTCCAACCTCCTCGTCGCCACCGATGGCAGCCGGCCGCAGGTGAAAATCATCGATTTCGGCATCGCGCGTGCCCTGAGCCATGAAGGTCAGCGCCAGCTCACGTGGATCACGCGCCAGCAGCGCCTCGTCGGCACGCCGGGATGGATGGCGCCGGAGCAGACGCGCCTCGATGGCATCACGGATGTGCGCACGGACATCCACGCGCTCGGCATTTTGCTTTACGAATTCATCGCCGGTCGCGCGCCCTTCGCCGCCACCTTGTCCATTCAGGAAAAGCTGCGCCAGATCCGCGAATACACGCCGCAGCCGCCCTCGCAGCTCACCGCGCATCGTCACGCCGCGGAGCTGGACTGGATCACGCTCCGCTGCCTCGAAAAAGATCCCGCACGCCGCTATGCCTCCGTGCAGGCGCTCGATGACGATTTACGCCGCTGGCAGGAAGGCCTGCCAGTCACCGCGCGTCCGCCCACCACCGCGTATCTGCTCGGCCGCTGGCTGCATCGTCATCGCGGACTCGCCGCCGCGCTGCTGCTCATCCTGCTCGCCACACTCGCCGGCACCGCTGCCGCGCTTTGGCAGCGGCGTGAGGCCGAGCGGCAGTTGCAGGCCTCGCTTCGACTTCAAGAGCTGCTGCTCAGCGGGCTCGATCACTCGCTCACCACCATTGCTGGCATGCGCCCGCATGGCTATGCAGCCGTGCGTCCACTTTTGGGGCCGCTTTTGGATGAAGAGATCGAAGTGCCGCCCGCGATGCGGCTGAAGTTGCTCGAAGCCGCCGCCGCGGCCGCGGAAAACGCGGGCGACATCGAAAACGCACGCCGCGCCCGGCAGCAAGCCACGCAGCTCCGTGGAAAGGAGGCCGGCTCATGACACCGCAGCGCATCGGCCCTTATCAATTGCTCAGCCTTCTCGGGGAGGGCGGCTTCGCACGTGTCTGGCATGCGCGTCAGGACGAGCCGCTGCCGCGTGAGGTCGCGCTGAAGCTGCTGAAGCCCGGCATGGACAGCGCGGATGTGCTCCGCCGCTTTCAGCAGGAGCTGGAAACGCTCGCGCGCATGGATCATCCGCACATCGCGCGCGTGCTCGATGCCGGACGCACCGCCGACGAGCATCCCTACATCGTCATGGAGCTCGCGGAGGGCGCACAGCCGCTCACGCGCTGGTGTGAGGAGCAAAAGCTTTCTCAGCGTGCGCGCCTCGCGCTCTTTTTGCAGCTCTGCGATGCCGTGCGGCACGCGCATCAAAACGGCGTCATTCACCGCGACCTCAAACCGGCCAACGTGCTCGTTTCCGGTGCCGGACAGCTCAAAGTCATCGACTTCGGCATCGCGCAGGCACTCGCGCAGCCTGCGGATGGCGCATCCCTCGGCACGCGGGGCTACACCAGCCCCGAGCAGCTCGAAGGAAAGCCCGTGGACACACGCGCGGATGTTTTTTCACTCGGTGCGATCCTTTCGGAAATGCTCGGCCCCGCACCCGGTGCCGATCTGCGTGCCATCATCCGCTGCGCCACCGATCCTGAGCCCGCAGGCCGCTACGGAGGCGCGGACGCGCTCGCGGAGGATGTGCAAAATCACCTCGCCGCACGTCCGGTGAACGCACGTCGAGCCGGAGCCGTGTATCGCACCTCACGCTTCATCCGCAGGCATCGTTTGCTCGTCGCCGCATGCATCATCGCCGCGTGCAGCCTCGCCTGTGGCCTCTATTTCGCCCGGCAGAGCGCCGAACTCGCCCAACAACGCCTGCGCGAGGCCAGCAAGGCCTCCGAAATGCTCACCGGCCTCTGGAACGCCATCGCACTCCAGACCGCGCCCGCTGGTGCTGCCGAAGGCTTCCGCGGTCTCATCCAGCGCGCCGATGAGCCGGGCTCGCTCATTCCGATCGGCAGCCGCATGCAGATGCTCATCGCCGCTGCGCGCTCCGGCGGTGTGCTGCCAGATCACGCTTTAGCCAAAGAAGCTGCCGAAAAGGCTCGCGCGCTCATCGCCGCGAATTCTTCGCAGATCGATGTGACGCAGCAAATCGAGACCTGGACTCTTCTTGGCGCTCTTGAATGCCTCACCGGTCACCCTGAGCAGTCGATCGATCTTTTCCAACAAGCGCTCGATGCCTCAAAAAGTGCTCCACCAGCCGCGCAGCTCTCAGCGCGTCGTTTCCTCGCCTCCGCATTCGCCTTGGGGCACGATGAACGCGCCGAGGAAGCCCTGCGCGCCGTTTTGAAGGATGCGGATGCTTTGAAGCTCGCTCCGACGGAAACCGGTCTGCTACACGCACGCGCCGATCTCGCCCAAGTGCTCCTCGATCATCAAAAAGACGCCGAAGCGCTCGCGCTGCTCGAAGAAGCCATCACGCACGCCCGCGCCGCGGGTCCCGCGGAGCGCCTTACCACGCTGCGGCTGCTGCTGCGTCGTGGAGCAGTGCTTTTGCGCCGAAATGATCCGCAAGCCGGCCTGCAAGCCATGCAGCAGGCCATTCAAGAAGCCTCGCAGCCCGTCCCTGCTCCGGATCAGCGCAAGTGACTCGCCAAGTAGGCGATTTCGTCATCCATCTCCTCCGGAGTCGTGACGATGCGTGCCACCTCCGCGCGCAGCAGTTCGCGAAATCGCGCGCGCAAGCGGCTCAGCACCACGCGCGCCGCGCCGTCGCTCAAATCGTGCTTCGCACAGAGATCCGCGTGAATCTCATCGCGACGCTCCGGGTCCAGCAGCACCGGCCGCATCAGCTCAAAGCGCTCCGCCTTGCCCTGCGCCGCCTGTTCCGCCGCCAGCGCATCCATCGCGATGCGAACGAGCGTGCGCGCCCACTCGCGATCATACGCCAACTCCGGGCTGTCCTCCGCCGCGAGCCGGTCTGCGAGGCCATGCTGCTCATCATCGAGGCTCACATGCTCCGCCGTGCCGCCGCCACGACGCTCACGCGTCGCGTGCTTATGCTGCGTGTGCAGAAAGTTCCGCAGTGAGACCATCAAGAACGAACGGAAGCGTCCCAGATCACGACTCGCCCGCGAAGGCAGATTGGAGCGGATGAAGTGATGAAAAAACGACTGCGTGGCATCCTCTGCGTCCGGTTCATTCAAACCAAAGCGCCGCGCAAACGCCAGCAACGGCGGCCGGTAGCGCCTGCAAAGCTGGTCCAGCGCCTTCAAGCTATCCTCACGCCCCTCATCCGCCGCCTCGATGATGAGGCTCCAGTTGGTGGTTTCAAAGGGCAGGCTCATGCGTGTGGGCGGAAGGAAGGTGCGCCTTCATAGCCGCTCCCACGTTTCAGGCAAGGCCTTCCAGCACACGGATCAAACGGCTCATTGACAGTGCTCCGCGTGGAAGCCAAGAGCCGGTGAAATGAAGTCACAAGCAAAAGGCCACAGCAGCTACCGCCGGGACATCGATGGGCTGCGAGCGGTCGCTGTGCTCCCGGTGGTGCTTTATCACGCCGGCGTCGGCTTCACGGGCGGCTATGTCGGTGTGGACGTCTTCTTCGTCATCTCGGGTTTCTTGATCACGCGATTGCTCGCGCGGGATCTGGAGGGCGGGCGCTTTTCGCTGATCGAATTCTGGCACCGCCGCGTGCGGCGCATTTTTCCGGCCTTGTTCGTGATGGTGCTCGTCACGCTCATCGCGGGAGGCTTTCTCATGATCCCTGCGGACTACAAGGAACTGGGGCAGTCCGCGATCGCCCAGAGCCTGCTGGGGGCGAATTTTTTCTTCTGGGATGACACGGGCTACTTTGCCCGCGCGGCGGAGAGCAAACCGCTGCTGCACACCTGGTCGCTCGCGGTGGAGGAGCAGTTTTATGTGCTGTTTCCGCTCGTGCTGGCCTGGCTGTGGCGTGGTGGCCGCGCGCGTGTGCGGCGCATGCTCGGCGTGGCCTTGCTGGTGTCGTTTGCGGCCAGTTTGCCGGGCCCGGCGTGGTTTCCGACCACGGCCTTCTATCTGCTGCCCACGCGTGCATGGGAACTGCTGCTCGGCGCGATCCTTGTGTTCCTGCCGGAGCCCAAAAAGACCTTTGCAGCCTTCAGCGGGCCTGCGGGGCTCGTCATGATTCTCGCGTCCGTTTTTCTCTACACCGTAAACACGCCGTTTCCAGGCATCGCAGCCGCTTTGCCCTGCCTCGGTGCCGCCTTGATGATCTGGAGCGGCAGCGCGATGCAAACGTGGGCGCATCGCATGTTGTGCTGGCGGCCAGTAGTCTTCATCGGGCTCATCTCTTATTCGCTTTATCTCTGGCACTGGCCCGTGCTCGTGTACTCGCGGAAGTTTCTGCTCGGTGATGCCTCACCGGTCTTCATTGCTTGGCAAATCGGCCTCTCGCTGCTGCTCGCGGTGCTTTCGTGGCGCTTCATCGAGACGCCTTTTCGCGAGAAGCGCTGGCTGCCTGCCCGCGCGAGCATGCTGCGCTTTGGCATTGTGTGCACCGTGGTTTCCGTGCTGCTCGGCGCGGTGCTTTCCGCCACCAAGGGACTCCGCGCACGCCTGCCCGCGGCCGTGCGGCAGCTCACGGAGAATCCACCCGGCATGGACTACCATCCGAACATCGAAGTCAGTGTAACTGATCTCCAAGCCGACCGCGTGCCGGTGATCGGTGACCGCGAGGCCGCAAGCGATCCTGCCTTTGTTCTGTGGGGCGACAGCCACGCGATGGCGGCGCATCCCGTGCTCGATGTGCTCGGCCGTGAGCGTCATCAAAAAGGTGTCGCGATCACACGGCGAGGCACCGCGCCGCTGCTCGGCACCTGGCGGCCTGCGGAAGGCAAGTCGGCGCTGGAGTTTCATCAGGCCGCGCTCGACTACATCCGCCGCCATCGCGTGCCGGTGGTCGTTTTGGTCTCCTACTGGGCGAATTACACCGAAGGATCGGCGACTGGCTCCAGCGAGTTTTTCATCACCGATGACGAAACGCTCCCGCTGAATGCCGAAACGGGCCTAGCCGTGCTCGAACGCGGTCTCCAGCGCACCATTCAGGCTTTGCGTGAAAGCGGCGTGCGCCGGATCAGCATCCTGCGGCAGGTGCCTGAGCAACCCATCCATGTGAAAGACGTGCTCGCCGCCCGCATGCTCGCCGGATTGAGCATCGAGCACCTCGGAGCCACGCGAGAAAACTACCACAAGCGCCAGCAACGCGTGGACGCCATCTTCGCCCGCATCCGCGCGCCTGAAGTACTCATCCTAGACGCCGAGGAAGCAATGTTTGGCTCTAACGATCGCACCATTCTCATGCACAATGGCCGTGTGACCTTCGAAGACGAAGGCCATGTCTCCGTCGAAGGAGCGCTCATGATGAAGCCCGTGTTTGAGCCGGTCTTCGCTCCGTAGAGGCCAATCTACGATCAGTTCGGGCGTGTCAGCACTTTGAAGTCCCACATCTCGATCTCATAGGTTTTGCCCTTTTCACGCTGGGGCAGAGCCACTTCTAGTCTTTGCTTTAGCTCGGAGAAGCGTCTCGCAGTAATTGGGCCGCAAGGGAAAGTCACCTTCAGAATGTTTGTATCTGCGGTGGGGAGAATGCTGGCGCTTGAAAGTCGAAATGGGTAATTGAAGCGGGATCCATAAATCGTCGCATTCCAAGTCGGCTTTCTAACCAAGAAGGTTATGGCAATAACCCTGCCTTCCTCCAGCTTCCTCGAGTCTCCACGCAGAGTGATGTCAGCCTGCATCTCGTGACGTTGGTTTGTGTCGTGCGTTTTGGGATCGTTGAATGAGTAGCGGAGTGCTCCATCCGCACCAAGAACGGGGGCGGAGCGTTCACCCGTGGGTTGAGGGGCCATGACATCGCCTTTGAGTCCTCTTGAGACGCTCCATTCAAAAACAACGCCTTCTTTGATCGGGGACTTTTGAGTTGGTGTCGCCAACTGCACGGGAATTTCGTCGAGGTTGGCTTTGGCATACTCACCCGACACGTTGGCTTCGGCTGGTGTCATTTGTCGTGGCGGGCTTGCCACGCCGGCGTTGATCTCCAACATCTTTCCTGCGGGTAAAAGTACGGTGCCTGCTGCCGTGGTGACGCTGACGGTGCCTTCATGGGTGCCGAGGATTTCCTGAGTGCCTGCCAACGCAAAGAAGCGGGTGCCTTTCACGGCGAGCAGCGCAGCGGGTGTTTTGAGCCGGAATTCGCCTTGTCGCTGCTGTTTGAGCTGTTCGCCGTTGATGTTGAGAAACAGGCGGCCTTTGAGCAACTCCAAGCTGTGCGGCTCGGCAGTGCCTTCGGGCAGTTTGACCGTCGTATCAGGGCCAAGACGCGCTGTGCCAGTAGTGGCCCCGTTACCCAGGGTTATCGATGCCCCGGCTCCCTCTCCTGTGCGGATCACATCGCCGGGTTTGGCTTCCAGCACTTGGGCGTCGTCCGCTTTTTTGGCCCGGCCGCTACGCTTGGCGGCATCCTGTTCCTCTTTACCGACCTCGACCTTGCCTGTGATCGCAAACAACTGCGCTCCGGGCAGGATTACGACTTCCTTCGGTGTTTGTCCTGCGAGCTGAGCGGTGCCCGTCAGCAGTAAGGCCGTGCCCCTGAGGAAATGTGATAAAGGAACTTTCATGGATTAGCATGCGACTGTCTTGGAAATGATCAACCCGGCACCACCTCCCACACCGCCTGCGGTTCTGGGATGCCTTTGAGGGTGAGGTCGGCGTGGGGCTGTATTTTCACCTCGTCGCGGACCAGCGAGTGAGTGCGGGAGGAAATCAGCACCTTGCCGCCTTCAGCTTGGGATTCGATGCGGGCGGCTAGGTTTACAGCGCGGCCGATCACAGTGTAGTCGAGAAAGTCGGATGAGCCGAAGTTGCCGACCGTGACAAAGCCGGTGTGGATGCCGATGCCGATGTGCAGCGGGTCGTAGCCGCGTTTGCGCCAGCTTTCGTTCAGGCAGTTCATCTCCTGCTGCATCTCCAGGGCCATCTGCACGGCGTGCAGCGCGTGTTTTTCGTCCGCAGCGGGCGCGCCGAAGAAAACCATCACGCAGTCGCCGATGAACTTGTCTAGCGTGCCACCGTGCTTTTCAACGAGGGGCGTCATGGCGGCGAAGTACTCATTCAGGCGGGCCGCTACCTCGTCGGGCTCGGCGCGTTCGGTCCAGGCGGTGAAACCGCGGATGTCCGAGAAGAAGATCGTCAGCTCGCGGCGCTCCGTGGAGGCCGGGGCGGCCTTGTCGGTGTCCACGAGCCGTTGCAGGACAGGCCGGGCGATGTAGCGCCCGAGCACGCTCACCACCCGCGAGCGGTCTTTTTTCATCAAGGCTGCCTCCAGGCCCAGCAAAACAAGTGTGGCTCCACTGAACGCCACCAGCACCGGCACGAGCGGCAACATGAGGTTTGTGTTCGCGGCTTGAAACGCCACCCAGCACCATGCGGCGCTCACGCCGATGAAAAGAGCGATGCCCAGCCACACTCTCGCGGGCCACATGCCCAGCCCGAGCAGTGCCCCGGCGCCGATGATGAGCAGCATCTGCTGCCAGAGGGGCAGGAATCGAAGATGATTGCCGGTGAGAATGTTGCTCACCAGCATCGCCTGCACGGCCACTCCGGGCATGCGGCCGATGGAGGTGCTGGCCACGTCAGTGTTGCCGCTGCTCGCCAGGCCGATCAGCACGGCGCGGTCTTTGAGTGCCGTGGCGACCTGCGCTCCGAATTCCTTCGATTCGACCGCCAGGTTGAGGTCGAGGTATTCAAACGCTGGAGTGAAGAGGCCGATGTCCCCGAGAAAGTTCACCCGATACTGCCCATGCTCATCGATCGGGATGTGCAGCGTGCCCTTTGGCGTGTCCACCAGCGTGACCTCTTGGCCCGGGACGATACGTATCTGGTCCTCACTCAGCCCGAGGAAGGAGATCACCGTCTGCATCGCAAGGCTGGGATACAGCCTGCCTTCGTGGGCAAAAAACAAGGGCGCACGACGGATCACGCCGTCTCCATCCGGCACCACGTTCACGGCCCCGTAGCCCGCTTCGAGCCGCGCGAAGGGCGGCACTGGCAGGTGCCCTTTCACGAGGTCCCAATCACTCACGCGCAGGCCGTAGCGGTTGCCTTCCGCCAGGAAATGCGGCCGTTCCTCAGCCTCGCGGCTGCTCTCGCCGGGTGCGGCATTCTCAAAGTGATAGGCCAGCGTTACCTGTCCATGCTCCTTCACCGCTTGCCCGAGCATGGCGTCCTGCTCCGGCACTTCGGAGGGTTCCGTGAAGAGTACGTCAAAGGTCACATGCTTGGCTCCCACGGCTTTGAGAATACGCAGCACGTCTCCATGCACAGCCCGAGGAAACGGCCAGCGCCCCAGCGCCGATCCCACATCGCGATCCCCGATGCCCACGAGCCGCACCTCGTCGGAAACAGGCTGTGGCTTTCGAAAACGCAGCCGAGCGTCCACGGAGAGGGCTTCCAGTGAGTCCAAGACACCGCTCCAGACTAGCACAACCACGCAGAGGCTGATGAGACAGCCGATGAAGGTGCGTGCTAGGATGTGCGCATTCGAAAACATATCTCGGAGTAAGCCTTGTCACGGTATCTCAATCACGATACGAAACCCAATCGGCGAGTTGTTATACCCGGTGCTGGTCGCACGGGACACACGGTAGGAGGAGAGCAGTGCCTGTTTTTGGTTATCCTCGAAATTACTGCCTCGAACCACTCGCCCACTGCGGCCCGCGTCATACCAGTCTTCACACCACTCAGACACGTTTCCAGCAAGATCATAGATTCCCAACTTGTTGGGGGGGTAACTCATGACGGGAGCTGCATTTGTGTAACCGTCATCGAGAGCCAAGAGGTCAGGATCAGGATCGTAAAAAAATCTCGAATCCGTGCGGCTAACCACGCCTCGGCCACTCGGAGCAAGCTCAACTTCGAAACACATGTCCCCAAAGTTACCCGCGTTCTTCGGGGGCCATTCGCTGCCCCAAGGATAACCACTGGCCGCTTTCAGCGCCAAGTCGGCGGGAAAGACACCTGGGCGAAAATTCTCCCTGGCACCCACGCCTGCCGCCTGGCTCCACTCTTCGTCTGTAGGCAGGCGGTACTTTTTACCCTCTTTGCGGCCCAGCCATTCGCAAAAAGCCTTGGCGTCATCCCATTTGACACTAACCGGATAGTCCTCCCAGCCCCAGTATCCAAATTCGTTGTGATAGCCTTTCGTCGCTGGGTTGGAAGGGTCTGCTGCTAGGAACGCCGAATAATCGGCACCGCGTGTTTCGTGCACACACATGAGCACTTTGGTTTTTGGAACCGGCACAAAAGTCATGCCGAGGCTATTGACCTTGGTTCCTGGCAGATTCTTCGGCGTGTTTTTCATGGATGCTGGCAGTCTTGCAGGGATGTCTTTGCCCAGTGCCGCCAGCTTGCAGCCGATGTCGTAGCTGGCTTCAGCCTTGGTAATGGCTCTGGGCGGCGTGATCTCGTGCGGCTTCACGATTACAGCCATGCCCGGCTTTACCTCGAATTTCTTTGAACCAACCGTTTCCTCTACAGTTACGCTCCCATCGAAAACACCAATAATGCAACCGTTGCCGTTCTTTTCGGCTACACCGGCTCCGACACCTACGGTGAGTTCATCGATTACAAAAAAGCGGGCGCCGCGTGTCGAAATCAGCGTCTGTGCATATACAATCGAAAGCGCTTTGTCATTTGCGCTATTGCTCATGCTTTTCGTATTCATGCTGAATACTTTTCCTGAATGCTTCGCCATTTCTAAGGCGCTGATATTGAAGAAGCCCTTTGCTGGAGACTGCGGATGAGCATTGAAGCCGATGGTTGTCTGATCCTCTTCCGACTTTGATAGTCGAATAGAAGTGCAGTCCCCGACGATCATGGCGTGGCCCGCCCCAGGAAATGAAATCAAAGCATGGCTGTCCTTGTTTATGTACAATCGTTTTCCAGGTTTGATTTGGACCGGGGCGTAGGTCCGTCCGTTGGGGCCATCAATCGCCTGCATTCGGTTTTTTATACTGTTCTTGATGTCGCTAGCAGGGTCCATGTTGAAAGCATCGGTGACAGATCCTCGAATGGAGGTGATCCACATTTCCGGCAGCGAAAGCACTGTTTGAGGGGTTTGTCCGTGAACGGGCTGGCTCAGCAATGCGGCGATTGCGGCGGCAACAAGCCCTAAACGGGTGGCTAAGATGTGTGTCATCGTTGATACTGGGGCAGAAGGTTTTGAAGGACTTAATCCAAACGAACAAGAACCAGGCGGAAGGTGACATCACCTTCAGCCAACCAGGCCGGGCCGCGTTTGGATGCAGACAGCATCTCACGCGTGCTGTGCAAGAACGAGCCTCCGCGCGACAATATCCCAGGAAAGAGGCCTCCCTGAGGTGCGGCTGGTGTATCGGCCTCTAGAACATGTTCCCAACAATTTCCCCCGAGATCATACAGGCCGAGCGAATTGGGCGGGAAGCTCATCACGGGTGCTGTAGTGGGAAAACCGTCGTCATATCCTGTCAGATATGGGTCGGCAGGGCGTAGCAGACGGTGATAGCTCTCGTCACAAAAGTTTCCTACCCGGCGAGTCGGCGGCCAAGTCTTGCCCCACGGATAAACGTCAGCCAACTTGCCATCCAAGTCGGACGGCTTGGTATCCGGCAGCCGGTTTTCAAGCCGGCCTATCCCAGCCGCAAAACTCCATTCTTCGTCAGTTGGCAGCCGGTAGGTCCAACCTTCTTTTTGCCCCAGCCATGAGCAAAAATCCAAAACAGACTTCATGAGCAAGCCTGTAACGGGATGGTTCTCCTTAGATTGCCCCACGTCAAAACCACCGTACTTTTTCCCGTTCAAAAGATACTCGAAGTTGTTTTCACGGCTCTGGATCGTTTTTGCATAAGTCATGAAGTCTCGTATTCGCGTTTCATGAAGACAGAACAGTACCTTGGTTCCTGGCACGGCGGCGAATTTCATGCCGAGGCTGTTGGTGATCCGGCCTTCGGAAGCGGCAAGCTCGTAATTGATCGACTCGCGGCGTTCATCTGCGGTGAGCGGGCGGATTGGCTCCGGCTTGCCTTTGACGATGCTGAGCGCGTTTCCGCTCTGCACGTCGTTCAACTGTCGTGACGCCATGGCAAAAGTGCCGATTTGCCCTTCATGCACCCCAGCCGTTTCTTGGTCCTTTTCCACGGAGGCGAAGAACTTCGTTCCTTTGACGGCGAGCAAGGCAGCAGGCGTTTTGAGCCGGAAACTCGCCTCGCCCTGCCTTTTCACCTCTTCGGCGCTGATGTTGAGGAAGAGTTTGCCTTTGAGCAGCTCCAGCGATTGGGATTTGTCGCCCGTCTTCGGCAGGCGCACCTGGGTTTCGGAACCCAATAGCATGGAACCTGCGCCTGGGATCGAAACGGTGGCCTGGCTGTCCGCCCCCGTCTCAATGACGGCTCCCGGCCGATGCGTCGCCGTGGTCGGCTTTTCGCCGCTGGCGGTGGGCACTTGGAGATTTGTGATCTTAGTCCCTGACGCTGACGTGACATTCACCTGCCCGGCCGTGGAGGTGACTTGAACCTCGACAGGTGTGAACACGGTCTGTGCGGAGAGTTCACCCGCCAGGAATAGGCATGATGCAAATCCGAGGGCAGGGATCAACGACGGGAGTGATCGGCAAAGCATTCAACGATGCTGCCGGAGGACTCCGATGACGTCAAGTCAGCGACTCATCACCGCCGCACCGTCGCCGGCAGCGCCTTCTCCAGCGCGGCGAGGATGCGCTGGTGGGCGGCATCGACTTCGGCGGTTTCGAGGGTCTTTTCGGGGCTGCGGTAGGTGAGGGTCCAGGCGATGGATTTGCGGTC
>Ga0315904_10008352_pt1 | contig 13721 bp, 27 predicted proteins | sample LakEriMetagenome_6_FD_203529 | JGI IMG/M metagenome (GOLD analysis project Ga0315904, IMG submission 203529) | Freshwater fungal communities from buoy surface, Lake Erie, Ohio, United States - Buoy 12 MA120 | ecosystem: Environmental > Aquatic > Freshwater > Lake | place: USA: Lake Erie, Ohio... | reverse complement strand
CGTTCCGAATCGTGTATGAAGGAACCCCCTCCACCTCGTTACCATCTACGTCAACAACCTTTCCGTTGTCGAGAACCTTCGCTACCTTGAGCATTGTCTTTACCCTATCCGTAAAGTGTGAGTGTGTTACTGCCGAACGATACTGCAATCTCTGTCGGATGTCAAGGGGGAGGATTGACCTCCCCCGTCAACATCATCCGAACGTGGATTCCATTGAACCCTTATCGGAGAGTAGCTTCTGCAAGGTCTTGAGAACCATCGTAGCGTTCTCCACGTTCACGAACTCTGCCTCTTGACCATACATCTTCTTGAAGGTTGCCGCCGGTCCATACGAACTGGTGGTATCGAATCGCGGATTATCGGTGATGAAGTAGGAGAGAATACGAATCCCCGCTTCCCGATAGATGTTCATCATCTGGCGGCAGTGATTGACTGCCAGTTCACCAGAGTATCCGCTGTAATACCCGCTATCATCTGGCGCGTGGTTCTTGATGCTGAAAATCGGTTCGCCATCCGAGAAGTTGATGAAATATACATCCGACTTCTTTTCCTTGTCAAGAATCAGATTGAGCGTTGCCTCGAAGCATAGTGCCTCTGGCGTAGAGCCGCAAGCGGTCGTTAGCTCCAAAATCTGCCGACCGACTGTGAACTTCTGCTTGCGTGAATCGTGAAGCACCGCAACGGATGGAATATCGTTACCACCGCGAGCCATCACAACCACATTGATGTCTGAAACCTTATCCGCAAGGTAAGACAATGCCGTAGCGACTGTCAATGCCTTGCCCCACTTCTGCCCACCCATTGAACCAGACGCATCCAATGAAAGATACATCGTCACGGGATTGAACTTATCGGTGCGCGTTTTCTTGAACACGTTGGTAATATCCATACCAAGCTGTGAAAGAATACGGCGGTCGATCCGTCCCGCATCTTGACGGGTGTAGTGGGTAATCGTTGGGTCATTACGGATGGAGAGACGCTGTGAAAGAATCTGCCCCATACGAATACCCGCCTTGACATACGGCTCGTTCGTCCGACGAACTCTATCAATGTCGCCACCATACGAACCAGACGGACCAAAGAGGAACCAATCCGCAAGCATCGTCTGTTTGGTGACGTTATTGATAACCACACACGGCGTCCGAATCTTGCCAAGCGCAGTAGTCTTGCTACCGACTTCCACAATCTCTGCGTTAGCTTCTTCGACTTGACGCACCATATCGTTCAGCTTCTTTGCAATCTTAGTCTTGCGAAGGTTCCCGTCAAGGAACTTACGCTGTGCCGCGATTGCTTTCTTCAGTCGTTCGTTGGATGGCGCGGGAGTTGCGGGTGCGTTGGGGTCGTGAGAAGTCGCCTCACCAACACCTTCGCCATCGCCTTCGCCTTCCCCTTCCCCCTCTGGAGTAATGGAAATGGTCTGCGTCTGGGGTTGCTGACCGAACGTATAGCCACACGCATCTGCTACTTGAGCGAGAAGTTCGTTGGCAAGAATCCACGTTGGTGGCATAAGCTGGAACTCGCGGATTCCCTTACGGAACGTCGAGTCGGTAAAGACTGCACGAATGAGCGCAATATTACCATCCTCTAACTGTGCCCAACTACGATGCTTGCTACGCGCCACGCTAAATCGGTAGTGCTTGGAAAGTTCACGAATGAACTGCTCCATTTCTGGCGTTGGTGTATACTCCGACAGACGATGGATGTTCTGAACATCGAACGCATCGAACATCTTGTCAAGGTGCGGAAGTGCATTGGCATCGCTATGCGGATTCATCACGTTGATAATCCGATTGATATAGCTATCCATCTCCACTTCCTTCCATTCTACACCATCCTTCAACGCCTTGTCAATAGCCGTCGAAAGAAAATATTTCTTGTAAAGCGCACCATAGTAGGGACGATACCCAACGGCGGTGTTATACACCCACGCATCAATGCGACGGTCCTCGACGATGTTGAGAAACATCATCACCTTAGAAAGTAGGTCATCCACCGCCTCTGGCGTTCCGTTCGCAATAGTGTTACGGAAGTTGGGATGGAAGAACTCTGAGAATCCTACCCGCGCTAGCTGGTTGTCGAGGAACCCCGTCCCATCATACTTATACATCATCTCTCGGAAAGTCAAGCCCCCGTAGAAGTCGATGTTCGTCAGCAGACAATGGGATGCCTCGTGAAGTGCAAGACCCACCATCACATCGAAATCTTTTGGCTTATCTTGGGCGGCAATAACTACCGTGTTGCCATCGGTATAGCTATCGTTGCCCTCGTTGAACTTGACGGAAATCTTCGGGTCATTGGTGAGGATACGAACGAAGTTCGCAACCGCCCGACGAACCGCCGCAAGACGAACCGCCTTGTCGATAGTATTCGGGTCATCCGCATCAATATCCCACTCACCCGCCACATCATCAAGCCAATAGCTTGAATGGCTTGTCTGCTTCTTGACACCCGTTCGCGTGTTCAGCGTCGAAAGAGTTACCTTCTGTTTGTCTGCCACAGACCCTCCGTTGAAGTGATGAGCGAACTCTACATCGACCGCGAGGCGTTGTCAACCCCCGTCGTGCAATCGGTTGCGACAGCGTTCGCCGTGACCGATGAATGAATGATACCTCCCCCCGGCTCGAAACGCAATGTGTCGAAACGACACACAACCGTGATAAAACGCAGCGGTGGTAAGGATGATAAAACGGTAAAAGAAATCCCCATACCTATTTCAGATATGGGGTAAAGAATTATTTCTTTTTTCTTTTTTATTTATTTCGATATTTGTTAATTACTGTGAGTTCTTCTTGCAGATCACTGAGTGCTGCCTCCAACGATTCCTCGATGTTCGTGAGGATATACCCCTGTGCCTTTGCTAGCGCCACACACTGTCGAAAGAACTCATCGCTGGTTACCAAATCACCCAGCACTACACTATGGGTGACACCACACGATGTTACGGATAGAATTGTGTGCTCCTCATCCATTGTTCATCCCCTTTACCGAGATAATGGAATCATACCGAATCGAACGCCACTGTGCCCCATCGACATCCCACACGGTGCAAATCTCTGGGTTGCGCTTACGACCATACTTGATATCCCCCGTTGATCCTTCTTGGGTGGTCGCATTGATACTACGAAACTGACCGTTACTCTTTCGGAAAAAGATATTCACTACACCTGCACGTAGCTTCGGTGATAGGATCCTACCGTTGTAACTCTTGGTCTTAGTTGACATATGGTGATGGGTTAGATGTTTGGGAGTGGGGAGTTTTTACCGAGGTTAGCTCCCAGCCCTCGTAACGGAGAGTTCCAATGAGAAGATAACTAATGTTATCCTATGTAAGATACCCACTCACGTTCTGTTTGTCAACCCCCTCTGCCGCCTCGATACTGATACTCCTCATCGGCTACGCAGTCACCATTCTTCCACTTCGTATATACTCGATACCCCATCCCACCTTCATATGACCGCATCGTTATGGTCAGTGCTGGATACTTTGCCGCAAGATTCGCAAGCACTCCATTTGGGGGAGACCACGCTGTGTGAAATCCAGCCGTTAGCTTTAGACGATTCTTGCCACGAGATGGGGTGATGGCGATACCAAACCCATCATATGCATCCCACTTTGTTCCCCAGTTCGCGCAGCACCAATCATATCCGCCCTTGTTGTATCCATCAGTGGGGCGACCTTCCCACGGGGGTTTACCTGCCTTTGTCTGCTCCATCTCATAGTCATAGGCAATCGCATCATCCCACGCATACTCGATAGGATATGGAAACACCCGACCAAACATAAGCGTCCCATCTTTTCTGAAATACCTTTCCAACACTTCGCTAACTACATCTGCTGGTCCTACGATTGTGATGTCGTTTGAGCAGTGATTTGGCATATGTCAGAATGTAAGGTGAGCAGAGCCAAGAGTCAAGGGGGAGCCAGTTAGACTCCCCCTATCTCTTGTTTAGAAGAACTTGGAGACTGCCTTGAAGGTGGATGCGTTGACCACTTCTTCATCGGTCATATTGAGAATACGAATAGCTTGCTCAATATCCTCAATCGAGTTGATGCCAGCCATCGCTTCGGGGCGCTCGGGACGCTTGGGGAGCAGAGACTTCTTCACCCGATAGGTCACTTCCACATCAACGAGATTCTCGGGGATACCCCACCCACGATGCCGAATCTGAACCTCGTGTGGCTTCCCTTCTGGAACAAACGCTGCGATGGCTGCGTCATACGCCTTGTCTGCTGCTTGATACTCTTTCAGTTCCTTCTCATACTTGGCGGCACCCTTCTTCAACTCCACCAGCCGCTTCTCCAACAGAGCAATAACCTTCTTGGTGGAAACCTTCACGTTGATAGCTGACATACGTTCCTCGATTAGAAGTTGACGATGTTATAGAGAGGCCCAGCGGTATACACATACGTCTTGCCAACACGAATCTTGGTGAGAAACTTATTCTGCACCCCACCGACAAACAAGTAGCTACCCCATCCCTTTCGGTCGCCCTTGTCGAACACATCACGAAGAATATCTTTGCGAGTCACCATCTTTCCCAGTTTAGCTTGGGAGTGGATGTAACGCAAGACCCGAGAGATACGGGAGTTCTTGTAGTGGATGCACTTCGAGAAGTTCAATCCGTTCGGTGCAACGTGCCCAAAGATGTTACGACTTGCCATACTATCTCCTATTCCGACCAGTAAACGTGGGGGATTCCAAAATGGATAATCGCCTTCTGACAACCAACGCACGGCTTACTCATCTTCTGCTTTCCATCCTTACTTCGAGCAACATACAACGTGGCTCGCTGTAAGTCAAGGGGTCTTACTCGTTTCAGCGCATTTCTGATTGCATCCACCTCGGCGTGAAGGTAAATGGCGTCATCGTTCATCCCAAACTTCTTCTGTAAGGGATGCGTCTTCAACTGATTGACGCCGATAGAAACCAGCTTGTTCCCGATGTAAATAGCTGCTGCGTGTCGATTCTTTGTGAAGTTAGAAAGGTCGTTGGCGATTGTCAAGAGGTCGATCAATCGCTTTTCGTGGCGTGTCATCGTTGCCTCATCGTTTCGACAATGGGGAATCTATGTGGTTCTATGGCTACGTCAAGGGGCAGCGCAGCGGTGATAAAACGCCCCTACATAAAACTATTCCCCGACTAGGAGCGACCTAGCCGGGGGGATGTGGGAGAGCGGGCTTAACGAGGCTCGCGTTCCCGTTGAGAGGGCGACCGATTTACTCAACATTGTCGGTCCTATATACTACCCACACCCTATTATAGTTTTACTGCATTATATAATATGACGACGGTTCCCACATCTTATTCCAATCCTCGTAGTCTTGTGAGCAATCCTCGCACGTTGCGTGGTTTGCGGAATGATCTTCACACGTTGGGCAATAAAAGGTATCTGTATTGACTACCGTGCCACAACCAAACGTGCAACTGGCAATCTCCGAAAGGTAATCGGTATTGTTTCCATCCTCACACGTATAGCAACGCATACATCCTCCTATCGGTCGAAGTAACGGTCAGCCGCATCGTCAGCGAGGTCTGGGTCGAAATCATCGTAATCGTCATCGTAGTCATCATCTTCGCTAGGTTCGGTTACGTCAACCCCCGCAACCTCACCACACGCCGAGCAAGTGAGTGACATCGGATTGCCCTTTACATCAAAGCTAATGTCATCATACGGAATGTCAACCCCACAGCAATCCGTTTCGTAGGTGCTGTTTTCGGCAATCCACTCCGCACGATCAGCTTCCGCATACGCATCTTGATACGGCTGTTCGAGCCACGAGTCATAGTTAGCGAATGGGTCACGAGCCATAACACAGTCTCCGTTGAGGTGATGAACGAATGATAGCACTATCCCGACCGGAACGCAAGCCCCCTCCCACGATGATAAAACGCCTAGTGGAAACCCCCGACCTATCCTAGCGTCGGGGGCATTCCTTATTTGGTTTTGCGGCGGCGCCTTACCTTGACCACGAAACCGCTGGTGTCTTTCTTTGCCCTACCCTTTGCACGGAGACCGACCACAACCCCCGTCTTGTCAAGAAACCGTAGGTCAGTATCGTCGCCATCCACAACCTTCATTCCCATATACGTAGTCGGGAGTCTATCGCCCTTACGAGTAGAGAACACAACCGCCGAGTTATAAGGAACGGTAGGGATAAGCGACTCATTAGTTTCCGAGCGGCTAAAGGTAAGGTGATAGTTAGCGGGGATATCCTTACGATTAGGGATTTTCGTATAATCGTAGAATTGCACCGCAGGGAACGCCGACATAAGGTTGGGATAGAGCACGCCATCCACCACGACGGGAATGATTTCCCACCGAACGTCACTAGTGCCATTCAACCGAAATACGGGAGTCAACCCCTTACGGTCAGCACTACGGATACCCGAACGAATATCCTTGACAAGCTGCTCCATAAAGGCGATGCGCTGCTCCATAAACTGCACCGTCTTACGAATACGTGCCTTTGGAATACGGGGATCGAAACCACCCCGCCCCGACGTATTGAGACAGCCCAACGTGCAACCGACTGACGCCATCGGGCACATATTATACCCCGACAACCGAGCGGGGGCAAGGTGGAGAATGAACGAAAGGAACCCCTTAGCCAGCCCCTTCACCGTCTTTGGATTACCCGTAGTCAACAGCTTCACTTGGCTACCTCCGTTGTGGCGACGTTTCAGCGAACACTGGAATGATGCACCGATTCCCCCCGAAACGCAACCCCCCGCCTAGGATGATAAAACGTGGTATGATAAAACTGGGGAACCTACGGGGCCTGTGCTAGCGCCCCGCATCCGATCCCAATATGAACCCGATGGCAAAGATGGTGATGGTCAAGCCGAACAACTTATATAAGGTCACACAGAGCGCACCGACAGCAATCCCGATAAGGATACGCATTACGCCTCCGTGGTAATGGGGGAAGTCACGAGTTCGAGCACATCGCCATTGAGTGCCGCACGGGTGACGTTGGGGAGAACAAACAAGCGATAGCGACCAGAGGGAAGGATATAGCCAATCTTCTTCTTGGCGATAGTCTTGGGGGCGCTGTTCACCTTCTTACGGGGAGTGCCAGCAATCAGCACTTCCTTCCGATTCAGCAACCCCGATACATACAAGACTCCCGTATCCTTGTGAACCCGAACGCCATTCAACCCCGCAACATAATAGTAGGTGTCGGCGTTCGTATAGGCATCATTATTCCCGATGCCTTTGGTGAGCGATTCGTTACGGGAAGCCAGCAGTTCCTCTGCCGCAAGGATGGTATGCTGTTGCGCCTTGATACCCTTGAGCAACTTCACCATACGCTCAAGTAGAACGACATCCTTCTTGTAAAGGTTTTCCGTCGAGGCACCGAGCACAAGGTTATACTTGGCAACTTCTCCCGTTTCCTTTGTCTGATAGGTAAACGAGGCGAACGTGGCACCGAGCTTCTTACCGAGCGAATCCAGAATGTTGAGCACGTTATACTCCGTGGTTGAGTGATGAACGAATAATGCACTTCCCCACCCCGAAAGTCAACCCCCGATTCCGATGATAAAACAGCTTGGGTTTGGGGAGCCTTTCGGCTCCCCGTTCCCTCAATCCTCGTCATCCGTTTGGAAGGTGGTGCCGAGGATATAATCCGCCGCCTTCTGAGCCGCCCCCGCCGCTTCGATAATCATTCGGGGTTCCTTGTTCAGTCGAGCCGCCCAGTGCTGAACGTATGCGGTGCTGTTCTGTTCCACTTGATCGAGGATGCCACACTCCGCCGAAAGGAAGGCGGCAGTCATCTCCGCCACTAGCTCCTCCTTGCTGTAGGAGGTCGAGCCGAACCCCTGCCCCGCCATCACTCCGTCACGATTCAGTCGGCTCTTGTGCCCCGTGGCGTGGGCAAGCTCGTGGAAGGTGGTGGCGTAGAAGCTCTCCGCATTTACAAACTGCGACAGCAACGGGAGCGTCACGGTGTCGGTGCTGGGCGTATAGTGGGCGCTGTCACTCTGCACGATGTTCATCACGGGAGCGTTGGGCATCCCGTCAACGATACGCTGGGCGGTTTCGATAGTGTTGTTCGTGTAGCTGGTTTCCTTCGGGAGCGGAAGCCCTTCGCACTGGGCACGATTGAACACCGTGAAGCTACGGCACAGCGGGAACGTCTCCTCCACCTTCTGCCCGTTCACCATCTTCTCCCGCTTCATAAACTTCCAGAATACGACAGCCGTGCCGTTCTTCCACTCCGACCCCTGAACCCGACCCCCCGCCTTCTTGCACTGGTTGAGGGTAAGCCACTCCCCCGTGGGGTATCCCTTGATGTTGGCGAGCAGCCCCAAATAGAGCGCATTGACGCCACGATACGGCTTCTGCGTGATAGCGTTGCGGGGTCGAGCCGAGGAGCCGCCCCACGGCTTGCGCCACGGGATGATGCCAGCGTTGAGCGCATCCAGAAACTTCTGGGCAATCGTGTCGCGGATGTCGTTCGCCATCGGTGTCTCCGTTGTGAGTGTGAATCGTTCATCGAACGTGACAGAAGATTATACCGAAAAATCGCCCAGCGCAACCCCCAATTTCCGATGATAAAACAAGCATTTTTGAATTATGATAAAACAAAAATAAAATCGGGGAGAGAGCCGAAGCTCCCTCCCCGTTGGGTTAATCCTCCCCGTAGTAGCCGTAATCCTCATCGGTGCCGTAGCCAGCCGACGCGAGCGCATCCGCATCCGCCTCTACGTCATCGCGGAAGCCATCCCACGGCTCCTCCTCCGACTCCTCATCATCCCCCCAGCCCTCCATCGCCTCCCCCCACGGGTCGAGGTCGATCTCCTCCCGATAGTCGTAATACGCCTCCTCCGACGACGGGCAGCAACCACAGCACGGGGCATCTTCACAGCGAGCCATAACAACCTCCGTTTGAGAGTGGTCAAGCATCGAACGTGACAGTATATTACACCCCCCAACCCCAAAACACAAGGGGGTATTTTTGATGATAAAACCTAGACAAACAACTACCCCACACTGGAGTGCTCACAGTGTGGGGGTTAGGTTACTCAGTATCTTCCGTGCTGGTATCGAATAGGAAGGTGTAGTCATCCGTGACATCACCTACATCAACCACTTCTTCTTGCAACTCCTCCACCACGAACGATTCCTTGCTGTTCCGATTCAGCCACACGAGATACTCATTCCGTGCCGCCACCATTACTTCTTCATAGTTCTCGTGCCCCGGATAGATGCCCGTCATAGTGTCTCCGTTGTGGAAGGTGGTATAGCGAATGTGCAGTATAATAACACTACCCCACCCCAAAGTCAAGGGGGTCGGCTGGGGTGATAAAACCAGGATGGGGCCTGTGCTAGCGCCCCTCCTCCTCATCTTGTTTCAACATCCGCTCTCTGCTCTCTTCACAGTGCTGGTGCATCCCCGAGGGTCGTGGTGTGGGGATACGCCACCCACACCACACGCAGTGTTGCATCGTGATCTCCTTATGCTACGAGGGAAGCCTTGAGTTCCACGAGGTCGTTATATGCTTCAGTCAACCCAGCCATCCCACGAGCGTATTTCTTTCCGCCCATATACTCGGATGCCCACTGACGCATCGCTGTGGGGGTGGCAGTGCGGGTCAGACGCATTTGTCCATTGCTACGGATGTGTGCCTTCAGTGCGATGATGAGGGTGGCGAGACGCAAGTGATCAATCTGTTCGGGTGTGCTAGCAGTGAGCGACATACTACCTCCGAATGAGTGAGTGATGCAGTGAACGTGAAATAAAGGTATCGCTCTACCCCGAAAATTGCAACCCCCTATTTTCGGTGATAAAACCGCCTATGATAAAACCAGTGGAATCCAGGGAGAGCCGAAGCTCCCCCCAGATGGTTAGGCAAAGTTGGAGACCTTGTGGATGAACGCAGCGATCTCATCCATCGAGACATACCCCTTCACGGTATCGCTCCCGAAGTCATACCACTGGCGATCCGCATCCCACGCCGCGATTTCGGCAGTGGCAGATCCAGTGACCCCGCACACATCATCCACGCCGTCATACCACGCCGTGTTATAGTGGTCGGCATAGTTGCCCACGCCCCACTGAACAGATACCGTCCACCCATTGGCGAACGTCATCTGGAAGCCCTTACCATTCGTGATCCGCACCATACCAACCTCCTAGCGAAAGGGTGACCATCGGAACGTGTCATAAAGGTAGCCCATCCTACCGCAAAAGTCAACCTCTAGGATTGGATGATAAAACCGCCACCCCCAGAGGGGAGGAACCGAAGTTCCTTCCCAGTTGAGGTTAGAAGGGGAGTGGAGCCGTCGCATCCACAATCGTCTTGGCTTCCTTCAAGCCAAGCCCGTAGATGAGGCGCATCGTCTTGATGATGCCGATGGTCTTGTTGGGGGCGAGTTCGTGCAACTGAGCCGCCACACGGCGCATCTCCGCTTCCTTGCGGAGCTTTGCGATTTCCGCGTCGATCTCGTTGCTGTAGCGGGTGAGGATGATGTTCTCCGCTTGGGCACGGATGATGTAATCCGCTTCACCGTCTTGCCACATCGTTGCTACCTCCGTTTGGGTGGGCACTGCATCGAACGTGAAGTATAGTAACCCTTCCCACCCCCAAAGTCAAGCGGTGGGAAATGGTGATAAAACCAGGACCCCACTATCCTAGCTGGGGAACATCTCGATCTGACCCATCTCTCGTGCCTTCTCCTCGATGGTCTGCTTCTCCTTCTTGGCTGGCTTCTTCTCGGTAGTCACGATGCGCCACTCCTTAGTGATGGGTGAGTAATGACCAATCGCGATTAGCATAGCTCCACCTTACACGCTTCCATAAAGGTGCTTTCGCGGAACTGAGAATTGGTGCGATGGAGTTCACGCGCAAATGCCAACGCTACGGATTCTCGCGTCACCACATATCCCGCATTTACGTCGGGCATTCTGCTAATGATATCTGCGATGAACTGGAAGTGCTGGCGCGTCATCTTTGTGCTCATTGCTCGTTACCTCGTGTTGGGTGGTGAGTCATCGAACGTGAGAGTATAGTAACCCTATCCAAGCGAAAGCGCAAGGGGCAGTTTTGCGGTGATAAAACAACGGGTGAAAATGGGGGCCTGTGCTAGCGCCCCCATCGGTCACGTAGACATCTCGGTTCGGGTAATCTCCCCGTTCCAGATGAACACCCACATCGACATCCCGTGAGTCAGCCCCTTCCACGAGGTGCTCTCGTGCTTTTCGTTGATGGTGGAACTCACACACCGCCAGTCTTCCGACTCGGGGAAATGCGCGAGCACAGTGTCGAGGTCTTTACCGCGAAGCGCGAAGTGGCGATCAGCCATCGTTTCCATACCAACCTCCTTAAAGGGTGACCATCAGAACGTGAGAATAAGGTAGCACATTCTCCCCGAAAGCGCAAGGGGGCATCCTAGGGTGATAAAACAAGCCCCGCTAGGGGAGCCGAAGCTCCCCCTGGGGTTAGACGTAGAAGGTGATATGGGGAGTGCTCGGCTTGCCCATAAAGGTGCCGTAATCCACGAGCACATCCCCGACGTTGGGCACCCACTCACTCGGCTCGGGAGTAAAGCCAGGGGCACCGCTCACGGGGATGGCAATGCTGTTCCCGTTCGCATCAAAAGCGCGATACTCGTCACGGCTCCCACCATCCCAATAGGAGCGCAACCGCATCCCAACGCCAGCGGGGCGCTCACTCACATAGCACGAACGCTTGCGGGAGCCAACGCGATCCACCAGTGCCTTTAGGTGAGCGGGGAGCGGGGAAGTATACTTGACCATACCAACCTCCTATCGAAAGGGTGAACATCAAACGTGACAGTATAGTAACCTACCCAACGCCCGAACGCAAGGGGGGACCTGGCGGTGATAAAACATACGCCAACAAAGGAGGGAGCCGAAGCCCCCTCCCCCGTGGGTTACTCGTCGGGTCCGAACATCTTCTCCCACTCAGCGGGAGTGATACCCGTCTTCACGAACTCCCGCTGGTTGGCGTTCAGCATCGGGAAGGCATCCTGGATATACATCCCAGCCTTCCAAGCCGACTCGCAGCTGGCGAACGTGTCGGCGTCGATGGGGAGTTCCATCGCGTTGATCGTGCGGGAAATCGGGGAACGGCGCTCAAGAACGAACATTGCTACCTCCTAGAGAAAGGGTTGCCGTCGAACGTGGCAGTATAGTAACACATCCTAGGGCGGAACGCAAGGGGCTGTGGCAGGTGATAAAACAAGCCCTCGCTAAGGGGGAGCCGAAGCTCCCCCTGGGGTTAGGAGGTGAACATCAGATCCCCCAGTGCCTTGTGACGCTGGTGCGCCGACCAGATGAGGGGATTCACGCCAGCCTCCCCGACACGCTTAACGATGTCGAGACTCGTCGAGATGTAGTCGGGTCCGTCATCGCTCCGACGAGCAACGTAGGTGTGCGAAGATGGGCAGTAGTAGAGATCCGCCCCCTGCATGAGACCGACCAGCTGACACGCATCGCAATCGTGTTCGTGACGAGCGCGAGCAGCGACGAGGAAGAGACGACCAGCCATAGGAACCTCCCGAAGCGGGGTGAGTGATGCAGTGAACGTGAGAACAAGGTAGCACCTAACCTACCAAAGCGCAAGCCCCACCCATCGGATGATAAAACCTCCTGGTTAAGGGGAGCCTTTCGGCTCCCCTTTGTCAGTCGATGCAGTATTTGTTGATGCCGTCGCGATCTTCGTAGCCAATGGCTTGGCGGCACTTGATGCCGTTGCTGATGGTGCCGACCACGCACGCGCCCATCCCGAACACGATCACGAAGAGCATCACTGCGCCTTTGAGTTTGGCGAGGAACTCGCTCTCTGGCGTGGCGAAGAGATCCAGTTGCTCGTTCACGGATAGGCTCCCCAGAGGATGAGGTCGAGATGAGCGAGCGCGAAGAGCGCAACGAAGGCGAAGGCGAAGAGGCAGTCACGCAGCGAGATGCGCGAGGTCGGCGCGTGACGGCGCGAGGCGTAGCGAGTGAAGGAATCCACGGGTAGGGTCTCGGCAGAGGGAGAGGGTGCCAGCCCCTCGGGAGTGAGGGGCTGGCGGTCTCGCGTCACGCGGTTGCGTTGTAGAGGGAGCGGAGCGCCTTCCGCACATCCTCTGCCGACATTTCGGAGCAAGCGAGGGCGAAGCGAGCCTCGGCGCGAGCGACACGCTTTGCGGCATTGCGGCGAGCCGTCGCCGCCTTGCGATACTGCGCGGAGCGCGAGACAGCGACCTCGCGTTCGATGGTCTCGCGGAGCACCTTACCCTTCGGGTATTCCTCGGTCGGCTCGGCGCGGAGCGCCTTGCCATCCTCGCCCCAGAGGGGCACCGTCACCTTCACAGTCTTGGTGGTGCCATCCCAGATGGGCGAGGCTTCGATGCGCGAGACAGCGAGGCGCGAGGTGGCGAGGGCGAGCGAGGCGGAGCGGAGCGAGGCGAAAGCGCGAGCGAGCATTGGTGGAACCTCCCAGAGGGGTGAGCGTCGGGGCGAGCGTCAGTGTCGCGCCGACACCAGATATTTACCGATTTTTCGGAGCGAGTGCAATAGGCAAATCCGCGTGATAAAACAACCCCCTATACACCCACAGAGGGGCTGTGTACTCCCCATCCGTCGCATTGTTTCATTAATTATTCGTTAACCAAGGGGGTGGGTGGTCATTCCTGTGAGGCATCTGACATGAAAAAATTACGAGGTCAATTTTTTCCTAAAACTTAAATATTATTTTATAATAGGGCTG
>Ga0315904_10008351_pt1 | contig 13721 bp, 8 predicted proteins | sample LakEriMetagenome_6_FD_203529 | JGI IMG/M metagenome (GOLD analysis project Ga0315904, IMG submission 203529) | Freshwater fungal communities from buoy surface, Lake Erie, Ohio, United States - Buoy 12 MA120 | ecosystem: Environmental > Aquatic > Freshwater > Lake | place: USA: Lake Erie, Ohio... | reverse complement strand
TGTTGGGTTTTTTGGTCTAAACCATCCTTTATATGACATAAATACTATCTATGCTAATTAACACAATTTACCTCTGGAAGTAAACATGTCCCTTTTCGGTTTCGGTGATATAACATTCAATAAACAAGACAGTAGAAGAAATGGTCCACTATCAGCACTTGAAGGTACTGATTTTGAGAAAAACACCTTTCGTTATCCAATAGATGTTGGATCAGCAGATAAGGGCCATTATATGGTCATCTATATTCGCCAACAAAGACATACAAGTTATGGAGGCAAAACGATAGGTGATAGTGCTATTCCAGTAACTAAAGGTTCTTCAGCCGCTTCTCAAACATTAGGTGCAAATATTGGAAACGCATCTGGTGCTTTTGGTGGTGGACTGTTGAGTAAAGTAAATGGCGGGCTAAATTCAATCAATTCATCCACAGGCGGAAAGTTTGCAAGCCTTACTAATGCAGCTAGTAAAAGTGTAAGTAGTGCTTTGGGTGGGTTGAATAGTGTCACTGGTAAAATTGGCAATTTATTTGGTCAAGCCTCTATCTTTAACGGCAATTCAGAATCAACCAAAGCGGTGATAGACACTTCTATTAAAAAGATTACTGGTGGCAGTTTAGGTTTCTTAAAAACAACCACGCTTACGAGTGATGCTATTGCGTTGTATATGCCCGACACATTAAATTATACTTATGCACAAGGATATGACCAACTACAATTAGGCGGTGAAATGACAGGACAAGCATTAGCTGCTGGCGGTTCTATTGTTGAAAAAGTTAAAGCTGGCGATTACATGGGTGCGGGTAATGCAGCTGCAAAATCAGCTGCAGGTAATGTCCTCAAGGGTGTATCATCATTAGCTGGTGAAAATACAGGTCAAGCACTATTTACTGCGGCTACAGGCACAGTTCAAAATCCTATGCTTGAAATGATTTACAAGTCACCAAACTTCCGTCAATTTCAATTTGATTTTACATTTTATCCAAGAGATGAGAAAGAAGCACTAGAGGTTCAAAAGATTATTGAAAGACTTCGTTTCCATCAAGCACCAGAATTAGCAAGCGCACAAGGTTTCTTGATACCGCCATCTGAATTTGATATTAAATTCTATTATGGTTCTTCACAAAACCCAAATATACCACCAATTGCAACTTGTGTGTTAACCACAATTGATGTGAATTATGCACCTAATGGTTTTTCAGCTTATGAAGTTCCTGGTGAAAGCAATCCAGCTTTAGGTAGAACTGGTATGCCGGTTGCAATTCAAGTGCAATTACAATTCCAAGAAACAACTTACCTTACTAAAGCAGATTTTAGAAACGATAGACCTAAATCTGAAATGATGAGAAAATAATATGGCAAAGTTTTTTAATTACTATCCAAAAACATTTTATACAAGTAATACGAAATCAAGCGGTCTTGATTCTGTTACGAATATCATATCAAGGTTTGGTTTTGAAAAAGAGTTAAAAAATAACTCATCAGCTTTTTACAAATATCAAATTAAAGATTCTGATACGCCTGAAATTATTGCTTCAAAATACTATGATAATCCAGAAAGACATTGGATAGTTTTATTGTTTAATGATATTATTGATCCTCAATATGATTGGCCTTTAGAGAACAACACCCTTATAGAATTTATTAATACAAAATATACCGCCAACGGTGCAGCTAACACCACACCGGTTTCAGGTATTCAATGGGCACAAAGCACAAATAATACAAAAGCCTATTATAAGATTATCACAAGAACAGCATCTGATAGCACACAAATTGAAGAGAGGTTTCAAGTAGATGCTAACACTTATGCGAATGTTGCAGCCTCATCAACATCTTATACTTTAGATAGTGGTGCAACCGTTACTGAAACTATTTCAAAAGAAAAACAAACCTATTATGATTATGAAGTAGAAGTGAATGAATCTAAACGAGAAATTAAATTATTAAAAACAGAATTTGTTCCAGAAGTAGAAAAAGAATTCAAACGAGTTATTAAATTATGAGTGACTTAAAAGTCAAAAAGTCCACACAGTTTTTCATACATGAATTAACTTTAGTGACTAAAGCTGGTCCTGTTGACATTCAAAAGATATTTGAAGAACTGAATATTTACGATTCAATGTTTTTACCAGTAATGTCTGGTAATATTCTTATTCGTGATTCAAATGGCCTTTCAGGTAAACTCTTGTTTGATGGCTCAGAATCATTGCTGATTGATGTATCAAAAGATGAGAATTCTGATATTGGTAAGTTTCGTAAAGCATTTCGTGTTTATAAACAATCTGACCGTAAAAATGAAAATCAAAATAGTGAAACCTTTATTCTACATTTTGTTTCTGACGAACTCATGTTTTCAGACCAACAAAGAGTTAATCAAAACTTTGATTTAACATATTCGCAGATTGTTGAAAAGATACTATTTAATTATTTGAAAGTGCCACAAAATAATATTGGCGGTTTATATGAACCAACAAGTGGTGTTCGTAATGTTGTTATACCAAATTTAAGACCGTTAGATGCTATTGAATGGTGCGCCAAAAGAGCATTAGATAAACAAAATTCACCTAACTATGTTTTCTTTCAGAACCTAGTTGGATATAATTTTGTTTCATTATCAACGCTTCTAACACAGGATGATATATTAGATGTTAAATTTGAACCAAAGAACCAATCTAATAAAACATCTTTAGAAGAAATTAGTTCAGCTCGTCATCTTGAGGTGATTGCACAAAACGATTCTATTGAAAAAACAAGAAGTGGTGTTAATGCAGGTAAGTTTATGGGCTTTGACCCGATGACACGAACATTTGAAAAAAAGAATATTAGTTATGGTGACCACTTCTTAAATATGAAACACGGTAATGATAATCCGAATATAACGACAATGCAAAATCGTGATGGTCAAAAGAATGTTGAAGCATTTGATTCTAAAAAAGTTGTTAGTTTATTTGGTGCAGCTCGTCAATTAAGTAATTATATTAAACAATCTGACCCAACTTCATTAAGTAAAGTAGAATCACAAGAAAACTTTATATTTCAAAGAAAAGCTATATTGACTAACCTTATGGCTAAAAGAGTGAAACTTGTTATGCCTGGTAATTTTCAATTAACTTCAGGCTTCAATATTAACTTAACTGCACCAACATTTGGATTAAAAGAAAAAGGCGACACAAACGAAGACAAGAGTTTAAGTGGTAAATATGTGATTGTAGCTTCAAGGCACATTATTGGTTTTGATAAACACGAAACAATAATTGAAGTAGCTTCAAGTTCCAATAGTAACGATTTCATTCCTGCTGATAACCCATTACAAACAAGAGCGATGTTAGAATATTAATATGCAATATAACGAAGATACAAAAGATTTTGCTGGTAAAAACGGATTCATTTGGTGGGTCGGTGTGGTTGAAGATAGACAAGACCCATTAAAACTTGGCCGTTGTCGTGTAAGATGTATGGGTTGGCATGCAGATAATAAAATGCAACTACCGACTGAAAATCTACCATGGGCTATGCCTAGTCTTCCTGTAAATAATCCTCATCCGTATGCACCAAAAGAAGGTGATATGGTTTTTGGATTCTTTGTTGATGGTGAGAACGCACAAGAACCTGTTATCATTGGAGTGTTTCCAAGTATCCCATTGAAAGCGGGTAATCCGCAAGAAGCTTATTCAGACCCAAGAACAGGCGAAGCTCTCACTTCAGCGCCAGTTAAACCAAATGAAACACAAACGGTTTACCCAAGAAAACTTGACGAACCAACAACTTCACGCTTGGCAAGAAACGAAACCATAGATGATTCTATTGTATCACAAAAAAAGGCAAAGAAAGCCTCACGGGTAGAACCAGAGCCATATTACAATGCCACTTACCCATATAATAATGTATATGAGAGTGAATCAGGACACGCCCTAGAGTTTGATGACACGAAAGACAATGAAAGAATACACTTGTACCATCGGTCAGGTTCATATGTTGAATGGGGACCTGCTGGAGACCGTGCTGAACGCATCCAAAAAGACAAGTTTAGTGTGATTGTTGGTAACGATTCAGTTTATGTTCAAGGTAATGTTAATTTGTATGTGGACGGTAATGTAAATTGGAAAGTTGCCGGTGATTTCAATCTTACCGTAGGTGGTGCATTTAACGCAAGTGTGGGCAATAAAACTGAAACTATTAAAGGTGATTCTAATATAAGACATAATGGCAACTATCATCGTTGGATTGGCGGTAACTTCTATGAAAGAAGACAATCTGGCAGAACGGACTTCTCATGTCCCGGTGATACAAGAACCGGCGGAACAGATTGCTCGGATGTTAATTCCGCTTCCGAGGTAGAATAAATAGAACATGGCTACAGTAGATATAGATAACGCAAGGGCTTTCAAAGATTTGGATTTGAATTTCACTATTCATCCAGTTAAGAAAGACATCAATACGCATAAGAATGAATATGCGATTATTAATGCAGTTAAGAATTTAATCTTAACAAATCATTATGAACGACCATTTCAACCAGAAATTGGTAGTAATATACGCCGTCTTTTGTTTGAAAATGTAGATGCTGTAACTGGCGCACAAATTGAAAGAGAAATCATTGAGACCATAGATAACTTTGAGCCTCGTGTTCAAACATCTAAAGTGACCGTAGTGGCGGATCCAGATAATAATGGTTTCAAAGTAGAATTAGAATTCTTTGTGATTAACAATCCAAACCCACTAACAATTAATTTTTTCCTAGAGCGAATTAGATAAAATGGCAGACCGTTTAAGAATATCAGAACTTGATTTTGATACAATCAAGACAAATCTAAAAACATTTCTGAATCAACAAGCAGAATTCACCGACTATGATTTTGATGGAGCTGGTTTGAATGTTCTTTTAGATATACTAGCATATAACACCCATTATAATGCTTACTATCTTAATATGGTCGCTAATGAATCTTTCTTGGATACAGCGTTATTAAGAGATTCAGCTGTATCACATGCTAAAACATTAAATTATGTTCCTCATTCAACACGAGCTCCAGTAGCCGTTATTGATTTTTCAGTAGAATCAAATACAACTACTTCAGCCACCATGACATTGAATGAAGGATTTTCATTCTTATCTAATCAAATTGATTCTAAATCTTATAACTTTGTGGTATTAAATGATGTAACTGTAACAAAATCAAACACGGAATTTGTATTTGAAAACCTTGAAATCTATGAAGGTCAACTTGTTACCTATAATTTCACACATAATGCAGCTACAAATCCAAAACAAATATTTACATTACCTGATGCTAATATAGACACAACCACATTAAAAGTAACTGTTGCACCAAGTGTGGGTAATACATCAACTTCAGTTTATAATAAAGTGACAGAGATATTAGATGTTGATGCTTCATCTGAAATATTTTTCTTACAAGAAGAACGAAGTGGAAAATACCAAATTTATTTTGGTAATGATGTTGTTGGTAAATCTTTACCCGATGGTGCATCTGTGACAACAACATATTTACTCACTAATGGAACAGCCGCAAATAAAGCAAATAATTTTGTAGCAACAGCCACATTAACCGATTCATTAGGTAATTCACAAACAAACTTTACAATTACACCTGTGAGTGCAGCTGCTGGTGGAGCTGACCGTGAATCTGTGGATGATATTAAGTTTTCAGCTTCAGCACAATTCTCAACACAAAATCGTTTGGTCACATTCAAAGATTATGAATCATACATTCTAAACAATTATCCAAACCTTGATTCTGTTTCTGTTTGGGGTGGCGAAGAAAATATTCCTCCAGTTTATGGCAAAGTATTTGTATCATTAAAACCATCAGCAAATTATTTCATATCTGAAACGGAAAAACAAAGAATTATTGATGAAATCATTTCACCAAAATCTATCGTAGCGGTTCAAACTGAAATATTGGATCCAGAATATCTTTATCTTATTGTTGAAAGTACCGTTCAATATGATACTAAAAAAACAACCAATTCTGAAACCGCTATCAAGCAAGCTGTTCGTAACGCTATTTTAACTTATCGTGACCGAGAATTAAATAAATTTGATGCTCGCTTTATTCTTTCTAAACTACAAGATGATATTGATGGAACAGACACGAATGCTATTCTTGGTTCAGAAACGATTGCTCGTGTGCAAAAAAGATTTCAACCGAATCTTGGTGTAAGTCAAGCCTATACAGTTAATTTTAATGTGCCATTACATCGTGGTACTATTTCAAATAAATTAGTATCAACGGAATTTGTGGTAAATGATACAAACGGCATAGCAAGAACAGTTACTTTTGAAGAAATACCGCAATCATATTCAGGTATATCTTCAATTTCTATATCAAATCCTGGTACAGGTTATACTACTACACCAACAGTTACAATTACTGGTGACGGTTTAGGTGCTACTGCTACCGCTACAATTGTTAATGGTTCAATTCAAAGTATTGAAGTAACTAATCGTGGTATTGATTACACTCGTGCTATTGTTACAATATCTGGTGGTAATGGATACGGTGCAACTGCAACGGCCGTGATTGATGCAAGAACTGGTGCATTAAGAACCATTTACTACGATACTAATGCTGAAAGACAAATTGTTGATTCAACAGCTGGTACAATTGATTATGATACCGGTGTGATTACTGTTAATGACATCAATATTCGTTCACTAGATACTGATGATGGTTTGATTCGTTTATCTATTGAATCAGAAAAAGGAATTATACAATCGGTTCGTAATACAATCATTACGATTGATGAAGACGATCCTACATCTATTGTAACAACACTTGAAGTTATTTAATGTCTGACTTAAAAACCTCACTACTTGTTAATCGCCAAGTTCCAGAGTTTATTCGGGAAGAATATCCCCTATTCATTACATTTTTGGAAGCTTACTATGAATACCTTGAAACAAAACAAGGTTCTGAACTTAATGATTTAACAGCTAAAGCAAAAGATTTAAGATACCTCTCCGATGTGGATTCATCTATTGATGATTTTGAATCTAACTTCTTTAACAGTTATGCTTCACTCATACCAAAAGATGTTCAGGTTGACAAAGCTTTCCTTATTAAAAATGTTTTACCTTTATACTTGTCAAAAGGTTCAGAAGGCGCATTTAAGTTATTATTCAGAATGCTCTTTAATGATGAGGTTGAAGTTCTTCTACCAAAAAATAATGTATTAAGAGCTTCAGATGGTAAATGGACAATTGATAATGTTCTTCGTATTGAAACCGATATACGAAGTATCTATATTGCCAAAGGTAATAATTCTGTCAACGCTGTTGCTTCAGGTAACACTACATTCTTATTAGCTCAGCAACCAACTAATGGTGACATTTCAGTTTATGTGAATGATGTATTAAAAACTGAATTAACTGATTATTATTTCCGTAAAGAAACTAAAAAACTCATATTCTATACAGCACCTTCAGCTAATTCTGAAGTTAAAATAGTTTATTCTGATTTTAATATTGAGTTACTGAATAATCGTAAAGTAACAGGTGTAACTTCTGGTGCAACAGCACTAATTGAAAAAGCTACAAAGAGAATTATTACTGACCAATTAAACCTTGGTTTCCCATTTGAATTATTCATTAATGAAAAAACACTTCTTGGTTCATTTGAACAAGGTGAATTAGTTGAAACCGATGTAATTGCTGATGATGGTTCTCTCATCACATTAGAAGCCGATACATTCTCCTTTGTCAATCGTATTAATATTATTCAAGGCGGCGCAAGTTATAATGTGGGTGATGTTGTTACAGTTACAGGCGGTGGAGCTGAAGAAGATGCTACTGCAATCGTTGAAGATGTTGTTGAAGGATATATTGATGCTATTGTAGTCAATTATGGTGGTGCTGGTTTTGCTGATGGTGGTGATATTATCGTATCAGGAATTGCACCTCTATTATTAGACCTTGCGATTGACGGTGTTGATGCAACAGGTGTGGCTAATTCAACATCAAACACCTATACAGTCAACAATGATGTCATAGAAACTTACGCTAACACACTTATTTCTGCCTCTGATTATGGTTTTCCAAGCACAATTATTCCTGCTGGTGAAAATGTAGCTACTGTAATTGCTGATGCTTTAACTTCTTTAGAATTAACAGGCCTTGGTCCAATTACCAATGTGATTGTTCTTTTCTCTAATACTAACACAACAATTTCACCAACACTAGATGCTTTTGGTGCAACATATACAGCTGGTAATAATACATTCAGTATTAAAACAAATGGTTCAGTAGGCCGTATTAAAATTAATAATGGTGGAACAGGATATGCCGTTGGTGAAGAAATCATTTTTGGTTCTAATCCAATAGGAACAAATGGTCGTGGTGCAGCTGCAACTGTCAAATCTGTATTAGCTAACGGACAAATTACACAGATTGAAATTCAGCCATCAAGAATCACAGGAACAGCCAATATCTTAAATAATACATCTGAACTTATTGGTACAGGAACAAACTTTGGCACAGACATCAGAGTTGGTGACAGAATCATTATTAATAATGAAAGTCGTTACATCAATTCAATTTCAAATGTTACTCATGCAAATGTAAATGTGAACTTTACTTCTACTGCCACAGGTAAAAAAGTAGGCCGCTATGGAGTTTATCCTATTGGTGGTGTAAGTTATACACAAGGTAATTTCCCAACAGTTTCAGTATCAACTATTTCTGGTGTCAATGCAAACATTGAAATTACATCAACAATGAGTAATGGAGAAACATTAACACCATTTATTGGTAATACACAACCTGGTCAAATCGTAAGTATCAAAGTATTAAGTGGTGGTTCTGGATATGAATATATCCCACAAGTTGATTTGACTGGTATTGGTAACGGATTAGCTACTGCAAATGCACAGATTGAAGCTGGTTATATAACTCTACCTGGTCGTTGGACAACTTCAGATTCTATTCTTTCTACTTCTGAAAGAAAATTACAAGGTCGTGATTACTATGTGGATTATTCTTATGTGACATCTTCACTTACAGAATTTGCAAAATACAAAGCTATATTAAAACAACTCATGCACCCAGCTGGTTTCATAAACTACGCTGACTTGAATGAGTTTGCAACAATTACATCAAATACAATTACAATTTCAACCACATCAGCCAATACGATTTCTGGTACTGTAGCTATTACAAACGGTTCTATCTATGTAAATGGTACTAACACTAAATTTAATGTGGCTAATACAAGAGGCACTCTTACTGTTGGTGACAATGTGTCTGTTAGTGGTGTAATTAGAACAGTAAGTAACATCATAAGTAATACAAACCTTGCGGTTTCAGTTGCATTTACTTCAAATGCAAGCGCACAAACTCTTATTATATTGACATAAATAAAGACCATGCCATCAATAACTACTAAAAAACTAGGTTACAATAACGCCAAACTGTGGCGTAATGCCTTATACAATTCAGGTGCAACCGATCCTGTCCTTTATATCTTTATAGGCAATCATGTTCCATATGCAAATGAAGCTTCGCCAGATTCTATCGTAGATACGGTTGATGCTGAAAAAGATGTATGGGATAACATGTATGCAGCCAAGAAACTTACTGCTAATGATATTGAATTAGTTATTCCTAGGGTTAATTGGTCAGGCAATACTAAATTCCGTCAGTATGATGACACTATCACTATTGACAATCTATTAAGTGCCAATACATCGCAAAATCTAAAACCGATGTATATCATTACCACAGAGCGTAATGTTTATAAGTGTATGTCTAATAATGCTTCTGCTAATTCAACAGTAGAGCCAACAGGCGACTATTCAACTTCAAATGGTAATATTGCTACTGCCGATGGTTACATTTGGAAATACATGTATAATGTTAAACCATCAAACAAATTCTTAACAACTGATTGGGTTCCAGCGCCATCATCAACAAATCAATTAGATTACAATGTAGATAATACAGGTGTGGTTGATGGTGAATTGACTTCTATTGTGGTGACTACATCTGGTACAAACTACCGTCAAGCCTCTAATGTGCTTGTGAATGGTTTCACTTCAGGTCAAACAACACTCACTTTAGCCAATACTGCTCGTATTTTACAGATTTTCAATGTGACTGCACTTGCTAACCTTGCTAACATGGCTATTTCTGGCACAGGTATTGCAGCTGGCACATACATTAGTAATACTGCAAATGCTACAGGTGTTTTAACACTTTCTACTGCTACAACGGCTTCTGGTGGTAATACAAATAATATGACCATTTCAACCAGAGTTTATATTGATGGTGATGGAACAGGTGTGATTGCATCAGCTACACTTTCAAATACAACTTCAGGCGTATCATCAGCTAATGCGAATGTTTCAAAGATTACAGTTACCACAATCGGCACAGGATACTCAAGAGCTAATGCTTACATCTACGGTTCAGGAACAAATGCGACTGCTCGTGTGATTCTTTCACCAAAATATGGTCATGCTTATAATCCTGCAAAAGAATTAGGCGCTTCAAACATTATGACAGCCTCTCGTATAGGTGAAATTGATTCTACTGAAGGTGGGTTAATCTCATCAAATACTTCTTTCCGTCAGTATGGACTTCTTGCCAATCCGCATAAATACGGTAATACTTCGGCAGTAACCCAATCAACAGCCAATTCTGTGATTTCACAAACAACAGACTTAACGCTAGTTGCAGGTTCAAGTTATACTTTAGACGAATATGTTTACCAAGGAAGTTCAGCAAGTGATGCTTCTTTCTATGGTTATTTGAACGCTCAAACATCTAATGAAGTTCAAATAAGTAAGGTTCAAGGAACAGTAACAATTGGTCTTCCATTGGTTGGTGCAACATCTGGTGTGTCCAGAGTTGTGATTACTAAAACCAATCCAGAATTCCAACCATATAGTGGTGATATTCTTTATGCCGAGAATATCCTTAAAACAGAACGAGAAGATGGCCAGGCAGAAAATATTAAATTTGTTGTTAGATTTTAGAGGAAATAAATGAGTATCAATACTAATTTTAATGTGAACCCATATTATGACGACTTTGATGAAGATAAGAAATTTCTTCGCATGTTGTTCAAACCTGGTTATGCTGTTCAAGCTCGTGAATTAACTCAACTTCAAACAATCTTACAAAAACAAGTAGAGCGTTTTGGTAATCATGTATTCAAAAACGGTTCTGTGGTTTCTGGCGGCACAACATTTTTACAAGATGCTACCTATCTAAAATTAGATTCAACATATGCTGGCACAGCAGTTACTGCCAATAACTTCATTGGCGCTACAATTGTTGATTCTGTTTCTGCACCAACAAAACGAGCAGAAGTTATTAAAGTCTATGATGCTGATACAGGCACAGGTGACCCTAAAACTCTATTAGTAAAACAAATCTTCGGTACCGCATTTACACCTGGTGACACCATTTACACTTTTGAAGCATCACCAACAACAGCTAATATTTCAACATCTGGCGTAGGCACAGGTCAAATATTCTCTGTTACAGAAGGTGTTTACTTCTATGATGGTTTCTTCATTCAAAATGATGCACAAACTATCGCTACATCAAAATATTCTAGCACAACAGCTAATGCAAGAATTGGTTTTGAAATCACAGAATCAACAATCACATCAAGTTCAGACACTTCATTATTAGACCCAGCGCAAGATGCTTCTAACTACCAAGCTCCAGGTTCTGATAGATTTAAGATTAATTTAACATTAGCTACTCGTAGTTTAGATTCTACCGACACAACACAGTTTATTGAATTAGCTCGTGTTGAATATGGTGTTCTTACTCGTAGTTATCGTTTCCCAATTTACTCTGTGCTTGAAGATACTTTAGCACGAAGAACATATGATGAATCAGGTAACTACACAGTTCGCCCATTCCAAATCTCATTACAAACAAACACATCTAATACAGCTAACATGGATGTTATCCTATCTCCAGGTAAAGCTTATGTGTTTGGTTATGAATATGAAACGATTGCACCAACAACACTTACAATCGCAAAACCTCGTGATACAGATTCAGTAGCTAATAAGAGAATTACTGCTGACTATGGTAACTTCGTTTATACGAACGGCCACTATGGTTCATTCCCAATTAATAGTTTAACGACTGTTGATTTGCATTGTGTACCTAACGCTTCTATTAATTTAACATCAACAGCTACTATCACAAATACTAAAGTTGGTACAGCTCGTGTTAAATCTATTTCATACGATTCTGCTGCTAATACAGCTGACGCATCAACATACGAATATAAAACATATCTTTTTGATGTAAGTATTGGTTCTATTACAGGTACAATTAATACCGCAACATCAAGTTCAGTTACGATTGGTAATGTAACTGCTGGCCAAATTTATTCATCTGTTACCGATGCTTATAAGGGTGCTAAACTTCGTATTACTTCTGGTCCAGGTTCTAGTGAATCACCAAAAACAATTACAGGATTTACTTCTGCTACACAAACATTAGCTTTGGCAGAAACTTTTGTTACAACACCAAATAACACATCTGTATTTGCAATTGACTTTGAGTTTAATGATGTAGATTCTATCGCTACATTCTCAAGCACAACAAGAATTAATACTGCTGATATTGATTCTCGTTCTAAAGATGCAGCTTCAACTTATACTGACGCTTTCTTAACCGATTCAAGATATGAACCTACTATATTCTCATTAGGTCAAGAATATATTACACAAAATTCTATTGCTGATTTCTCATTCTCATATCGTAGATTATATGAAAGCCAAACATTTGTATCTTCAGATTCACCAGCGTTATCAGTAAGTTCTGGTGAAAGTATAGCTTCTGCTACATCTACTTCAGCGATTGCAACAAATTATCAAGTGGTCGTAACAAGTGCTGGTACATCACCTTATACTGTGGGTCAAACTGTTCCTGCTGATAAGATTACATCTGTCAATACAACAACTCGTAAATTGACTATTACCAATGCTAATAACATGACTGCAAATATTATTGCAACGATTGACTTTACATTAGCTTCTGGTAGTCCAGCAAAAACAAAAACATTAGTATCAGCAAACGCAACAGTTCAAACAACTGGCGGTGAAGACATATTTGCCAACTCATCTGTTTTAGTATATGCTTCACAAGGTCAAACAACAATTGCAAACACATTCGTTGTTAAAACACCAGATACAGCTCAATCATTATATGTTTCAGATGTCATTGAAATTGTTGGTGTATATGATTATAACGGTGCTGCTGTGGCAAACACAGGTTACACCGATGTAACTTCAAAATACTCATTTAATAATGGTCAAAAAGATTCTTACTATGACCATGCGTATATTAAATTAAAACCAGGTCAAACACCACCAGCTGGTCCATTGGTTGTAAGATATAACCTTTATACATCATCTGGCGCTGGATTCTTTACAGTTGATTCATATCCAAATTATGCAGCAATACCAGCATATACATCACCAACTTCAGGTAATGAATATGATTTGCGTGATAGTTTAGACTTTAGACCTGTTCGCAGAAATGCAACAGCCGCTATTGGTTCTGCCGTTCAGTTTGATGTAGATTCATCAACAACTGGTCCAAAGATTCCAGAAAACGGTTCAGACATTTTATTAGACTATAACTATTATTTACCTAGAATAGATAAAGTCGTTCTTCATAAAAATAGAACTTTTGATGTCATTAAAGGATCATCAGCTCTTAATGCTGT
>Ga0315904_10008349_pt1 | contig 13722 bp, 20 predicted proteins | sample LakEriMetagenome_6_FD_203529 | JGI IMG/M metagenome (GOLD analysis project Ga0315904, IMG submission 203529) | Freshwater fungal communities from buoy surface, Lake Erie, Ohio, United States - Buoy 12 MA120 | ecosystem: Environmental > Aquatic > Freshwater > Lake | place: USA: Lake Erie, Ohio... | reverse complement strand
CTAGTGGAGTTGAATTTAAGTTAATATGCATGCAACTAAAATTAATCTGTTATCAAATGTTCTAAATCAAAATATTGTTGACATTATACATAAAAAATTAATAGAGTGCCCTAGATGGCTGATTGCCACTAATAGAGTGAACATAGACTTATTTCAGCGCAGCGAGCAAGCCACAGACAGTGGATTCATTTTATGCTCATACGAAAATCACGAAAAAGATTTCAAATTTTCGCTAGACAGCAACGACGATCCGGTGTTCAGAGAATTAAATTTTTATGCCGATTTAATTTTTGAATTATGTCTACAACAATGTTATGATGATTTAGGATTTGATAGATTACCTATTTTTACCAATCTTCGAGTAGCAAGATATTTTTGGAATTATTATCATAATGATTCTAAAGGCACTTCACATATAGATTACAATGAAAACAATTATTGGAGCATTATTTTTTATGTAAATGATTGTCCAGAAGGTGGAACTGTTATTATCGATGATCTCGGAGTTGAGCATATCGTTCCACATGTGCCAGGAGATGCAGTTATTTTTCCGTCAACGTTTCGACATAGAGGATTATCGCCGAATAAAAATCATCATCGGTGCTGTTTAAATATTTTATTTAAAGCGGATAGAATGCGAAATATCGTAAACATAGAACAAAAAAATGATAACAAGGACACAGATCGATGAATGATTTTAAACTAACTGATTTTATTTTACAAAAAAATGTTGTTTCTAAAGAACTGTGTAAAGAAATAATCGACTTAACAACAAATGATGACTGGCAAAAGCATCAGTGGTATATGGTGCAGGACGATAAAAGTGTTTCGTACGACGATAAAGAACTAGATGTATTGTTTCCAGATCCGATATTAACCAGCAAATTATTTGAAATAGTAGTAGGAAATTTCGCTCAATATTTCCAAACCTGTACAGGATTGTCTTCTCAAATAAACTATAGTAAAACCATCAACAGTTGTTGCGGCATACGATTAAACCGGTACACACCAGGAACTACAATGAGGACACATATTGATCACATCCATTCGTTGTTTGACGGGAGACAAAAAGGAATCCCAGTATTATCTATGATAGGTATTCTCAATGAAGACTACGACGGAGGCGAATTGGTATTCTTCGACGACTATAAAATTAAAACGAAAACGGGTGACCTAATTATTTTTCCTAGTTGTTTTCTTTATCCGCATGCCATTGAAGAAGTTACAAAAGGCACGCGATATAGTTTTGTAAGTTGGGCGTGGTAACATGAAAACAGTTTTTTTTGCACCTAGTATAGACGGATATCCTCAACCGTATGATCATCCGTTACTCGACGAAGTAGCCTATATTCAGCCTGTGCCTTATCTAACATATTTTAAAGATAGACATAATCATCATTCATACTCAAAGTGTCCTGCCTGGAAAACTTATTATAAAAATAGCTATGTCTTCTTTTCTCAAATGGATATCGAAATAATTTATAACAAAGAAACCGGAGTTGTTGACAATTCTTCTTTTGAATATTGTTCTTTCGATGAAGCTACCGGGCTAATACACGAGTTAATGCCGTTTGGTCGACAGAAAGGTGGGCCTAAAAATCCACCAGCCTATCATGGGGTAGCAGTGGGGCAGATCAATCAGCATTTAATGTTTTGGCCTAAAGAGGGCAACGAGAAAAATATTTGGTTAGAAATTCAACCTATGCCAAATATGATTAGTACTCATAATGCAGAATTAATAGTAGGTGAGTTTCCTTTTAGTAGATGGTTTCGACCAGCATTGTTTGCGTTTAAATTTCATAATGAAAAAACAATTTTTAAGCGAGGTGATCCGCTTGGTATCATTAAATTTAAAAGTTTAAACGATTATACAGAAGAAATATTTCTAGAAAGAGTAGATCCTACCGATAAAATTATAAGAAAATTTGAAAGTAATACTAGATTAAAAAACTTTTTACCTAACAAATCTTGGGGATTGATCAAAGATGCTCCTACAAAAGTCTGTCCGTTCACTTGGTGGAGAAATCGATGAACAAGGTAGAGCACGACGTTGATGGCAAAAAATCACAACAATTATATATCGAAACAGATAATGAAAAATTATTGGCACATATGGTCCGACCCTCTTGACAATAATTTTTTAGAGTCGTATGTTGACAATTTATCGAAGATAGAAAATAATTCTTTGGTTATTTGTTCTGCTGAAGAAGCATACTATCCTGCAAGCACTTTGATAGATAAAACAATTCCGATAAACTCCGATGGTTGGCCGGTGTCATTTGGTTTGTTTAATCAATTTAAACAAAAAATAAAAAAGCTGAAATCTGTAGATATTATTATTGGAACCAACGATACTTCTGTGATCGCCGATTACTCAAATCTGGGCACCGTACATACTTGGTTTAATTTTTTCTTATATCGAGCATTTAGCAAACTAGTCATAGATCATTCGCATATACCTATTGTTAGTGAAAAAATATTCTTATCGTTCAATACAAAAGCACACTATCATAGATGTTTATTAATGGACATGTTGGCGAAACACGATTTATTACGGTTGGGATATTATTCGTGGCACAATCAACCCACCGGGTGGAGCGATCAACAATATCAGTGGCAACACTGGAATCCGATACCTGTTTCCATTGATGGTATGTATGATCCGTTAGACATTTCTCGATTAGATATGCAGCACCATCTCCCTTCTGAATTTACCAGTGTTTTTATGATTCTGGTTCCAGAAACATCAGTCGAATATATATTCATCACAGAGAAAACATGGCATCCTATATTAGCTGGAAAACCATTTTTAAGTTTTGCGGCACCGGGATTTCATAATATGTTAAAACATTACGGGTTTGATCTCTACGAAGAAATATTTGATTATTCGTTTGATAACGAATTAAACAGTTCTCTACGTGCAGAAAAAATATGTAAGGAAATATCAAAACTTATCTCATTAGATTTAGATTTGCTAACAGGCCAGTTAAAGCACAAGATTGATAAAAATAAAAATCTTGCACTAGATATGTTAAAAAATGAAATCGGTGTACCAGATATAGCCAGAGAGTTCGAAGATTATAATAAATTATTAGATACCGTGCGGGAATTGTTATGATTAAAGCATGTCCAATATTTCCAACTCATGTTGTAATAGATTATTTTAAAAATGCTTGATATAAAAAAACCAACAAATATTATGATTATCGGAGATAGCTGGGGTGTTCCCAATTACCCTCCGACAAATTATATCAACGACAGAATTGATAAAATAAAAAAAATATCATCTACTGTAGAAATAAAATTTCAACACCTCGGCGATCCTCCAGAAACTCATATAGAATATTTACTAAAGAATACCGGAAGCAATGTTATAAATCTATCAAAAAATGGTGGTAGCAATTTAGAGGCAATACAATTTGCAAAAGACTACTTAAAAAATAATAATATCAAAATCGATTGGCTAATTTGGTTTCATTCTGAATCTCTTAGAGACCGAGATGAAATATTAATTTCAAAGAAAATAAAATTCAGTATACCCAAACTATCTAAAGACTTGGCAATATTAGCATACAAAGAATTTTCAAAATTACTTAATCTTACTAAAAGCCGTGCAATAGTGATTGGCGGTCAGGCTCCGGTGTATATCAAAGAGTTTAGAGACTATATCGGTGGTGTGGATTTATTAATAGAAGATTGGCATTCCGATATTCATGGTATCAAATTACCATTTACTCACGCGGTATGTCATTTAGATTTATTCGAAAATCCAAATTGTATAGATTCCGTAGAAGATAAGAATAAAATGCTAGACGATATTGACCGAATACTGAAATTGGATCACGAATCTGAAGATTTTCCTGACAATGCCCACCCAGGAAAACGTGCTCATGCATTGTTGTTTGAGCGATACAATAAATTATTAGCTACAGGGCTAGAGCCAAAAATTAGAAGCAATGTCTATATAGATGTGTATCAGTTGTTTTCAACTCCAGTGGCCCGAATACCGGCCACTCCAGAAAATTATGATTCTGTACAGAGAGAAATTCAATCAGCGATTCGAATCATCGAGAAAACGGATGACTCAACATCTGTGTCTTATTTGTATAAAGGTACTAAAGAAACCGAAATATCAAAAAAAACCTACGATTTTATTGAGAAATATAACTGCAAAAATTTAAAGACAAGAATACTAGAAGCTGCCGAAGAGTATATGAGTAATATAGGATGGCAAGGGCCTCGTGCTATAATTTTAAAAAATTCTTGGATTAACATTGCCGATAAAGATGATCAACATGGGCATCACTGCCATCCGGGGTACTCTATATCAGGAGTTTATTATTATAGGGTAAGCGAACAGCAAGGATCTATATCATTTAATAATCCCAATCCTGCCATGATGTATTGTCAATTTCCTCAAGGTAGATTATGTCCAGCAACTGTAGATATAGTCCCCGACGACGGCGATATTTTATTGTTTCCGAGTTGGTTAATACATACCACTCGGCGAAATAGAACGTCGGATAAAAGAATCAGTATCGCATTCAATATTGATTATGTTGGCGGAGATGACATCGCTTTTGGATTGGCAAAACAAAGTCATTTGCCCTGTCATAAAACAGAATACAGTTTAAAAAATATAACGACGAGATAATTATGAAAGTTGAATTGTTTTCCACTCCTGTTTTTATAGATAAAGTTGATTTATCTCGCATTGAGCTTACTGAAACAAAATATGAGCCAACATTTTTTAGCGATGTTAAGTCAAATTATCTTTTCCAACCCCAACTGCATCCCGATTCTTATGATTACCTCAGTCAGATTATAGAACGAAATCTCAAAGAAACCGGAAAGTATACCAATCCTACAATTTCCGCTATATGGCGTAATGTTTATGAACCTCAAAACATGCAAGAAGTGCATATACATGCAGATGCACAATGGAGTTTTATAATTTATGAAACTGTTGAACATTCGAGAACTGTATTTTTAAACCCTGCATGGAAACAGATAGAAGTCACTATGGGGTATTTCGCTCCTGCATTTACACCGAATTGGCGACCAAAATTAGAAGCCGGATCTATACTAATTTTTCCTAGCTATATAGAACACTATGTTTTAGCAGGCAATGCTGGCAGCACTATTGCAGGTAATGTAAATTTAAAATATACTCAAAAAGATAATCAAATAAAAGATGGAAGATTATAAACTATATCAGTGCGATTATATCAGTAAGAATCAACAGATTTTTATAGATCAATGTATGGAAATTCAAACAACATTAAAAGGCACTGATACAACAGAATCTTATAGCACATATAATATTTTTTCGATCACTGCTGGGTCGATTTATTTCTACAACTTGTTTAACGAACTCAGAGATATCATAAGAACAGAATTGCCTAACGGACCGCTTTGGATGCAGGCATGGGTCAACCTCCATGAAGAAAATAATGTATTAGATTGGCACAATCATCACTGGCCGTATCATGGGTACATTTCAATTGACCCAAAACATACTGACACCGAGTTTGATTCATACTCAATACAGAATAAAATTGGGCAAATATATTTTGGACCTGGAGATAGAATGCATCGAGTCAGAGTTATTTCTCCTTACACTGGTAAAAGAATAACTATTGGATATGATGTAACAAATGATCCCGTTATGCATACTGGATGTTTAGGTTTAATTCCTCTATTATGATTACAGTTATTGACAATTTTTTACCAGAACACGATTTTCGTTTTATTCAATATGCCCTGTTAGGCTCTAATATTCCGTGGAGACAATCAACTATTGTTGGTCCAGATTGTCAAAATTCTAATCTTCCAAACAATTATAATTTTCAATTAATTCATATTTTCTTAGATGCAAAAAATCAAGAAGAAATGATTAATAAAAATACATTTAACTACATTAAACCTATTATAGAAAAAATTAACCCGTCCGAATGGTATAGAATTAAAATGAACTTAAATCCGTGTACTAGCGAAATATTTGAACACGGAATGCATATAGATAATCCGTCTACTAGAGATGATGCATTTACCGCAGTTTATTATGTCAATGACAATGACGGCTACACAATATTTCAAAACGGACAAAAAATTGAAAATATGGCTAATCGTCTAGTGGTTTTTCCTGCTAATTTATATCATAGTGGAACATCCTGTACTAATAATTATGCACGAATTGTTTTAAATTTTAATTTTTACAAAAAAAATAATATTGAAGGAATCAAATAAATGCCGCTAATGTACCTTTTTCCAACACCTGTATATAGAGAGTTTGCTACTGCATATACCTACGACAACATTCAACTAGAAATTCAGGCCTGTTTGAAACATATTAAAGAAACTGATGATTTAGAAAATGTATCCTACATCTATAAAGATGCTGGTAAACGAAAAAAAGAAAAACCATTAGGGGGATATTTTATCTCGGACGATTTAATAGGCAAACACAATCTCAAAAATCTTGAGAAGCGAATTTATGAAGTGTTAGAAAACTACCTATCTGCAGTCGAGTGGACTGCAATTATAAATAATCCCGATCCTGTAATTCCTCAACTTAAATCTAAAACATTTAAAATCATGAATTCTTGGATTAATATCGCTGAAAAAGGTGTAAAACATGATTATCATTCACATCCCGGATATACTATTGCCGGAGTTTATTATTATAGAGTCAGCGATGAGCAAGGAGGATTATGTTTAAATAATCCAAACATGATGATTTATAATGCGTCATTTCCGGAAGGCAGAACATCACCACAGAGCATTGAAATAATTCCAAAAGACGGCGACATAATCTTATTTCCGGCATGGTTACAACATTCTACCATGGAGAATTCTGTAGACGAAGAAAGAATCAGCATAGCATTTAATATAAATTTTATAGAACAGACATCCTGAATATGAAAACTGTAGAATACCAAGATAAAAAAATTTACATTTATGACACAGTGTTTAATCGAAGAGAAAATTTAGGGCTTTATAATTTAATTGTTAATTCTCAATTTACAAGAACAAATATCGATGTATATCTTCTAAATAATTTAGACAGAGATGCGAAATGGTGGAGTACTGTCGACCCTAAAGGAGAGATCTCTGCAACAATTAATCCAAAATACATAGATCTAGTAAATGTCATAGATTGGAATAAGGTAGCTGTGACTGGACAATATATTAACTACAGCACATCAAACACTGTAGATTCTATACATGCTGATATATCAGAAGATCGTTCTAACCATTACACATTATTACATTATGCTAATCATACTTGGGACGCAAACTGGCATGGGGAAACTCTTTTTTACAGCGATAACTGTCAAGATGTAATTTATTCTCAAATGATTAAACCAGGATCACTGATATTATTTGATTCTAGGATACAGCATTGTGCGGTTCCATGTACCATCGCTGCAGAATACCCGAGATTTACTATAGCTACTAAATTGTTCTTACGAGTTTAAATCTTTAACTTGACTAGTGTTTACAAACCTCTCATACGTTGCCCGCTTATCTAGTTCTGCATAAAAGTCTGAGAGATCGGGTTCACCTTTCGGCAATTCAACTATTTGACGATCTCTTCTAATCTGATTGTTGATTTCGCATCGATTCAACAAATAATTAAAAGACAAACTTATTCTAAATCCAGACGGTGGATTTTCAGCGTAATGCCAATAGAATGAAGGGAAAAAAACAGCCCTATTCAATTTAAATTCTGACCTAAAAATTTCTTTTGGCTTTTGAAGAACGCCGTCCTGATCGGGCATCGGATTGTCAAAAAACACAGTATCACCTCCTGTGCCCTCGACATAATATATCATCGTCCACATATCAAGATCTTCCCAATCATAATGAAGTCCTAGTTCCTCGTTGCTGGGAAATTGACCATTGAAGTGTACTCGATGTATATTGACCACCGAAGAGTCGGGAATTATACTAGGAAGATGCACATCTTGCCAAAGGTCGTTAAAATAATTGCAAATACCGTCATAGTCTCCAGGAAATGGTCCGCGAGTACCTCGATGGGCACCAGCCTGTGAAATCCATATCGCAAAGAATCGTTGATAATCTAACCTAGTAGCAGCTAGACCATACTTCCATCTTTGAGCCTGGATGATTCTAGATCGCCACGAATTAAATAACCACTCGGGAGCCACATCATCGATTATAAAGATTTTCTTTGGATCAATAACTGGATCAAAATTTTTCATATTAAAAATTACCTGTTTAAATTATTAAGGTCGACACTAGAATCTCCGTTGCCTATTTTTCCTGTTGGAAATAAATTAAATGCCAATGAATATCTATTATCATCGCCGGAATATTTACTTATTCTGTGTCTTAGCATACTAGGAAAGAATACAAGAAGATTCTTCTCCGGTTCAATGGTTATTCTTCTGCTGTTCAAAATGTTCCATTCTGTTGGCTCATTGACCAATATAGTTTCTTCTTTGACGCCCGAATCAGTAAAGAGCAAATTACCACTATTCGTGTCGTTATTTTTGTTATTATAAAACACACCACTGTAGAAAGAATTTCTATGACAATGATATTGACAGAAACCTCCCGGTTCAGTTTTTGTTATCCATGATGTAGTTATGTTGAAATCAGTCTTTTGTAATTTAAGTACCTGATCTTTAAATTCATAAAAATAATTTAACATTATTTTTCTAACGGCAGGCACCGTGTCTAGTATCTGCATGTTTTTACTGCTATAAACCAAGTGTGTATCGTCGGCATTGGATCTAAAAAAATCTAAATTTTCAATCCCTTCCCATAGTATGGATATATCTTCAGATACCTGAACGGCAGATATCACTGATGGAAAAACTGGCAATATTTCAAATTTATGCACGTTCTACACCTACATTAAAAACCATGGTTATTCTAGGACCAATGGAATTATTTGTTGGTACTCTGTGCAAGGCCCATGATTCCCAAAATAAAAATAATCCAGGTTCTGGTTTTACAATAATTGTATGCGGCAGCTGATCTACCTCAAATATATTTTCTGTTGGTGAGATTTCTAAAAAAGTTTTCCAGGAAGGATTTTGACCTCGCGGAGTAGAAAATTCTAAATTTGAAGAGCCTTCCGGAACCTCGAGATATATCAGACCAGAAAATAATGCTCCCGGATGTGTGTGTGCATCGTGATAATCACCCTCGTGCATTTCACTGCAAAACATCGAAACCCAAAGATCTGTAGTTTTTATTAATTTTAATTGTTTGCTGTCTACGTATTCACGACACGCTGTTAAAATAATTTCTACAAAGAATTTTAATTCTGGTTGGTCAGCAATACCAGAGTCTCTGGTATAGGCATTTTTGTAATCCCATTCGTTAGTTAATTTAGAAGGGTCAGACAAAAACTTCCTGGCAATTGGAAGCAATTGTTCTGATAATTGTCTATCTTTAAAATAATTTATTGCAAAGGAATAAAATGTCTGCTGGAGCATGCAGATATTTATGAACTGCTGTCTTTGATTCCTTTTATTGTGGTATAAAACTGACTTGTTTTAGCAGCCTCACCCAGCTTTCCTGCATCAATATCTTTGTATAATAGATCTAACTGTTCTTTAACGTCGGGGTACTGTCTGTTTCTTTTACCCTCATATGCAGCGTATTCTTCTAGATCTTCAGCGTATTCTGCTTCAACTTCGGCCCAGGTTGGCACTTCGCTGGCCACTTGTTCATAGGTATATAGATTTCTTGGTCTACCAGTCCACGGGTCAACTTCTTTCATCTCTTCTGAAGCTGTGGTGTCTCTAAACTCTAGTTGTTGATATTCTGATTGATTTTGAAAACTTGAACTTCCAGAGAATTCATATTTTCCGCCACGTCTAGTCAACAGATCGGCCAATGCATGTCCCCTGAAAGGTGCTTTAAGTCTATCATATCGATGGGTTTTGTCTATTAATGCCATGTTCTTTCCTCTATTAGTATCTGGTTAAATTGCCGGAGTTCATCACAAATTGATCGATTTCCCAAACTTCTAGGATATTATTTTCCCAATTTCCGTTTCGGGTCTGTCTTCCTATTCCAGCATGTACTCTAGCAGGGCCGTTCCAATTTGCGTGATAAATTCTAAACGAATGCGCTTCATTGGGGTAACTAGGATGTACTGGTACAAGATAATCTACATTACACATCCAATATAAATCTCCGGTATCGTTCTCTAGAGTCGCATGGTGACCTTGATCCATGACTCGATTCCACCCCGAACTAGGAGTATGTCTATATATCGCAGCGCCTGTGCCTTGGGCACCGCCACCTTGATCGTCGCAGATTGTTTGATAACGGATGCGATACCAATTGTTGGCGTTGGCCGGAACACCCATAGCAACTTCTGATCCTGCATACTGCCATTGCGGACCAAACCCGTTTCCTGCACTAAAGTCTCTGCTGCCAGATGATGTAAATCCTACTTTTACAATGCCTTCGAAGGTCGATTGCACATTGGTATCTGCGTTGGTTAATCCCGAAGATGTTAAACTTGTTGGCATGTTTTAGTACCTCGTTAAATTTGGTGTTTGAGCAAGAGCACTGTCCATTTCCATAACTTCAAATAAATTATTAATCCAGCCTGCTTGTCTAAGATCTGCACCAATGCCACAATTGCAACGCATAGCTACATCTGGATGTCTGCGGCCGTAGATTCTAAAAGAATGCGCTTCTGTGTCATTAATCGCAGGGGCATAATACAGAGTTCTTACGGTAGTGTAAAAATCACCGGCGTTGCTATCGTAATTGGCATGCCATCCGGAATCTAGGATTCTATTCCAACCAGTGCTAGGTGTATGTCGATAGAGTGCGTACCCGGACCCGCCATTAGTACCGCCCCAATCGTCTGTGTCTGTGTACCATTCACAACGATACCAATTGGTGGATTTCTGAGGGATGCCCATGTTGATTTCAACGCCATTGATAATATCCCATCCGCCGCTGGGCAATCCTTGATCTAATGTAGTTCCACTGCACATACGATGTTTGACGATGGCTCTTGAGCTGACCTGTGTCAGTCCAGATGTATATACTACTCCGCTTCCTGTTAGTGATGTTGGCATAATTAGAACCTCGATATCCTTCCGGTGGTTTGTATACGATCACCGTCTAATTCCCACACTTCAAAAGTATTGTTATTCCAACCATCTCTGCGTAGGTCATTACCAATACTTGCATTAAATCGTAATTGTCCGTTATCGTGTTTATGGAATCCTAATCTGAATTGGTGCTGCTGAGTTTGAAATGATGGATGTGTAGGCACCCAAAAAATCCCCTGGTTCTGGCGATACCAATCACCGTAGTTGTTATCATAACTCGCGTGTGATCCTTGAGCCAAAACTTCTTGCCAACCAGAGCTAGGAGTCCAACGTTCTATGCGAATGCCTACTCCGGAAATATTACCGTCTGTGTCGTCCGATACGGTTTGATAAAATATCCTGTACCAGTTGTTGGCCTTCCGAGGAACACCCATATCTACCTGTGTGCCGTTGATGATACCGCTGGTCCCGTCAGGTGTTCCGGTGTATTGATCAACTGTGCTCCCGCTGCCAAATCTAACTTTTACCACTACATTACTATTAGTTTGTGTGGTTGTTGTGGTTCCGCCCACGCTATATTGATTATAGGGTACATTGTCGTATCGAACTCCGGTGCCTGTTATAGATGGCATATTATGCTATCCTCCCTTTTAATTCTTCGATCTGTTGTTGTTGTTCTCTGATCGCTTCACCTAGCAGTGCTACGAGATTACCATAGGCCAACGATTTCATGCCATTGGCATCTGTGTGTATTACCTGAGGTATTATTTTTTCTACCTGCTGGGCAATATATCCAATTTCGTCATCTGTCTGTCCTATACGATTAAACAACACTCCTGATAATTGCAGTACTGTAGATAATGCATCTTTAATAGGTCGAACATTTTCTTTTAATCTTTCGTCCGACGATGCTGTAACGATTGTAGCTGTAAGTGTTCCGGTGCTGGCATTAAAGTTAAAGGCCGTTGCAACTTGATGTGCTTGATTAGTTGTGGTAGTATTACTACTAACAAATGTTGGATAAAACGTTGCATTTGTTGTTGTTAATGTAGTGGCTGTTGCAGAAGCTGACCCAGTAAACAGTGTGGAAGAAAGATTTCCAGTGCTAGGCTGATACGTTAATTTAGTGCTGGATACCTTAGGAGAAGTCATAGCACCGGAGGTAGCAGCATTTATTACAACATAGTGAGTTGTCGCTGAAGCAGTTTCATCCGAAACTGTTGGCCGCACAGTCTCAAAACTAAGTGTTCCAGTGCCATTTGTTACTATGGCTTGATTTGATGATCCGTCTGCTGCGGGCAATGTCCATGTGACATTTGAAGTAATCGTGCTTGCGCCTTGAAACGCTACATAATTAGAACTATCTGCATCTGCAAACCTCAAATCGCTTTGTGCATTTAAAATTGTATTACTTGTAATTACTACAGACGCTGTTCCAGTAGGACTTAAGGTAATGTTTTGATTGTCGGCGGCAGTGACTACGGCTGTTGGGGCTACCTGAATAGCTCCTACGCTTGGTTCACCAACTGCACCGCCTGTGACTTTTCTTGCCATGATCTTATCCTTTTATTAAGCTGTTGATGTTTCAATACCGTAAACCACAGCATTTACACTTGTTGCGCTTGATCGGACCACCAACAATTTACCAGCATCTATCACAATACCTGTGCGCTCTAACACTCCTTTTGCTGATAATGAAGTATCAAATTCAAGATATTCAGAATCTGCCGGTGTTGCTGATGATGCAACTGCTAGTCTAATAGTTGCAGCTGTTGCACCCCTATTTAAGATGCTGACCGTAACTACCGAAAATGTGCTAGCAGGCACGGTATAAAGCGTGGTATTGGTAGCTGCTGCTAAATCCGCTACTCCTAGTCTTCCTGTTGCCATAATTTATTCTCCATGTATATATTTAGTTCAAAAAGTAATTGAATGCTATAGGTAATCCAATCACTCCGCCTCTGAAATCAAACGTAGCATTCATCTTGATCGCACCACCTGTGGTAGTTGTGATTATGTTCGAGCTTATGAACACTGAACCTGCAGTTACTGAGTTAACATTTAAACTGGCGCCACCGCCACCAATTTGGCTGGCGATATAGGCCTTGATCGCCCTCTGTGTAGGTACGATGTTATCTGAGTCTGCAGTAAAGAATGGATCTGTTGAAAATTCAGTGATCGTAGCTGATCCGCCACCTAAGGTAACATTACCCAAATTCAGTTCTTGTAGTCCGGATATATTAAATGCGTCCGCGTTCAGGGTAGCTATACCAGTGCTTTGTTCAATGTTAAACAGATCTCCTACTCGGAAGTTACCGTCCTGATCTGTGCTTGTAAAGAACACTCGTCCGCCGTTAGAGTCGACTGCTTCATTGGCTGGAATCGGCATCTGTAATGGGGCGTTAGGATAGTTGGTTTCGATGAAACTGCCAGTACCTATGTCCAAGAAATCGTGTCCGGTCAAACGACACTGACTGTAACGCAGTCTTGTGGTTACTGAGACTGCATCTTCAGGTGCTTCGCCTATGGTCAATGTAGGACTGATCTGCAAGAATGCTGTATAAGCACCATCGTTGGTGCCCAAAAACGTGACCACGTTTACTAATTTGAATGTGCGATCTGGCAGATGTCCAAACACCACATTGGATCCCGGTGTTGGCTGTTA
>Ga0315904_10008347_pt1 | contig 13724 bp, 7 predicted proteins | sample LakEriMetagenome_6_FD_203529 | JGI IMG/M metagenome (GOLD analysis project Ga0315904, IMG submission 203529) | Freshwater fungal communities from buoy surface, Lake Erie, Ohio, United States - Buoy 12 MA120 | ecosystem: Environmental > Aquatic > Freshwater > Lake | place: USA: Lake Erie, Ohio... | reverse complement strand
ATTATTACTTATTATTTAATACTTATACCTTCTTTCCAGATAAAAGTTTCTCTAAATTCTCCTCAACAAATAATGATATCCATGTTGCATCTACTAAATCAGAACAAGGTCCTTCAACTTTGTTTGTCCCCTTTATCCACGAATCCTTATATTCTTTTAATACCTCCAAAAATGGTTTAAGCCTATTATCTTCTATTCTTTTCTCTATCAATGTATTATATAGTTCGTCCTTCTTAGAATTTCCCTTTAAAGCATATTTCTTAATAGTAGTTGGAGATAGCACAAAGAAATTATTAGGATCTATTATTTTAACTATAGATGATCTTACTAAAGCAGTAGTCATAGAAATATCAATAAGAGAATTTCCAGATGATCCAAAAGATAATCCTTCCATACCAACTATAGTATTTTCATTTATGTACGGTTTCAAAAGATCTAGTACCACCTCAGAAAAATAAACAGCATTAACTATCTTGTCTCTTTCTATGATATGATACTCCCCTTTAAATTCTTTTTTCTCAATGATGTTTATATCGACATTAGAATTATCATTTAATATCTTAAAAGGAGATCCATCCTTTTTAAACATTTTATCTATGATATTTTTTGTTCTATGTAGGCTAATCCATCTACATTTATCTTTTTCTAATATACAAAATCCTGGTGAATTTAAAGAGAAGTCTATACCAATTATCCTATCCAATTTCGAGTTTAACATTGACATAATTACATTTAAAACCTATACTAAAGGTAGTAAACTGTGGTGTTGTGCTAGAATAATTTAGCTGTATTTCCGACAGTGAAGTATATATCGGCTGTTGTAAAAGAACACTAGCCATAACAACACCATCATTATCTAAAAGTAATAATCTAAAATCTGGAAGATATACCTCAGGGTTTTGGAAGTCAAGGAACTTTATTATATTTTCATAAAGTACCCAATAGTTTATAAATCCTTCACCAAGTTTAAAAGTAACAGTGAAATCCCTTTGTATTAAATTTTGTAGGGTTGTAGCACTTTTATAGCTTTGTTTAAATCCTCCAGGTCTTATCTGCTCTACAGTATCTATAGTTCTTAAAGTTGGAAAATTTACCTGCTGTATAGTTGAATTTATGAATGTATCAACAGTATCATAAGGAATGGGCATCCTGTTTATATACTTTTCGTATTTTTCAACCACTTCGGGTAAAATAAAACCCTTAGGAAACGTAAATATAAACCCGTTTTGCCTTGCGTTTAATATCATCTAATGTATTATTTTTTATTTCCTTTAACTTCACCTGGGTTATCAGTTACAGGGAATCCTAGAGCATTACAATAGCTTATATACTTAGGATCAAAAGTTCCATTTTCTAATTTTGGATGTATTTGTAAAGCAGCAATTAAGAATTGGGAAGCATTAATACCTTTAAACAAGTTAGCTCCAGGTGCACCAGGTGTAAAGTAATAATTAACTACTTTCTGTACGTCAAGTCCTTGTGCTTCTCTTCCCGATATAGAATCAGCTAATGAGTCTATGTTTATATTATTTACCTGATTACTACTTTGTAGTGGAACAGATTTTAGGTTAGATTTATTACTTGCTATTCCACCAGTAGCATTAATTAGTGATGTTGGTTTAAAGCTTAATATAGAACTACTCCCTAAAGAATAAGGTTTTATTTTCTTAATTACCTTAGTAAGAGGAACCTTAGAAATTATTTGGTCTCCCTTGATAGTATTACTATTTGTTCCTGTAGATCCAGTAGAAGCAACTTCTGTAGTTCTCACCTGAGATCCTGTTACTTCTGAAGTAGATGTAACAGAAGTACTTGATACAACAGAAGTCCTTGTTGTAAATTCAGATTGAGTTTCCCAAGATCCTGAATACATTTTAGTCTCCACTCCATCAGGAGTTTTTGAAACTATATAAAAATCCCTAGAGGTAAACCCTAATACTTTTTTAGAATTACTTTCCACTACTTTAAATGCTATTTGACCTGATGTTGGATTAGAAACAGTTGTTTTGTTTTTTATGTTTTCAACCTTCACACTTTGTCCCGCTGCATTTAAAAAAACCATATAATAAGTAAGTGATGTACCTAAATCCAATATTTCTGGTGAAGTTCCTTCTCTATAATTATATACTGTGAATTTATAAAAATTATCGAAAGGGTCCAGAACAACCTTTGCCTTTCCTTGACCAAATATCTGGGTTGAATCAGCTACTGAAGTTTCAGAAATTAGATTACCATTCTTATCAATCACTAAAGTTTCTTTTGTTATAGAGATATTATTATCTTTATAAAAAACAGGTATTCTTTTCTCGATAGGAGCTGCAGGATTAGGCATTACCCCTCCAGAAATTACATTAGGAGCTTGTACCACCTTATTATATACCTTCTGAGAATAAGCCCCAGTTGTTAAAGATATTATATTGTTCTCCCTTCCGTATTTATTTACATCTAAAGAGCTAAAAGAAGATCTCCTTATTATTTGATTTTGGTTACCTTTATTAACTAATCTCATAGTGTAGTTAACAACAAATGAAGTTGTTAAAGGATTTATTAATATAGGTCTAAATATATTAGGTGCATTAAAATCCTGTGTTTGTGTATTTGAAAAATTATAAGTTGTAATATAGTTTAATCCTACTTGCTCTTTTACTTCTATTTCGTTTATTACATAGTAAACATTACCAACCTTACCCTCTGCATTTAGAAAGTCTTCTAAAAAATTACCTTCCCATGTAGGATAAAATTCTAGGTAATTGTAAAATGAATTTTCCTGGATAACTGCAGCCAATGATGAAAAATTATCCTTAGGAAATATAGAAACCTGATTTCTTATTTGAGCTATATAATTTTCATACCCATTCTTAAGAGCAGTATCACTTATTTCATAAAGTGTAAAATTGATAGGAGCATCTCTAAGAAATCCATTACCATCTGATGATATTTTAGCAGCTAAAGTACTGGCTTGAGCAGGAGTGTTAGCTAATATATCAAATTCATAAACCATATTAGAATAGGCAGGAATCTTTATTTCAATATAGTGATCATAAAGTGCTCCACCTAAATAAATAGGATTCGGATTAAGAACTGTGGATGTTGTATCGCCTCTAGTTATAATTCTTTGGAATATTGTGGCTTTTTTACCAGTCCTTTCCTGGAATTGCCCTTGTAATATTATACCATCTATATTATCGAAATTATATCCTGATACTATATGAAATTTTACAGAGTCATAATAGACTCCAATATTAGAAGGAAATACTACAGGTAAATTATTGACTGATGTGAGATTAGGATCAGTATCTAGATAAGGTACTAAATAATCATTATCTAATGTTACAAATCTATTCTTATCAGTCTGAACGACGCTAAGATCTCTAACGTTACCCGTTATTGATTCGGATGCTGGTTTATTAAGTATCTGAACTGCATCATTAAAATAACCATTAACTATTTTTTCATATCCAACCGCAGGTACCCCGGTATTTACATAATAAATTTCTGGTGTAGGAGCAGTAGTGTAATTATACTCCATCAATAAATAGCTACCGAGCTTTATGAATCTTTGTGTGGATGTGTAAGCCATGATTTATATATCAATTAAAATTTAATGATAGAATATTGAATACCCACACCAATATTAAAGAAAGCTCCAGTAACTGGCTGTCCATTTAATCCGTATCCTGATCCTATACCTACTCCAACATATGGGCCAACTGAAAACTTCTTATTAGGAAACATTTTCTTAAGAACATCTGATTTAGCAGGATCTATTACCGCTCCTTCTATATCTGTAATTTTCATTCCTGGATATCTAGGAGTTACAAATATCTCTAAAGCTTTATCCTTTTCTCTAAGACCCGTAACAAAAGAGAATCCCATTTCGTCCTGATCTATTCTAGTATTTCCTGGAAGTACTTTATTGTTTATCGTGTCTATAATAAAGAAGCTTTTGCCTGAAAATTTTCTATAATTATTTACAGAGAATGTAGAATCATATTTCCAATCTAAACTAAATTTATTGTTTCCATAAGAAGTTAAATAATTATTCACATAATGTGTATCAACCTTAGTCTCTGTTACAACCTTCTCTATTACAATAACTTTACCTTTCTGCTTATCTAATTCCTCTTTTAAATCCTTATTCAATTTTTCCAAAGAATTCTTATCCGCTAATAGTGTTTTTTTAACATAGGTTGCTTCTCCTGCTTTATTTTTTTGTACACGTACGGAGTCATTTAGCGCAGCTAAATTAGCATTCTGTATATCTAACTTAGATTTAAGATCTGAATTGCTGTCACATTGCCTAAATAGAAGTAATAACAATATAGCTATCCCTCCTAAAAGAACTAGGTCCTTTCTTTTAATAATTTTAGTAATTAAAGATTCTTCTTTCATCTTCTCTTGTTTTATTTAGTAGATCTATCGTCTCAATTGTTTTTCTTTTTAGGTCTTCCAATTTTTGATCATTTTCTAATAGATCCTTTTTATTTTTTAAGTGATCCTCTATCTCTCTTTCTAACTTATTCAGATCATCATGTATATCCGAATATTTCTGTATGAACCAATCTTTATACATAATGATATTTATACTAAAACAAACTGGTATGTAAAATAATACTGGTGAGCAACTCCTACTGGTATAGCATTTCCGTCATTGTATATTCTAGAATTAGATCCTGCTTGTATTACACCATATGCTCTCCTGTTTCCATCATCACCATATGCTACACCTATTAGATTAGATATAGAATATCCTCCTGCTGGTTGTACAGGTATATAGAACTGATCACTAGCTGATGAATTCCATACCCCAGATACATGTACTACAGCTCCAACTTTAATCCAAGTACCACTCACTGGACCGTTTGAATTATAACTGAATTGTCCAGATGCAACTACATCATTGGTGGGACTTGTATAAATTACGCCACCTGGTGGATCAGTAGTAGTATCCCTATGTAAACTTTTTGTTGGGTTATCTATTCTTCCAGAGCTAAATGTTATATCAGGAGTTGTTGTACTAGTTCCGTATTGATTAACATCGCCATAAGCATCAATTGCACTACCAGCCATTGCATTTTGTATAGATAGTGCTGCATTATCATCTATTGTTTTACCTATAGCTACGTTATTTCCTGTATCACTAACAAAAAACCCATCGCCATTTGTAATTAATGGTAAGGTAAGAAGACCATTAGATATAGAATCAGTAGCACCTACAGCTATAGCAACAGATTTATTTTTTACTGAAGCCGTAACATAAGGAGATTTAATAGATGTTATCTCTAATCCATTTGGATAATTACCTGGATAATCTCCAGTTGCAAATATTGATGGGGGAGATCCTTTAATTCCAGGCGTGCTTCGTGTTGCTGTATATAAATTTCTATTAATCTTCAGTAAGCTATTTCCTCCAATAGATTGTGAAAGATTCTGCCCCCCTACATTAAACATAGATAAGGCATTAGTTCCTCCTATTGTTTGTGATCCAGTTACTAGTAAACTATGATTAGAAAGATTTCTTACCGAAGATGCACCAGTTACTGAGGAATGAGCACCAAAAGCAAAAGTAGATCCTGTAAGTGCTCCGGTGGTAGGCTGATAGCTAGATGCACTAACTCCGACAGAAATTCCTCCTGTAGGTGATGATCCGGATGGACCCCATGCAGTTATATAAGCATTATCTTTAGCACCTATATTTACTTTATTAGTACCTCCAGTACCATTAGACATTATCTCTAATAATTTATTAGAGTTTCTAGTTTGTATTACGCTTCTTCCTGCTGCTCCTGTTGTTGTATACTCTGATGTTGCACCGGTAAAATAAGTTGATATAGCAAATACTGTTTGCTCTGCTCCTGTTACTCCTGAAGTAAATATTCTATGCTGGTTGCTTATAGCTGAAGAAGTAGGTAAAAAAGCTCCGGTTCCTGTAGAAAGCTGAACCGATTGACTTATATCAGAAAATAATCCCGAAGATCTAGAAGGAATAGTTCCACCTTCGAATGACCAGTTAAATAGACCATCACCTATTGTTGTTTTACTGAATCCTTTCCCTAAAGGTGCACCAGTAACAGCTCTAGTTTTAATTTGCAATGCTGGTCCATATTCAGAAGAAGTTACCCACAATGTAGGAAAAGCATTAACACTTTCATTTGATCCAGTGGATTGAAATCCATATAGATCTCCAGTAGGATTAGGATATCCAAATCCTCCTTGTCCTTCAACAAATAAAGCTCCTTTATTATAATTAGATGCTGTCGCATTTCCTATAAACATATCAGTTGAATGTGACGATAGTGTTTTTCCGACACTTATATTACCACTAACTGCAAGTCTTCTGGAATCGTTTCCTGTTTGTTTAAATTGTCCAGTTCCTAATCCTAATCCTAATCCAGTAGAATTTGCAAAAAGAGGAGCAAATGCTTGGTTACCAGGAGTTGATGTATTATTAGACAATTCTAAAAATCCGCCGTTACTGCTGGCATCTATAAAAGTACCTTTATTTATAGATGATGTTTTAAGAACAATATTATCCGAAGTTGACTGTGCTGTAATTTCACTAGTGCTTAGCATATTAATTCCGGATTCTGCTGCAGCACCATTAGAAATAATACCTATAGATCCCTTAGGATTTGTAAAATTAATACCATAGAATCCAACTCCTACTCCAGTACTACCTGAAGGGTTAACCGATAAATCCCAAGAAAAATATGGATTGTAGTTGCTACTTAATCCTCCGGATCCACCAGGGGTAATATCATAAGTTGATCTACCAAAACTTATAAGTTTTGTTCTATCATCCTTAGTTGCAATTTTTAATTTGGAATTTTCAAAGTTTAAATTATCTATTGCAGTTCCTCCTGGAGTATATCCGCTTATGCTAGAATCTGAAAGAACAAGAGTTTTATCTGATGCAGTAGTACCAGCAAATAATATTGCTTGTCCTGTAGCACTACCTATAACATTAATAGGAGTGACCTTCTGAAATAATTCACCAGCGGCTAATCCATATCCTGTATTAACCCATCCAGTAGCAGTAAATACATAAACATCCTGATTTGCAGAATCTGGATCAAGCCAATAGTCTCCCAAAGTTGGATATGTCCATGGGTTAGATCCTGTTATTCCTCCTGATGCAGGCTGAGCATCTTGAACAAACCATTTAGTACCAGAAGGTCCCTGAGCTCCTTGAACTCCTTGAGGTCCTTGAGGTCCTATCGGTCCAGTTGGTCCTATTAATCCTTGAGATCCTTGAGGACCTCCTCCTGCACTAAGGATCTGATCAAAATTATAATTGAGTTTATCAACTATAGTGGATTGATTATCTCCCTGTAAAATATTTAATATGTTAATCTGTGGCATCTCTTATTATAGTTGTATTATATATCAAAAATTCATCCCTCTATTAAATTTTTCCTATCTCTATAGAGAAACATACGGAATAATTAAAAGAAGGGTCCTTCGGAACTCTAAACTCATATCTTAATTCATTAATTTTAGTATATCTAATCTCAGAAGATCTGAAGTATCCATTTATAAGCTTCTGATAGTCTGCAAGGTCTCCTATGACAGGAGTAAGAGTCTGTGAAGCAGAAATTGGAATCTTTTTCAGATATCCTCCATTATTTTTAGACTGGAATATAGGAATAATATTTTGATTCATATATTCTTTAAAGTCATCATCTAGGTCTGTAGAAGTTCCAAATCCAAATTCAGGTAATATAAATTGATCAAAAGTTCTTTTACCTCCATTCTCTAAGAAATATCTAGTTAGCATTCTATCTACTAATAAAACCCCTCTTAGTTCTGTAGGTGTGTTTTCCCACAATATTTCATAATTGGGATAGTTATTATAATTAACATCAAGAACTCCTTTTATAGATTGACCATATATTAGTTGCTTTTGTGAATTTACCGAATCAGGTGTCTGCATAAATTTACTACCGAAAAATGCTTTCTGTTCTTTCATCACCTTAGTACCAGGAAGGCTGTTATATCCAGTAGGACCTGTATATTCTCTATAAAATCCAGCATCCCAAGAACTTTCAAAAATTGATAGGTTTCTTTTATCAACAGGGGTTTCACCTATTAATGTGTATACAGGATTATATGGAGAATTCTGGCCTATTCTAAAAATCCATTGAGGTGAATATTTATAATAGTTTACGTTTTTAGATACTCCAAAATTATCCCTATATGGACCAAAAGAACAATATGAATATTCTATAGGATCTATCACATTGATATCTCCACCCATGTATTTTCCTCCCTCGCAAACGTAAAATACAGAACTAGAAAAATCGTAAGGAACTTCCATAACTATATAGGATCCGATATTCCCTGGAGTTCCAACTAAAGTATATCCCTGATTTATAGAATCGCCTGTTATATTATTACCTATATTAGACTCAGAAAAATATAATTGATATCCAGAATTACTAGAATCGCTAAGATCAAAATAATAAGTTACTCCTTTAACGAGATTTATTTCACCTTGTGAAATTCCGTTGATTTCTATACACGATGTTGATCCTAGGTCATATGTAGAATTATCTTCCGATTTATCTACTATTTTAACATAGAATATTAAAGATTCGGGCATAGTCCAAAAAGGAGCATCATATTTTACGTTTTCAAATTTTAATATCTCTCTAAAGCTAGGAACGTATTCTCCGCTATATCTATACATTTCAGTATCTCCGTCTAGCTCATCTATATTATATCCAACGTTAAATACTGTAAGCTCTTGTGGCTTGTCTGTTATCTCCACCGGGAATAATATATTGTCCTGCTCTATAACGGAAGGCTTTAAGAACTCTAAAACAAACTGGTTATTTAATACCTTATTAGTTTTATTTACAGAGTCCCATTCATAAGTAGTATATTCTATATAAGGATAACCAGTATTTATCCATAATGAAATATTTGCAAAAGATATTTTTTCTAGTATATTTCCCCAATATCCTATACCTCCGCTTCTTTGATAAATTGGGATATTAGATATAGTTGTGTAGTTTGCTATAGTTGGTATATTAACAGGTCCTGGTATTCCTATATCAGTAAAATCAAATTCATATCCAGGAGCTATTGCTGTAAAGTTAACAACCTCCTCTCCTACTCCAGTAGGAAAAGGTAAAACATACCCACTATAAGGAGCAGGTCCAGCAATCCCATAGAAAGATCCGGGACTAGTTGTATTTGGACCTAAAATAGGATTCGGCTGAGTAGAAGGCAGATAAGTAAAGTTTACTTCGTCTCTTAAATCTGTATCATATTCAGGATTAGGTATAATATAAATCTCTCCCTCATTTCCAAATGTACCTGGATTAACTGAAGAAAATAATCCCTGAGCATTAGGATTTGATGATATATTTAAAGCGGAAGATAATTTTATATCTCCTACTATTGGAAGTTCTATTAATCCTCCAGGAAGATATGATGATACAGGAGCAGAAAAATATTGGCTGTCTAATTTATCTCTTAAAGAATATAATAAAAAGTAATCGAGATCTAAATATTGTCTAGAAGGACTTATATCTTCAAAATCAAGAACTCTTGCGTCATCTATTAAAACTTCTATTATAAAAGTTATATTTTTAAATGTCCTATTCTCAACAACCTTTATTTTTACAGGAGGCTGTATTTCATCGATTATATTTTTTATTGGTACTATTACACAAGAGAATTTATAATTATCGTAGAACCTATCGTCTTCTATATACTTTATTGATTCACCTTGAGCATAATCAGTAAATGTTCTTTTGATTCTAACTTTTGCTCCTCTATATAGGGATTCAGAATATCCACTACTCGTATTAAAATCAAACAATGAATATCTTTCAGTAAGATCTATATCCTCTATTGTATTACTAGTTGGATAATAATTTGATAAATCCTCTCCCTCTATGGAGAAATAATCCATAAAATAATCTCTTACAGCTGGATTAGAATTTAATAATAAAGACTCATTAAGTTCACCTGATAGGTAGCTTTTATCTATATGCAAAGGATCCTCAGGTAATGAATATGGTGGTTTTTGTAAATGGTACCACTCATGTGTAAAATATTGAGGGTCTTGTGTTCTTCTAAAAAAGCTGGGAGAAAAATTAAGAGGATTAAATGCTAAATTATTATTTAGTCTATATCCGTTTCCTCTAACATCAGTTCCCCCTCTGTAAACCCATTTAGTAATGTATGGGCTAACTCTACTATTTATAGCATAGTCAGGATTATAGTTATCTTGTGTATAATCGTATTCAGATTCTAGCTTACCAAAATTTAATTGTTTATATTTAGTATCTAGTCCTATTAGATCATTTATAAATTGTAATGATTGAACTCCGTAAAATCCGGGGAAAGAATCAAGATCCGGATAGAATGAATAATCGAAGTTAGCTGTTGTTATACTTCCTGTTTCATTGCCTCTAGATGATAGGGTAGGAAAAACATTAGATTCTGCAGTCGAAGAAGAAACTAGTAATTCGTACTCTTCCTCTCCTGGAACACCTATGAAGAAATCCGGACCAGATATAGTATTTATAGGTGATCCTGAAGTTGGATATTTTATTGTTGCTCCAGAAGAAACATAATAAGTTTTTCCTGGAACTATTTTAGTTGTTCCATCTGGTTGAGTGTCAAGATGTTTATAGTATTCTTTTGTTGGTGTATATCCATATTGGCTATACCAAAAATCCATATCTATTTCTCTTAGCCCATAGAATGAGAATATTCCAAGAGGAATGTTGTATGTTTCAAAAGCAGATATACTTCCAGATGATCCAAATGCTATAGATTCAGTAAAGTTTCCTATCTCTATAGTTGCATGGGTTTCAAAATCCTTTAATCCTATAATATCCCCATTTTTATCCTTAGAATACTGATCTATAAATCTATATTTCCCTATTACAACTGAAGCTGATTTATTAGAATATTCTGGTATATTTGAGAATGAATCAGTTGAAGTATTCTTAATAGTTTCTATGTATGTAGAACCAATATTTATTTTATTCGCGTCCTCTATTTTTACTTTTACTCTAGTTCTCGAATAATTAGATCCACCTATAAAAGATTGATTTCTGTTTATATCACATACATCTTTTTCGTTTATAAAAACAGTACCTCTTTCAGAATCTGGCATTCTTTGTAAAGTGGTAAAATCTTTAAAAAAGTCTAGATGATATTTTTCATTCTCTTGTAATCCAGTAGCTTTAGTTCTTATAACTACCTCGTCGCCAGATTGAAATGCCTCAAAAGAATTATAGTTAAAGCTGTTAAAAATACCTGTAAGGGATTTAGCTATATCCTCATTAGTACCAAAGGGATGATAATAATAAACATTATCCTGAGCATAAAAGCTTCCTGGACCCCACTCATCTATAGAAAATGAAAGATCCGATGCTTTTATTATATCGTATTTACCTCCAGGCAATCCATAATAACCTAATGGGTTATAAAATACAAAAGCATTCTCTGAGGAATTGTTTAATTCTTTTCCTATTCTAATAACTGAATATCCCCTACCTTTTTCTCCAGTAGTAACCGCAGGATATTGCTTCTTTGTTCCTTCATCTTTTCCTGTAAGTATGGAAAGGTCTATTGAAGTATCCTGTATAACTATTTCGTTTTCATATCCGTTTATACCATAGGCCGAATATATTGGTTTAGGAGACACGTTAGAATAATTAACATCTCTTTTTAATGAATGAAAATTATCCTTCTTGTCTTTTATCCAAAATAGCTTAGTGTTCTCACTTACATTTACATCGTCGGAATTAGGTATTACCCCGTTTACTTTATCATTATCAATAAATAATCTTACACCGTTATCATTATATTGGAAGTAAGGTGTTTCTTCGTAGTAGTATCCTTTATTGTTTTTTTCAGGCACTGGAGTATTTCCGGAATTTCCTTGATCTCTATATAAAGAATTACCGTCTAATTTAAAGCTAGCTAACTCCGGTGCATTAACATAAAGGCCAAAATATCTGTTTATAGTATAATTTTCCGAATCATTATCATTAAATAAAAATTCAAGATTTAATAGCTTGTAGCTTATTATACCATTATTTCTAAATCCATTTGTTATGAAATCCTCAAATCCTATTTGAGTCTGTGGATCCTCATAATAATCTAATAAAAAATCCCCCTTCTTATCAAATATACCTACCGAATAATTTACTCCATTAAATGTAGTAAGCTGATTTTCCTCAAATCTTACATCTATAAGACTGTCAGTGTATCCAGGATTAGATTTTATTTTTCTTAAATATTTTCCTATTTTAGAATTCTCTGTTAGATCAAAACTAGCTACAACTGTAGACTTTGGTAGTATCTTATCGTAGAAATGATCTGCAGTATTTTCTACATTATTTATGTTGTATGATGGATCGAGTAGTATAACATTTCCCTGCCCCTGTATAACATTGAATGTAAAAGCTGTTGCTGTAAATATATTACCGTCAGTAAATGTTTGTGATCCACTAGATACTTCATATGGAAGATAAAAAGGATCTTGTGTATTTACTGAAGGATCCTGTAGAACCTTATAGGTTTTTCCAGGTTCCAAAGATGATACAGGAATCTGATATGAATAATCTATAGGATCATTAACCTTAAATATAACAAAATGGTCCGGTATATCTTCGCCTAACCAAAGGGGTGCTAAATATGAAAAATCCTCATCATACCTATCAGATATTAAAGGAGATACACCAGAGCTATAAAAAAAGTTATAGCTACTTTCTAGATTTTTTATTTGATTTTGTACAGGATCTCCCTCGCCAACCATTCCAAAAACAAATTGCGGGGGGGTTTTTCCATCGTCAAAAAATCTATATAAATCCTTATCGTAAGTAGTATCAGGTGATATTCTAAAAGCTTTATATGAACTATTAGCCATCTCTTCATTAGAATCTATAGAATTAAGCCATATATCACTTTTAGAGTCAACTGTTAACTTAACATTCCCGGATATTCTTGGATTTGCTCTAAGAACCCCGAAAGACGAGTTCTGTTTAATTATCTTTCTTGCCACTTATTAAATAGTTTTCTTACTTTGAGAATAAGCAGGTGAAATTAAAGAGGTCTTAGTGTAACTTCCTGTTACTAGAACATCGAAAGAGAAAAGATCCTCATTTTTTACCTGTATATCTATACCTATTTTTTTAGTATAGGTAATATTTTTCAAGTTACCTGCAGATCTCCAGCCTCCAACAAATCCAAGCTTATCTTGAGCTCTCATTTGAAAAACTAAAGGAACTGTTATTGCATTCTCCTCTCCAAATTCTAATGTCTTTTTAGCTAATTGAGTAGATCCTTCTATTTGTATAGCTGTGTGATTAGTCGGTGCTAAGAACAGATAAGATCCGCAAGAAAATTTACCACATAAAAACTCATCAGTATCTATAAATCCTAGTTTGTTCGGATATGCGTCATCATCAGTACCAAAAGATGAAGAGCTATTTGCTGGATAATATTGTAATTGCTGATATGATGCTGTCTGTGAACTTGTTATTGATGATGTTATGTTAGTATCTGTTTCAAATCCTAAAGCATGTCTAAAAGATGGATAATCCATTGGTCCTGCAGGAAGAACTGGGGGTCTTATTAAAGTTGCAAAAGGACTACTTCCTCCATCGTTTATATCAGGGTGACTTATATGAATACAAAATTCATTAAGATTACCATTACCGGTTGGAGTTCCTGTAGAATAATTTCCGTTCCAT
>Ga0315904_10008344_pt1:2500-13726 | contig 13726 bp, 9 predicted proteins | sample LakEriMetagenome_6_FD_203529 | JGI IMG/M metagenome (GOLD analysis project Ga0315904, IMG submission 203529) | Freshwater fungal communities from buoy surface, Lake Erie, Ohio, United States - Buoy 12 MA120 | ecosystem: Environmental > Aquatic > Freshwater > Lake | place: USA: Lake... | reverse complement strand
CATCCGTGTACTCGAGATAAACCCACGAGAGATCGGGCGACTCTTTCCGAATGGCCTTCGACGCTTCCGCCACTACTTTCTCATCGATCCTGTGCATGTAGTTTTTCTCTTTATCGTGCGGAAACGTCATGGTATCCAATTCGTAACCATCAGCATGCAGGTCCACCCTGATGCCCCCCGCCTCGGGAAGTCCATCACCCACGAGTTTGGTGCGGTTGTCCAGCCAGCTGCTGAAAACCCCGATCCGTTTCTGAGGATACTGCTCCTTGAATAAACGGAAGATGTTCCGATAGTGATAGTTGGGCTTCGTGATACTGTTGTCCCACACATTGTGCTTGTTCGCCCAGGTTCCCGTGAGCACGGAATTATATCCAACGGCCGATATCGTGGGGGATTGGTTGAACGTTCCTTTATCGCCTCCTACATATGCCCTTGTGTAACTGCCCGCTTTGACTATGGCGCGAAGATTTGGCACAGGGGCGCGCTCGATCATATCCGCGGGGATACCATCCGCGATCACGAACACGGCTTTTTGTCCTGCTGCCGAAAACGCCAGTAGCATCAGCGCCGCAATGATCCCGTACTTGTTGTTTTTCATTTCCATGATGGTAAAGTGATTGGATATCTTGATATTGATCGTAAAATAGTATACTTAATCGACAGTCAGTTCATCCACAAATAGCCAGGCCGGATTGCCTGAACCCGGGTTGCCTTTTGGAATAATTCAGTTAAATTTCCAACTACATCCATAAAAAATCACATGAGAAGAGTAATGCAGGTGACAGTACCCATGATCCTAATGATGTTCGTACTTAATGCAAAAGCACAGGTGATCCATGTTTCAAAAAAAGGTAATGATAAGAATTCTGGTACGGCTGAGCGTCCAGTAGCTTCTCTTGAAGCTGCCAGAGCTGCGATCAGAAGTTACAAAGAAAAGAAAGGGTTACCAAAAGGAGGTTTGCAGGTCATCATACATGAAGGCGCGTACGACCTTAAAGAAACATTTTCTTTAAACGAGCTTGATGGTGGAGATAAAGGATCGCCGGTCATATGGGCAGCTGCGCCAGCGGAAAAGGTCAACATAACCGGTGGTAAAACGATCCCGGCACGGAAGTTTTCACTGGTGAAGGATAAACAAATCCTTAGAAAAATGTCGCCCATCGCAGCGGGGAAAATAATGCAGGTTGACCTAAGGGCTGAGGGCGTGACTGACATGGGCAGGCACAGGCAGTACGGTCATGCGCTTCCTGTAATTCCCGCAACATTGGAACTCTTCTTTAATGGTGAACCGATGACCCTGTCAAGGTATCCCAATAAGGGAACAATCAAGATCGGGAAAGTAACTGATATGGGTTCGGTGCCAAGAACGGGTGACAAGTCCAATCGGGGTGCTCTGTTCTCCTACACAGATGAAAGGCATAAATCATGGGCAGGACAAAAGAATATATGGATACAGGGTACCTTGAATTATGGATTTGCTGACGATTACAATTCGATCGAGTATATCGATACCATCAATAGACAGGTGAAGCTTGGTAAACCGCATATATATGGTGTAGCGGCCGGGAGGGATTTTCAGGAGTATGTTGCCATTAATATCCTTAGTGAGCTGGATAGTCCCGGCGAATGGTTCATCGATGAACTGTCCGGGCTGCTCTATTTCTGGCCACCCGCCACCATGGATGGCGCGCAAATACAGGTGTCTATCCTGGAAGACCCCATCATCGCCTTGGAAGGGACAGCATATGTTCAGCTGAAGAACATGACCGTTGAAGCAGGAAGGGGTATTGGTATATACATTGAACGAAGTCATCATACCCTGGTTGCAGGATGTACCGTCAGGAATGTTGGCACGTCCGGCATTTTCATGGGCCAGGGCGCCAGGGCCTTTGAGGGGAAAGAAGGGGTTGATGATTTTGAAGGCGAACCGATTTCCAGACAGATCGGGAGCTTTCAGAATTATATCTACAAGAATACCGTTTGGAACAGAAATGCCGGGAGTAATAATGGGGTGCTGAGCTGCGACGTCTACAATACCGGAGCAGGGGGAATTTACATCAGTGGAGGTGACAAGAAATCACTCGCGCCCGGAAACAGTTACGCTGAAAATTGCCGCGTCCATAATTACACCCGCAGAAATAAATTTACCTGGGCCGGCATCAGGGTTGACGGATGTGGTAACAGAGTTGCCCACAACGAGATATTTGATTCTGACTGGCACGGCATTTTCGTGCATGGGAACGACCATATTTTCGAATACAATCACATTCATGATGTTACATTGAATTCAAATGACACCTCACCTTGGTATATGGGACGAAATCCAAGTGACAGGGGAAACATCGTTCGATATAATTTCTTTGACCACTGCGGTAATCCCAACAGGATGACCATGGGAATTTATTGCGATGACTCTTCGACGGATGTGTATGTCCATGGGAATGTCTTTAATGATATGAAAACGGATCATGGTGTTTTATTCAGCAATACGGGATGGCATCTGGTGATGAAGAATAATATCGTGATCAATCCCATCGCACATACGGCCGTCATTTCAGCCAACTACTATACCTGGGCAGCCCCACAGGCAAAAGACATGTTCGGTGACAATGGCCTGGTCAGAAAAAGGCTTGAGAAGGATGTCAACTTCAAGTCGCCACCATACTCCACAAAGTACCCTGGCCTGTTGCCATATCTTGACGTTATCCAGGAAGGCAAAGAATGGGAGAGTATGCGGTCAAGGGGCAACCTGCTTGAAGGGAATCTGATCGTTGGCGGGCCCGACAATCCCATTCATCTGCTTGGGGGAAAATACGCCCAGATGGAGGGCAGGAATAACTGGGTTACCAAAGAAGACCCCGGCTTCGTGGATATGAAAAATAAGAATTTCATGCTTAAGCCGGATGCAGTTGCTTTTAAGAACATCCCTGGATTTCAACCAGTGCCATTTGATAAAATGGGGATATATAAAGATGAATACAGGAAGTAAACAATAGCCATGCCTGCGAAACTGAAGTATTTCTTCCTGATGTCCATACTTATGCTTACTTGCCTGCTCCATGGGAGGGCGCAGGTGGACATGACTCCTTATCATGTCATATGGCAGGAGCAGAGCATCAATTCATCCGGATCCATGCCCATTGGCAATGGTGATATCGGGGCCAATGTATGGGTAACCAAAGAAGGGGTCCTAAACCTGCTGATTTCTAAAACAGATGCCCACAGCGAAATTGGAAGATTGCTGAAAATTGGAAAGCTTGAGATCAGGTTCTCTCCCAATATCTTAGACGGGAAGGACTTTCAGCAGGAGTTGATTCTGGAGAAAGGTTTATTGAACATCACCGTTAAGCAGGCGGATAAAACCATGAAGTTGTCATGCTGGGTCGATGCCCTATCGCCTACCATTCATGTTGAAGGCGAAAGCAGCTTTCCGGTAAATATAGAGGTCAGGAACAGGATCTGGAGAACCCACTCCAGGCCGCTGACAGGAAACGAGAGACATTCAGGATATGGTGTTGCATTCCGGAATGAACCGTTCATGACGGAAGTAGATACGGTTATGGCATTCGATCATGCGATCGGCTGGTGTCACGAAAACAAAAGTTCCATTTGGGAGATGACGCTCGAGAACCAGAATATAACTGAATTCAGGAAGTATGGTTCCGATCCTTTGTTGGGTCAACATTTTGGTGCAATCGTTGGGGGGAAAGGATTCATGCCCACAGATGCAATGACGCTTTCGTCGGCAAAGCCGATGAGGAAATTTGATCTCCATGTGGTGGTCGACAAGTCGCACCAGATTTCTCCGGGAGCATGGAAAAAGCAGATGGCCTTAAAGCTCAGCGGGAGTATGGGTACGAGCACCAGTATGAGCAAATCGAAACACAGTGCGTGGTGGTCATCTTTCTGGAATAAACATTACATCATTATTCGCTCGGATTCGGCGAAGGAAAGAACTTTTGAGATCACGCAGGCTTATATGCTACAGCGTTACATGAACGCCTGCGCAGGGAGAGGAGGATTGCCCATTAAATTCAATGGGTCCATCTTTAACGTTGATCTGAACGAAGACATGGGCAGTGGGAAAAAAGGGTTTGATGCAGACTACAGGGAATGGGGCGGTAATTACTGGTTTCAGAATACCCGCCTCATCTATTGGCCGATGTTGCATTCAGGCGATACGGAGATGATGAAGCCTTTTTTTGATCTCTATCTCAATGCGCTCACCTTGGCGAAGTTCAGGACACAAAAATATTTCAATCATGGCGGGGCTTATTTCCCTGAGACCATGACTCCCTGGGGAACTTACCTGATCGACAACTATGGTTGGGATCGAAAGGGTAAAAAGGACGGCGTGTCAGATAACCTCTATATCAGATACTATTGGCAAAATGGACTGGAATTGAGTGTCATGATGTTTGAATATTTCGAATACACGCAGGATTCGACTTATTTCTCGTCTGCAATGGTCCCATTTATCAAGGAGATCCTTGTGTTTTATGACCAGCACTATAAAAGGGATAGCGCCGGAAAGCTCTGGATCAGTCCCGCGCAATCGCTGGAGACATACCAGGAAGGCGTGATCAATCCAACACCTGAAATTGCAGGCCTTTTGTTTAGTATAGAACAGATTATGAAACACCAATCCATATTTATGGATGTCAATTTCATCAACACTTGCAGAAAGCTGAAAAGCGAACTTCCTCCTATTCCGGTGCAGGATAATCATGGTATCAAGTCAATTACCGCTGGCAGCAACCTGGGCGATCGATTGAATATTGAAAATCCGGAACTCTATGCGATTTTTCCCTACCGGGTATTTGGTTTGGGCAAACCGGATCTGGATCTGGCCCGCAATACATTTAGTGTGCGACCGGTTAAAAGATCCAACTGCTGGCACCAGGATGCCATACAGGCGGCACTGCTCGGTCATACTGCTGAAGCGAAAGGCATGGTGACCCAGAATTTTCTTGATAAGCATAAAGGCAGTCGCTTTCCTGCGTTCTGGGGTCCGGGTAATGATTGGGTTCCTGATCAGGACCATGGGGGTGTTAGCTCCTTGGCGCTTCAGTACATGCTGATCCAGACTGAAGGAAACAGTTCAACGCTTTTCCCCGCCTGGCCCGCTGCCTGGGATGTCGAGTTTAAACTATATACGACAGAAAAGGGGATCATTGAAGGGAAATATGAAAAGGGCAAAGGTGTCTGCATAAGCAAAAAGCCCAAAGACATGGCCTTGAAAATGGCATTGTGAGCCATCGGGACCTCGAACGGATGGCAACATCAGGAGTGCTACACGCCCGTTTTTGCAAATCACATTCCCCCACATTCATCACATTCCCCACATTCCCCACATTAAAAAACCCGTCAGGCTTTGCCTGACGGGTTTTTTCTTCTGTGTAGCCCGTACGAGATTCGAACTCGTGATTCCTCCGTGAAAGGGAGATGTCTTAACCCCTTGACCAACGGGCCATTTAATTTTTAGGAGTGCAAAGATATGCTGCAATGCAAATACCTCCAAAAAAAATATCGCAACATTACCTTCTCGTAATCAGCCCATTAGCTAATTCGCCAATTCGCCAATCCTCCGTACCTTCGGCATCCATTTTTTTAAACAATCTAAGAACCGCTCATGAGTACAGTTAAAGTTGCGATCAATGGTTTTGGCAGGATAGGCCGTTTGGTGTTCAGGCAGATCTATGATATGAAAGGTATAGACGTAGTAGCCATTAATGATCTCACATCCCCTAAGGTATTAGCCCATTTATTGAAATACGATACCGCCCAGGGCCGGTTCAATGCTGACGTATCTGCTACTGACAACGCCATTGTGGTGAACGGAGCCGAAGTATTGATCTACGCCCAGAAAGACCCTGCCCAGATTCCATGGGGTGCCCACCAGGTCGATGTAGTTCTGGAATGTACCGGTTTCTTCACGGATAAAGACAAAGCCACTGCCCATATTACAGCAGGAGCCCGCAAAGTGGTTATTTCCGCTCCTGCCACCGGAGACCTTAAAACAGTTGTCTTCAATGTAAACCATAATATACTGGACGGGTCAGAAACCGTGATCAGTTGCGCTTCCTGTACCACCAACTGTCTGGCCCCAATGGCTAAGGTTCTGGAGGACAGCTATGGCATCCTTGGCGGTCTGATGACTACCGTTCACGCTTATACCAATGACCAGAATACGCATGACTCCCCCCACGCGAAAGGCGACCTTCGCCGTGCCCGGGCAGCAGCTCAGAACATCGTTCCTAACAGCACTGGTGCTGCCAAGGCCATTGGCCTGGTTCTGCCCAGCCTGAAAGGCAAGTTGGATGGAACGGCCCAGCGTGTGCCAACCCTGACCGGTTCATTGACCGAACTGACCACGGTTCTTGGCAAGAAAGTGACGGCGGATGAAGTGAATGCAGCGATGAAAGCCGCAGCTAATGAAAGCTTTGGCTATACCGAAGATGAGATCGTGAGCAGCGACGTCATCGGTATTTCTTACGGATCCCTGTTTGACTCCACCCAAACCAAGGTGCTGACCGTGGGTGATGTCCAAATGGTAAAAACAGTGAGCTGGTACGACAATGAAATGAGCTATGTCAGTCAACTCGTGCGCACTGTAGATTATTTCGCAAGGCTTATTTCCAAATAAGAATTTATTTTCACAAAACCGCATCTCATGAAAGCAGTCCAACATCGTACTGGTTTCAAAGGGCTGCGGTTTTTTTAATTTTTACATTATGCCGGATATCTCTCAGTACAATTATGCAGGATTAAAAGCGCTGGTCAGGGTGGATTTCAACGTGCCCCTGAATGATAAATTAGAGATCACAGACGATAACAGGATGCGGGCCTCCCTGCCTACCATAGAGAAGATTCTGGCAGGTGGTGGTTCAGTGATCCTGATGAGCCATCTTGGAAGGCCAAAGGACGGCCCAACCGATAAGTACTCCCTGAAACACCTGGTTCCCCATTTGTCTGCACTGCTGAAGGATAAGACGGTATTTTTTGCTAACGATTGCATTGGTGAGCAGGCTTATCTCACTGCAGGCATGCTAAAGGGGGGTGAAGTACTGTTGCTGGAGAATCTCCGGTTCTATAAGGAGGAAGAAAAAGGGGACCGTGCTTTTGCAGAAAAGCTCTCTAAGTTGGGCGATGTATACGTGAACGATGCTTTTGGAACCGCCCACCGCGCACATGCCTCTACCGCGGTCATTGCGGATTTTTTTGATGCCGATAAGAAAATGTTCGGCCTGCTGATGGAGAAAGAGGTGGTAAGCGCCGAAAAGGTGCTGCACAGCGGTGCTAAGCCTTTCACCGCCATCATCGGTGGTGCAAAGGTGTCTGACAAGATCCTGATCATAGAGAACCTGCTCGAGAAAGCCACCGATATCATCATTGGCGGGGGAATGGCTTATACTTTTATGAAAGCCCAGGGCGGTCATATCGGTAACTCACTCTGTGAAGAGGATAGGCTGACCGTAGCTACGGAGTTGTTGAAAAAGGCAGAAGCGAAGGGTGTCAATATCCATCTGCCTTCTGATTCCGTTATCGCTGACAAATTTGACGCAGCTGCGCAGGTATCGGTAGCGCCAAGCAATAATATCCCTTCGGGATGGATGGGATTAGATATTGGTGTGCATGCATGCAACCAATTCGCTAACGTTATACATCATTCGAAGGTGATCCTTTGGAACGGGCCGATGGGTGTGTTTGAGATGGAGAAATTTCAGCAAGGAACCAGGGCGATAGCGACAGCGGTGGCAGAAGCTACTGAGAAGGGCGCTTTCAGCCTGGTGGGCGGAGGCGACAGTGTTGCGGCAGTGAACCAGTTTGGATTTGCAGATAAGGTGAGTTTTGTATCAACGGGCGGCGGCGCCATGCTGGAATATTTTGAAGGCAAGGAATTGCCCGGCATCGCCGCGATTAAATAGTGAAACAACTGGCCAGGGAAGTTGACTCATTTATTCGTATTAAGGACATATATTCACGCATCAAAATCAGATAAAATGAAAAATATAGGTTTAATTGTTGTTTTAGTGGCCTTATTACTTCTTGGCGGTTGCGGTTGCAGCGGGTATAATAACATGGTTACGCAGGACCAGAATGTAAAAGGAAAATGGGGTAATGTTCAAAGTGAGTACCAGCGTCGGACAGACCTGATCCCTAACCTGGTGAACACTGTTAAAGGGGCTGCTAATTTTGAGCAGGAAACCCTGACCCGCGTGATTGAAGCGCGTGCAAAGGCTACGCAAACAACGATCGATCCTGCAAATCTTACGCCGGAGAACCTGGCCAAGTTCCAACAGGCCCAGGGTGAAGTGTCAAGCTCCCTCAGCAGATTGCTTGTTACCATCGAGCGATATCCTGACCTCAAGGCGAACGCCAATTTCCAGAATCTTCAGGCCCAATTGGAAGGCACGGAGAACAGGATCAAGGTTGCCCGGAACGATTTCAACAGTTCTGTACAAACGTTCAATACCACTGTAAAGACCTTCCCCAACAATATTTTCGCCAACATGTTTGGGTTTAAAGAGAAGGGCTATTTTGCTGCTGAACCAGGTTCAGAAAAAGCGCCTTCCGTTGATTTCAGTAAATAATTCATCAAGTGGGACTATTTTCATTTGGTCCGCCTAAGTCTGATTTCTTCACCGAAGAAGAGCAGAAGAAGATCGTTGAAGCCATTCGTGAACAGGAAAAACGAACCAGCGGGGAGATCCGTGTTTTTGTAGAGAAAAAATGCAAGTTCGTAGATCCCGTAGATCGCGCTCGGGAAGTGTTTATGGGGCTCGAAATGGAGCATACTGTCCATCGAAACGGCGTATTGATCTACATCGCGTATAAGGATAAGCAGCTGGCGATATTCGGTGACGAAGGGATCTACCGCGAGCTGGGCCAGGAGTTCTGGTATGCGGAAGTGGCCAAGATGCTCCGGGAATTCAATGCCAACCATTTTGCAGACGGCATCATAGAGATCATCAGGGATGTGGGGGATGCGCTGATCCGGCATTTTCCGTACGACAGAACCGATAAGAATGAATTGCCCGACGATATCGTATTCGGACATTAATGAAAAAATTATTACTACCCATAATCCTCTTCTTTACCCTGTTTGCTTCGGCGCAGATAGAGAAGGCTTTGCCTGATGCACCCAATCCACCTAAATTGGTGGTGGACTACACCGGCACGCTCACTTCGGATCAGCGGGATGCCCTGGAACGTAAGTTGGTGGCTTATGACGATACAACATCAAACCAGGTGGCCGTGGTCATCATTGCCACCACGGGAGATTATGATATCTCCGACTTTTCATTTGCGCTTGGCCGGAAATGGGGGATAGGCAATAAAGACAAGAATAACGGCGTATTGCTGCTGATCGCGAAAGATGACAGGAAGGTATTCATTGCGCCGGGATATGGCCTGGAAGGTGCAATTCCGGACATTACAGCCAAACAGATCGTTGACAACATCATCGTTCCCAATTTTAAAGGGAGTGATTTTTATGGTGGCATCGACCAGGGTACCGATGCTATTATTTCTGCTGCAGCAGGGGAGTTTGAGGCGGATCCTGGTTATGCAAATCGTGGCAAGAAAAAAGGCTTTCCCCTTGGCGTGATCATTTTTATACTGGTCATTGTACTCCTGATGTCGAAGGGCGGCGGTGGCGGAGGGTCGTTCATGAGCCGCAGGGGGTACAGGAACATTAACCGACCCAATGTATTCTGGTTCCCGCCTATTGGCGGCGGAGGTGGCGGCGGAGGCTTTGGCGGCGGCGGTGGTTTCGGCGGCTTTGGGGGTGGTAGTTTTGGCGGTGGCGGCGCCGGCGGCAGCTGGTAATAGTTTGATTTATAACGTTATTCTATCCATCATTTGGATTAGCTTTGATATATGCGCCTGATGCTCATCACGCTGATCTGTCTTTTTCCTGGGCTTTTGAAGTCCCAGCATGTTCATTTCATTTACATACAGAGTGATCAGCAGCAGCTGTTTTATGTTAAGAAGTCGGGCGAAATCATTTCGTCATCTGCCACCGGCTTCGTCATTCTTCCTAAACTTGCTTCAGGCACCCATCAGTTCACCATAGGTTTTCCAAAGAACCAGTGGCCGGAGTACGACTTCCAGGTAGAGGTCAAGTCCGCCGACCGGGGATTTACGCTTAAGAATTTTGACGAGAAGGGCTGGGGGTTGTTCGACCTGCAAACCGCGGAAGTTATTGCAGGAAGGAAGATTGAGCCTCCCCGGGCGCAGCCAATGCCCGAGGCCCCCAAGAGCAATGATCCTTTCTCAGTCATACTTGCTTCGGCTGTAGGGGATGAAGGAATCCGGGAAACTGGACTGATTGCGATGACCGTATCAAAACCGGGCCCTGTGGCTTCGAAGAACGGAACTGCGCCTCCTGTCGTAAAAAAGGAGGTTCAGCCAGAAGAACCTAAAGCTGCTGTGACGCCATCATCTTCGGCCGACAAAGCGGTAACAGCTGCTCCGCCGCCTGCGCCCAAGTCAGAGCTCCCTGCGGTAGCGAAAACGGAAACCCCGCCTGTTGCCAAAACAGAGCTACCAGCCGTGGTTAAGAACGAAACGCCACCTGTTGTTAAGGCGGAAACGGAGCCGCCTGCAGTGAAGACCGAGGTGGCAGCACAATCGAAACCATTGGATGAGAAGTCTGCCAATCGATCGGCCATCAGGAAGATCAGCGAAGTCAGGAGCGTGAAGCGGACAGAGTTGGTATTCCTCGACATCAATGGATCTGTTACCGATACGGTAGATGTTATCATCGAAGATTTGACCACAGACACAAAAGCGGCGGTGCAGTCGGGTGGAACGCCATCCGGGGGGCTGCCTAATCGTGCGAACTGTTCAGGAGTGGTGACAGATAAGGAAGCTCTTTCTCTAAGGAAGAAAATACTGACCAAGGCGAACGATGAAGAAGTCATCTCTGCTATTATGAAAGAGGTAAAGGTGAAATGCTTTACCACGGAGAGTTTGCAAAGCCTGAGTTATGTATTCGTCAGTGATGCCATGCGCTATCGCTTGTTTGAAGAGGCATATCCATATATCTACGATCCTGCCAACTACGGCAACCTTGAGCGTTTGCTGAATACCGAGGAGTACCTTGTGCGGTTCAGGGCACTTATCAAAACCAATTGACTTAATGGCCCGTTATTTTTTGGAGATGATGTATATGGGCGGCCCGTTTAATGGTTTCCAAATACAGCCTGATGGAAGAACGGT